>Ga0172372_10011992_pt1 | contig 10936 bp, 10 predicted proteins | sample LakKiv5m_2_FD_114544 | JGI IMG/M metagenome (GOLD analysis project Ga0172372, IMG submission 114544) | Freshwater microbial communities from Kabuno Bay, South-Kivu, Congo - kab_092012_9.5m | ecosystem: Environmental > Aquatic > Freshwater > Lake | place: Democratic Republic of the Congo... | reverse complement strand
GGACGTGACGGTCGAGTTGGCCGTGGACCTCACTCCACTGGGCCCGCAGCAGGACGTGATGGCCCAGGTCGAGTTACAGGGCTTCGCCCACCTTGGCCCCGTCGAGTTGCCGCTGCCGGGCCTTGGTCGCACCGACGACCTGCAGATCACGCTGGAGTCCGTGCTGGCCCTGGAACCGGTTCGCTGAGCCTGGGACCTACCCGTCGACGAGGGCTGGTTGCCTACGCATGCTCACCATGAGCACTGATCCACGAACTGATGTGGGGAACGTCGAGTTCACCTCGTGCGACAGCCAGAACGAGTTCCTCTGCCTCGTCCACCGTGTACCGAAGGGTGACCCCATTCAAGATGAGGAAGACCTTCATCCCAGCCCAGGCGAGGCGTTTGTTGCCGTCGACGAGTGGATGATTTCGTGCCAGGGAGTGGAGCAGTGCGGCCGCCTGCGCTTCGATGGTGGCGTAGGCGAGGTCACCGAAGACCGTGGTCTGGGGACGCATGCTGGCTGATTCGAGTAGTCCCATGTCTCGAACCTGAACCTCAGGAAGCACCCCGTTCGCGATCTCGAGGAGGTCCTCGAGATCAAGGAAGTCCGTCATCGGGTCTACCGACTGAGTCGGTCAAGAAGTTCAGCATCATCGGTGACGACCGATGCGATGGCCTGCGTCAGGCGTTGGGGACGGTCAGCGACATATGTGGCGATCGCCCGGCGCGCGATGTCCTGCATGGACGTATGTTCGACCTCGGCCCTTCTTCTCAGGGCGGCGGTCTCCTCCTCGGTGAGTCGCAGGGTCATAGCCATGGGTGAGATGGTATCAGAGTGATACCACTTCAGCCGCCAGTGGCGGATGCCGCTGCTTTCGTCGCCACCTGCCTGCTGGTGACCACTTGACGGACGATGCCGCCGACGACCGCGCCGACGATCGCGAACGGGGCGATGGCCAGGCCCGCTCCGCCGATGAGCAGCATGCTCAGGGCTCCGGAGGTGAAGGTGAGTCCGGTCATCGCGGCGCTGGCAGCGGCGATGCCGACCGCCGCCATCGGGCTCACCGCCACGTGGGGCAGCAGCAGGTGCACCGCCACGCCGAAGGTCACGCCCAGGAAGCAGGCGGGGAAGATCGGGCCACCGCGAAATCCGCTTCCCAGGGCCGTGCTGTAGACGAGCAGGCGGGCGATCAGGATCACGATGACCGTGGCCAGTGATGTCTCGGCGATCACCAGGGGAATGCCGGATTGCCCGGAGTAGAGCACCGTCTGGACATCCACGCCGAATCCCATGATGGCGACTGAGGCGACGACTGCGGTGACGACCGCTCCGGCCAGCAGGGTGAGGGCCGGACGCCGCTGCGCGAGTCGATCCCATCCGTTGCCCAGGGACCGAGTGAGCAGGGTCAGCAGTGCGACGACCACGGCCAGCACCAGGCCGACGAGCAGGTCGCCACCCTGGAGTGTGGCGTACTGGGGCAGGCCCGGGACGGACAGCGACGGCACGCCCAGACCGGGAACTGAGTTCCAGCCCACCTGCGCCAGGTAGCCGGAGCCGAGGGCCACGAAGGCTGGCAGGGCGAGCACCCGTGGGGCCATGCCCACGACGACGAACTCCAGCACCATGAAGGCGGCGATGAAGGGGTTGCCGAAGATCGAGCCGATGGCCGCGATGCCGCCGATGAACATCGCCAACTGCGTGGTCGAGGGGGAACCGCGCCGCAGCAGCAGGGCCCCGATCGTGGTGCCGACGACGATCGTCGGAGCCTCGGGTCCGAGCGATGCCCCAAGGAGCAGGGTCGCTGCGGCAGCGATCAGCACGCCGGGCACGGTGCGCAGTGGATCGTCGAAGTGGAAGCCGGTGAGTGGACCTCGTCCGGTTGCCCCGGGCAGCCGCCTTGCCGCCAGGACGATGACGGACGACAGGATCAGGCCCAGGCTCAGGTACCACCACGGTGGGCTGTCGAAGCCGATGGCCTCGGGGAGGGTGTCCAGGATGAACTCGCGCACCCGGTCGATCGCCAACAGGAAGAACTGCCCGGCCGTCGCCCCGACGAGGCCGACGCCGGCGGCCAATGCGAGGGCCCGTAGGGGGAGCACCTGCGGTGCACTGGGCGAGTCTGCTTCGGTGGGCGGCGGCACCCGCACATCATGCCGTTACAGGATCAGGTCGTGGGCGTCGACGATGCGATAGGCGTACCCCTGTTCGGCCAGGAAGCGCTGACGATGCTGGGCGAAGTCGGCGTCCACCGTGTCCCGGGTGACGATCGAGTAGAAGGTTGCGCTGCCACCGTCCGCCTTGGGTCGCAGGATGCGACCGAGGCGCTGGGCCTCCTCCTGGCGCGATCCGAAACTCCCACTCACCTGGATCGCCACGGCGGCCTCGGGCAGGTCGACGGAGAAGTTGGCGACCTTGCTCACCACCAGCACCGGCGCAGAACCCTCGCGGAAGGCGGCGAACAGCCGTTCCCGCTCGCGCACCGACACCTGTCCGGTGATCACCGGTGCGTCCAGGCTCGCACCGAGTTCATCGAGTTGGTCCAGGTACTGGCCGATGATCAGCACCCGATCACCCTCATGCCGGCGGGTGAGCTCCTGGACCAGGGCCACCTTGGCGGCCGCACAGGAGGCGAGCCGGTACCGATCCTCCGGCTCAGCCATCGCGTACGTCATCCGATCCGCGTCGGGCAGGGTGAGGCGCACCTCGATGCACTCGGCCGGGGCGATGTATCCCTGACCTTCGATCTCCTTCCAGGGTGCGTCGTATCGCTTCGGCCCGATCAGGCTGAACACGTCGGCCTCCCGTCCGTCCTCGCGGACCAGGGTGGCGGTCAACCCCAGTCGCCGACGGCTTTGGATGTCCGCGGTGAAGCGGAAGATGGGCGCCGGCAGCAGGTGCACCTCGTCGTAGATGATCAGCCCCCAGTCACGGGTGTCGAAGACCTCCAGGTGCGGGTAGATGCCCTGGCGTTTGGTCGTCATCACCTGGTAGGTGGCGATGGTGACGGGCCGGATCTCCTTGCGTGCCCCCGAGTACTCGCCGATCTCGTCCGCGGTCAGAGTGGTGCGCCGAATCAACTCATCCCGCCACTGTCGGGCGGAGACCGTATTGGTGACCAGGATCAGCGTGGTCGCCTGGGCCAGGGCCATGGCCAGTGCGCCGACGATGGTCTTGCCGGCACCGCAGGGCAGTACGACCACCCCGGACCCGCCGTACCAGAAACCCTCGGCGGCCTGCGTCTGGTACGGCCGCGGTTGCCAGTCATCCAGTTGCAGGCCGATGGCATGACGTTCCCCATCGACGTAGCCGGCGATGTCCTCCGCCGGCCAGCCCAGCCGGACCAGCGCCTGCTTGAGGTGACCGCGCTCACTCGGGTGGACCAGCACGGTGGAGGTGTCGATCCGGGCGCCGAGCAGGGGGGCGATCTTGCGGCTGCGCAGGACCTCCTCCAGCACCGCCTCGTCGATGGCCTGCAGCACCAGGCCGTGGGCGGGGTCGTTCGCCAACTGCAGTCGGCCGTACCGGGACATGATGTCGGCGATGTCGATGAGCAGGGCGTGCGGGACCGGGTAGCGGGAGTGGCGAATGAGCGTGTCGATGACCTGCTCGGCATCATGGCCGGCGGCCCGGGCGTTCCACAGCCCCAGTGGCGTCAGTCGGTAGGTGTGGACGTGCTCCGGTGCGCGCTCCAGTTCGGCGAAGGGTGCGATCTGCCGTCGGCACTGATCGGCATCAGGATGATCCACCTCAAGGAGCAGGGTCTTGTCGCTTTGCACGATGAGCGGGCCGTTGGGTTGGTTCATCAGGTGCGTGCCGTCCGCGAGCGTCAGGCGTTCGGGTCGAGGGCGTCGGTGACCTCGAAGGCGTGGGCATCCGGATCGGCCAGCAGGATGCGATCACGCTCATCGCGCAGTCGGCAGAGCTCCTCGGTCGGCAGGGTGTTGGTGTAGCTGGCCATCCGCGTTCGCAGGCGCATGGACTCGACGCGGGGCAGGCGCTCGCGGTAGTACGAATCCAGGGCAGCCTCAAGGCTCGCGTTCCCCTCGGCAACCGTGGCCAGTGCCCGGGCGAGGACGAACGCGTCCTCCATCGCCATGGTGCCGCCTGACCCGGTACTCGGGGACATCGCGTGCGCGGCATCGCCGCACAGCACCATCCGTCCGGACCACCACGGTTCCACCGTCACCTCGTACAGGTCGGCCACCAGCGGCGCGTGCGATGGATCGATCCGTTCGCACAGGTCCGCGATCCGGGGGGCGGGGTACGACCTGAGCAGTCGGACAAGGTCGGCCCCGGATCGTGGGTGGTCGACGGACCGGTGCCCACCGTCGGTGGTCGAGGTGAACCACAGATACATCTGCTCGGCGTTGAGCGGGGCCAGACCGATGCTGGAACCGATCCCCCGGTAGACCTCGAACTCGGTCAGGGTCGGATCAGCCGGCAGGACGATGCGTGCGGCCCACCTGCCGAGCCCGCTGGGCTGGGACCTGCCACCGAAGGCGAACTCGCGCACCTGCGAGTGCAGACCGTCGCACCCCACCAGCAGATCGACCTCGTGACGGCCGTGGTCCTGGGTCTGGATGCGAACGCGGCCCGGCTCCTGCTCAGCCGACACCACGTGCACCCCGTTGTGCAGGTGTTCGGTGTTCACGCCTGCCACCAGTACCTCGTGCAGGTCGGCCCGGTGCAGGAAGAATCCGGTCACGCCGCCGTGGCGCGCAGCGATGGCCGCATGGTTCACCACCCCGACGGTGTCGCCGAACCGGTTCAGGTACCGGCGCGCTCGGTAGGGGACTCCTCGGGCCCGGGCCACCGCGCCGATGCCGTTGGCATCCAGGATCGTGGCCCCCCAGGAACCGATGTGGATGCCCGCGCCGACATGCTCGAAGTGCTGGGCCCTCTCCAACACCAGGACGTCGGTGAGGCCGCGTCGGCGCAACTCGTGAACCAGGGTCAGCCCGGCGATACCGGCCCCCATCACCGCGATCCTCACCCGATACCTCCTGTCGCGCGTAGGATAGCCGCGGTGGCGCGGCGTGCCGATTCGAAGGCGCCCTGAACCCAACCGGGCCAGTTCGAGGACCCCTCGCCGGCGAAGTGCAGCCGGCCATGCGGAACCGCCAGCAGCGGTCGCAACTCCAGGTCCCCGGGTCGAAACCATGCCCCACCGCCCAGGGCCAAGGGATCGTCGTCCCAGCAGATCGAGGATCCACCCTCGACCTGCTCGGCCAGGCCAGGGAAGGTCGACCCGAGCCGAGTGATGGTGTCGGCCACTCGATCCGCCTCCGACATGGCGGCAACGGCTCGCGCCTGCTCACCCCCGCAGTAGCCGACCAGGATGCCGCGGGCACCGGGTTCACCGACGGTGAGATCCCAGATCTCGGGGATGAAGTCGTCCGTGTGGACGAATCCGGATCGTCCCTGCTCCAGCCAGAACCGCGTTCGGCACTGCAGGGCGACCCGTGACAGGGATGCGTAGGGGACCGTTGCGATGGCGTCTGCCTGCGACTGCGGTAACCCGGGCCGGATCGGCAGCCGTGCCAGGACCGGCAGCGGCAGCGTGCAGACCGCGTAGTCGGCCCGATGGGCCTGGGTGCCGGCCGGCCCGTTCGTGTGCACGGTCACCGCGTCCTGGTCCACCTCGATCCCGGTTGCCACCCGGCCGAAGTGAAGCTCCTCGGTGAGCCTGGCGGCGAATGCCTCGGCCAGCAGGTCGTTGCCCCCCTTGACCTTGAAGGCGCACTGCGAGCCGGCGTCCAGGGCCAAGGCCTGCAGGAACCACAGGGCGGACACGCTGTTGACGCCCTCGCCGACGTGGAATCCCAGGGTCAGGGCCCGGACGGCTCCGGCCGAAGCCCCGCGTGAGCGCAGCAGATCACCGAAGCCGAGGTGGCCGTAGGCGTCCACCAGCGCAGCCGATGGCCAGTCGGGGTGGAGCGGGTCGCCGACCTCGGCCAACAGCGGGGCCAGGTACCGCTGAAGCAGCCCCTCCCAGGACAGTCGGCGTTCATCGGGCAGCAGGCCGAGTTCGGCCGGCCATGCGTCCCGCTGCCAGGGGTGGTGCACCACGTTCCGGCCCATGATCCGCAACGTGTCCCCGAGATCGGGGCGGTCAAAGCGGATCAGCGGCAGCCCGAAGCGGTGCAGGTAGTGCATCGTGTAGTGGTGCACGTCGGGAAACCGGGTGGCACCCTGTTCCACGTACAGGCCGTCGGGGAAGTCCCGCTGGGTCCGGACCCGACCCCCGGCCCGATGCCGTGCCTCCACCACGTGCACCTGGTACCCGGCCTCCTTCAGTTCCAGGGCCGTGGCCAGTCCCGCCATCCCGGCGCCGATGACGATCACCGAGGCGGATCCGGTCGCCGCGGGCAGTGGCTCGACCATCCGCATGGTGGCCTCGGTCGTCATCGCCGTCCGCCCGGTGCGCTGTCAACTGAATTCGCGTCGATGGAATCTGCGGCCACGGGGGCAACCGATGCCATCCGGGCCAGGGCGAAGGTGCGCACCTGGCCGGCCTGATGGTCGAAGGCGGTGAGGGTGCCGCCACCGATCCGGATCGGATCCAGCAGTCGATCCACGGTCCCTGCCTCGGTATCGGCGTACGACATCAACACGCTGGAGGCATCGGTGATCGCGGCCCGGAGCAGGGCGACGGCGGGTGCACCCGAGCATCGAAGGCGGGCGTCCACCCGCATCCCGGCGAGCAGGGACGAATCATCCGACTGACCTCGGTACCGTCCTGGATCGGACTGGGCGGACTCGGCTGAACGAAGGGCTCGAACGGCCGCCTGGATCGAGCCGGAAGACGGCCGACGTACTGTTGACAGCCTCGGGGGCTCAGGCGCCCGTCGCACCTGCTGGCTTGGCAGCAGGACCTCTCCCTGGGGCGTCTCACCGGCCACCGGGTAGCCCGCTGACCGCAGGGCCGCCAGCAGTGCGGACGGCTGAACGCCGGCGATGAGCAGGTGCTCGTCGACGCGGTGCAATCCGAGTCGTTGCAGGGATCGGTCCTGGGCGATCGTGGTGGCCAGGACCGGATCAGCGCACCGCACGTACGACTGGGCGACACCGACGCGAACGCCGCCGTGTCGGCGGGCCACATCTTCGATCAGCGAGGTCACCGTCTGCGGCAGCGGGGTGCGGGCCAGGCTGGTCAGACGTTGGAGTACCGCCGGGCCGTCCAGGCCCGCCTCCATGGCTCGGCCAAGGCTCGCTGCCGAGAGTCGGTACACGTTGGCGTGCCCGGTGGACTCAAGGTCCGCGATCTGCTCGAGGTCCCGCGCCAGCTGCCAGGGCAACGGACCCGGGGCGATGATGGTCTGGTCGGCCTGGACCAGAACGTGGTCCACCGGGGGCGGCATCGCCGCGTCCATCTGGGCTCCGTGCCGACCGGGGTTCGCCACCAGCGTCCGGCCCGCACTGGTCAGCGCCCCGGCGGCCAGCACCCCGAGCATGGTGCCTTCCTGGAGCGTGGCCCTGATCACCTGCGTGCGAAGGGGGCCGGATCCGCGTGGCTGCCGGTCGTCGAGAACGGCCTCGATGCTGGCCGCCGATACCGGGCAGTGCTCGGGCGCCTGCGCGTGGGCTTGGAGCACCTGCCGGCGCATACCTGCGACGGCACGCCGATCCTGGTCGGCATTCAGCAGGTTGGATCGCTCATCCGCCAGGCTGGGCAAGCGCGCCAGTCCCAGCCAGGCCTCGGCCAGGCGTGCCCAGGCTTGCCCTGGTCGCTCCTGCAGCCAGTCGTCGAAGACATCGGTGGGGACGAAGCAGGGCGTCGCCTCCTCGTCGCTGGCCAGCAATCCGGCTGCGGCAGCCAGTTCGATGGCCAGCGCAGCCACGGGTGGATCGGCGTGCATCACCGCCCGCGCGGCAGCGAACTCGCGCACGCCCAGTCCACCGGTGCGAAGGACCGACGGCGGTCGCAGCCCCCACTCGTCCAGCAGGGTTCGCACCCGGGAGAGGCATCCCAGCCCCTGCCAACCGCCCTCGGCGTCGCAGCCCTGAGCCGGTGGACCGATGACCAACTGGGGTACGGGCCACTGGGCGACTGAGGGGCCGGCGAGCGCGTCCCGAACGGCGTGGGTGGCACGCAGGTTGTCGTTCGGCCCCCAGACCAGGGCGAGGGAGCAGACCCGCACCAGGGACTCCTGCAGGGCTTCCGCCAGGCCGGGGATCGGGGAACTCGGTTGCTGGACGCTGGCCTGCGCGGTGCGCAGCAGGTTCGCGGCCGAGACCGGTTCCTGACCCGCCATCTGCACCAGGGTGTTGAGCAGGTGCAGGTCCAGCCGGCTCAGGCCGTCCAGGCAACGTGAGGTCGAGGGCCCGCTGGTGGCCCGGGCGGCCAGGGCCGCCAGATCCTTGGGGGTGGGGCGCAGCAGATCGACCCGTGCCTGCAGAAGGTCTGCCAGGTCCGCGTCGTCCCAGGATCGAAGGCTCTCCGCCAGGCTCCTGGGTGCAGCCTGCCGGGACCTCGTTTCCACCCGCGCCAGCCTACGACCTGCTGCAGCAGGTAGCCTTGCCTGCATGCCGTCGGGAACCGTGAAGTGGTACGACTCCGAGAAGGGGTTCGGCTTCATCACCTCCGATGACGGCCAGGACGTCTTCGTCCACGTGTCGACCCTGCCGGCCGGGGTTCCCTCGCTTCGGCCGGGCAGTCGGGTCGAGTTCGGCATCGTCGACGGACGTAAGGGCAAGCAGGCCCTTTCGGTGAAGGTGCTGGCCGCACCGGCCTCGGTGGTCCGGGGCTCGCGCAAGGCCGCTGAGGATCTGGCCGGAGTCGTGGAGGACCTGATCAAGCTCCTGGACGGGGTCTCCAACCAGCTGCAGCGCGGCAAGTACCCGCCCGATGAGATGGCCCGTAAGACGGCTGCCGTCCTGCGGGCCGTGGCCGACGACCTGGACATCTGAGGATGTTCGGCCGCTTCCTGCGGGCCGCTGAGCAGCAACCGGCCGATGCACCCCAGCAGGATCTCCCTGGTCCTGCGCTCGCACCGGACCCGATGCTGATCGGCGCGGTCGAGATCGCTCGGGCAGCCGCCGTCGAGGAGGCCGGTGACGGGCCGCTTGCCAGTGGCGCGGTGGGGGAGCACGTCGAGGCCGTGATGGAGGGCGAGGGCCTTGCCTGGCACTCCTTCGAGTGCCTGAATCCCGGATACCTCGGCTGGCGCTGGACGGTGACCGTTGCCCGGGTACCCGGGGCAGTCGACGTCACCGTGAACGAGGTGCTGCTGTTGCCCGGACCTGGTTCCATCCTGGCCCCGCCGTGGGTGCCGTGGAGCGATCGAGTCCGCCCCGGTGACCTCAGCGTGGGGGACGTCCTGCCCACACCGGCCGATGATCCGCGACTGGTTCCAGGCCTACACGGTGTGGACGACCTGGATGGACTGGGTGATCAGTCGCCACTGCATCCGGGGCAGTGGCAGATCGGGCTGGGGAGAACCCGCATCCTGTCGGTGAGCGGGCAGGACGCGGCGGTCGTTCGCTGGCAGCGGGGTGAGACCGGTCCGCAGGCGGCGATGGCCCGACATGCGGCGCTGACCTGTGCCAGTTGCGGCTTCCTGGTGACCATCGGCGGAACCCTCGGCCAGGCCTTCGGTGTCTGCGCCAATGCCTTCGGGGCCGCTGACGGCCGGGTCGTGTCGATGGACTTCGGCTGCGGGGCGCACTCGGAGATCGTCGTCGAGGATGCTCCGGCACTGGATGAGCCGAGTCCGGATGAGCCGAGTCTGGATGAACAACTCGCTGCTACGGGTGACCCCCTGGTGCCTGATGATTCGGACGTGCCTGACGCTTCGGACGTGCCTGATGCTTCGGACGTGCCTGACGCTCTTGTTGAGCCTGACGAGCAGCAGCACGCCGCGGCCGACCCGCCCGTCGCTTGATGTAGATCATCCCGCCGACACCGCTGATCACCCCGACCGCGCAGGTGCCGATCCACCAGCGCTGGCCCTCGGGCAGACGTGATCCGATCGCCAGCAGCACCGTCAGCGCGATCAACCACGCCCCGGTGGTGATCGTCACCGGCCAGAACGCGTTGTCCTGGGTGTCCTGCTGATTCGCGGGGGGTGAACTCCGGCTTTCGGCACGGGCGTCCATGCCGCATACGCTACCCTTGGTCCGGTTTCGCCGGGCTGCGCAAGTCGATCGCTGCAGGCATCCCCTGACCGCGAGGAGCGCGTGATTCCCCGGGGCCGACATGCCGATCCCTATCGCCCTGTCATGCCCGGGAGGCTGCATGTCTGTCGTTGAGAAATCCCCCAGTTCCACCAGCGCCCTGGATCGCTGGTTCATGCTCACCGAGCGAGGATCCACCTACGGTCGTGAGGTCCGCGGCGGCCTGGTGACCTTCTTCACCATGGCCTACATCGTGGTCCTGAACCCGCTGATCATCGGCACGGCCAAGGACATGAACGGTCAGTTCGTCGGCGGCACCACCGATGTGCTGAAGTCGATCACCATGGTGACGGCCGCCACCGCCCTGGTCGCCGGCCTGATGACCATCCTGATGGGGGCCATCGGTCGCTTCCCGATCGCCATCGCAGCGGGCTTGGGCCTGAACGGCTTCGTCGCCTTCACGCTGGCACCGCAGATGACGTGGGCGGATGCGATGGGCCTGGTGGTGCTCGAGGGCCTGCTGATCCTGCTGCTGGTGTTGACCGGCTTCAGATCCGCGGTCTTCACCGCGGTGCCGGAGCAGTTGAAGTACGCGATCGGGGTCGGCATCGGTCTGTTCATCACCATCATCGGCCTGGTGGACTCGGGCATCGTTCGCTCCGGGGTCCCGCTGATCTCGTTCGGGGTCTTCGGTGAACTGCAGGGATGGCCGATCTTCACGTTCTGCTTCGGGTTGCTGCTGACCATCGTGCTGGTGGTGAAGAAGGTCAAGGGCGCCATCCTGATCGGCATCCTGGGAACCACGGTGCTCGCCATCATCATCGAAGCGGTGGCCGG
>Ga0172372_10011984_pt1 | contig 10942 bp, 16 predicted proteins | sample LakKiv5m_2_FD_114544 | JGI IMG/M metagenome (GOLD analysis project Ga0172372, IMG submission 114544) | Freshwater microbial communities from Kabuno Bay, South-Kivu, Congo - kab_092012_9.5m | ecosystem: Environmental > Aquatic > Freshwater > Lake | place: Democratic Republic of the Congo... | reverse complement strand
TCATCCAAATCACATTACAGCTGCCCTTAAATCTCGTCATGAATCTGTAGCAATAGCAGCAACAAAGGATTCAAGATTTGGAAGTTACTCTAACATGATGACTGCCCTTAAATCTCGTCATGAATCTGTAGGAATAGCAGCAACAGAGGATTCAAGATTTGGAAGTGATCCAAATCACATTACAGCTGCCCTTAAATCTCGTCATGAACCTGTAGTAAGAGCAGCAGTAGATCATCCAAGTTTTGGAAGCGATCCAGAACACTTTAATGCTGCCCTCAGAGTCGATCAAGTCTCTGGTAATTTTCCTTCTGAAATTGCGGGAATAGCAGCAGTAAAGAATTCACTTTTCGGAAGTAATCCATATCACTTTAGAGCTGCCTTTTTCTCTCCTCATGAATCTGTAGGAATAGCAGCAACGGAGCATTCAAGTTTTAAAAGTGATCCAAAATACATTATATCTGCCCTTGAATCTCCTCATGAATCTGTAGGAATAGCAGCAACAGAGCATTCAAGTTTTGGAAGTCATCCAAATCACATTACAGCTGCCCTTAAATCTCGTCATGAATCTGTAGCAATAGCAGCAACAAAGGATTCAAGATTTGGAAGTGATCCAAATCACATTACAGCTGCCCTTAAATCTCGTCATGAATCTGTAGCAATAGCAGCAACAAAGGATTCAAGATTTGGAAGTGTTTTTACACACCTTGATGATGCCCTTGAATCTCCTCATGAATCTGTAGGAATAGCAGCAACAGAGCATTCAAGTTTTGGAAGTTACTCTAACATGATGACTGCCCTTGCATCTCCTCATGAATCTGTAGGAATAGCAGCAACAGAGCATTCAAGTTTTGGAAGTGATAGCATGTATATATTAGGTGCGCTTAGATCTCCTCATGAATCTGTACAATTAGCAGCAGTAAAGCACAGGGCATTTAATAGTCTTTCATCAAATGATATCAAAATAGCTCGTAACTCTCAATACGAAAGTGTGAGAGAAGCTGCTTTAATGTATTAGTATGATAAATACTTTCATGCTCTCTTTTTATAAATTTTTAACTGAAGCTCTTAATGCCAACCAAAAATTCTGGGTTGATCACTATGTTGATTGGGGCGATGAATTGACCAGATCAGTTGATTTTTCGGATCATCTTTTTGATAAAGAGAATCCAATCGGTGGTGGGACTGTTATGGACGATGGGGACACAGTGGTGTTTGACATGCCGACAGAGGGATTGAAGTTAGCAGCACCAGCTTATCTTACAGATCATTTAGACAAATTGGGATATGATATTCATGACTACAAAGCCGGATTGGCTGTTAGAAAGGGACACACTCGTCCTATTTCAATTGCAAAGGTCTTATCTCAGCCTGTTGCTGAACCACAGGGCATTCCGTATGAAGCAGCACACCCAGCATGGCGTGATCACAAAGAAAGAAGTTATCAGCAACAACGAATTTTAGATGAATACAACCGTGACGATGTTCGTGTTGCTACGAGGTCGCCTTTACAGATAGTCATAACAAGAGATCGTTATAAAGTTGCGGAGATGTCTTCAAACAAACCAAGATGGACAAGCTGCATGGCACTTGGCACTTGCCCAGAGGTTGATCTTGAGGAAGAAGAACCACCAGTTCCAGAATTTGGAGAACCCCGTTATAACGAGATGCCCGGATATCAAGAACCCGGACAAAATGCCAAATATGTCAAGAGAGCACTTACAGGTGGAGCACATATGGCATATCTGATTACTGCTGGAGATCATGATTTAAAAAATCCTTTAGCCAGAATCATGCTTGAACCATTTCATAGCGAGGATATGAAAGATAAAATAAATCGCGCGAAAAATCCCGTGGGTGGTGAATATAAAGATGTTTCATGGGAAGAAGTGAAACCCAAACATACAGTATTAAGAGCTTCGCCTGCTACATATGCTTCTGCTAATTTAAAAAGTAATGGTAAGTCATTAATACAAGCATTCAAGCATATTTTAGATTTTCATTTATCTGAAAAGATGCCGTTACAGCAAGGTACTATCGCATATCATATCGAACCAACTTTATATCGTGATCACGATGATCGTGTGATGTCTCCATTTTCTGAAACTACTAATCATGCATTAAAAATGGCATCTTCTCCATATGAACATCATCAATTAGAAGCACTTGAAGATCCTGAAGTACAAAAAACTTTAGAAGCCTACGAAGATAATAGTGAACAATATGGTATTACTATAAGACATCCGATAGACAAATTAAATATGAATATAAGCCGTGCTGTATTGGAATCTCCACATGAAGCTGTAGTTCTAAAAGCTCTTGAAAAAGCTCCATATTTGTTGAAAAGTAGAACAGCTTTGGAAAGACTTTCATATTCGCAGCACAAGACAGTAAGAAGTAAAGCTTTAGAATTTGCACATTTAATGAGTCCCGAAGATTTAATCGGATCTCATCATGAAGAATTTGCTCTTAAGGGATTGGATTATGTTAATTCATATTTAGAACGAGCAGGCCCAGATGATGCCGCAGCAAAAAAATATTTAAGATTAGCTGTGTCTTCGCCTCACGAAAAAGTATTCGATTCAATTACTAATAATCCAAATGCCCAACGCCAACCGAGTTTTCATAAACTTCTACTCAATCAATTAAGTAGTTATGATGATGCAAAATCATTGAAGTCTTTTAATAAACTAATGAGTGATGTCAAAGATGGAACTATAAAGTCTGAGAGTGTTTTAGATGAGTTAGCACATTCAGCCATAACTGCTGCTCCTAATACCCCAGTATTGGAAGCTGCTGCAAATGAACCATTGTTGATTAATCGTCTTGTTCCCGGTTCTGAACTACATAGAGTATTTGAAAGAGCAAGAATAGAAAATGATCCACAGCGTAAAAAGGTATTTACAGATCTTTCTATAAAATTGGCAAAGTCTGATGCATTCCACAAAACGCCATATTTTCACATCCATGAGCGCGATAGTGTAAGAGATGACGTAGGAGGAATTCCTTCTGTTTTATCAGAAATGGCTAAACGAAATTTAGGTGCTGCCTTAATGAGCGATTCAGAAGAGGTAAGAAACGAAGCATTAAAACATAAAGATTTAGGAAAACTATTAAAAGATAAACAATTATTTTCTCAGATTAGATTTAATTTTTATGAACATGAACATAAAAACACTGCAATGGCAATCTACAATCATCCAGACTTCAATTCAACTGATATGGAATATGAAATACGAAATTCTGTGCATGATGAAATCAAAAATGATCCTAGAGGATTTACCACAAATCCTTTGGCAGATACTGTCGAAGGTATTTTTGGAAGAAGATCATCAAGAAGTAGATTTAGAATGGAAGGTGAACCGAGGCGACCTGAGTTTCCACCCGTAGATCTGTAAATCTAAATAATATATGCTTTCGTTTAAACAATATCTTTTTGAAGCGTTAACTGACATACAATCCAAATATGTCGAAGATATTATGTATCCCATGGGTAGACCTTCTTGGGAAACAAGGAGTACTGAGTATTCAGATTCTTTCTTTGGCATGGACCCAAATTCTTTACGAGGTCCTATTAAAGATGGAACTGTTTTAGACAACGGTAATACAGTTGTTTTTGATATGCCTACTGATGGGTTAAAAGTTAATGCACCTAGTTGGCTTAAAGATCATTTATTTTATATGGGTTATGATGTTCATGATTATAAAAATGGATTGGCGATACGAAAAGGCGGAACTCGTCCAATAAAAATTGGAAAATTACTTTCAAAAGACTTAGAACCACCTAAAGATTTAGATAATATGACTTCTGATGAACGTATTTCTTATGAATATAGAAAAAAAAGTCATCCTGATATTTTAAAACAGTATAATACTGGCGAAGAGCGAACTATAGCTAACAGCGATTTGCAAATTTTAATATCCAGAGATCCATACAAAGTTGCAGAAATGTCAACCAACAAACCAAGATGGAATAGTTGTATGAATTTGGGTATTTGCCCCCAAAGAGATATAGAAGGACTATCCCATTTAGTTATTGGCGGTAGAAATATTGATTTAAATAGAGACATTGAAAGGTATCCTCCTGTTTTTCAGCGTACTGGGCAAAATGCCCAGTATGTCAGAGGTGCTCTTCATTCGGGAGCACATGTTGCATATCTGATTGCTGCTGGAGATCATGATTTAAAAAATCCTTTTGCTAGAGTTTTACTTGAACCTTTTCATTCAAATGTTTCTGCTTTAGTAAGTCCTCAAATGCCGAAACATATAATTGACAGGTATCGGGGAGCTTTTGATCAATTACGAGTTCAAAATGATACTGTATTGCGAGTATCACCAATTGTTTATAGCTCTTCAAGATCACCTATTTCTGAATTTTTAGATCGGTTCGTAGATACTGTACATAAGGAAGTGATTCAAAGGTTGCCGGGTAAACGGGGAACTGTATATCGAATTGATCCATTACTTTACAGGGATCATGATGAAGTTTCGCATGTTGGTTTGGGTTCTGCGGATAATAAATAATATATGCAATCATTCTCCGAATTTTTAACTGAAGATATCGAACTACTTATTGAAAATGAAGGTAGAGTAAATTTTTTCGGAGTAGATCATTTAGGAGCAGATGCAAAAGAAATTGTAAGGGCAGTCGAAAGAGTGCAAGCAAAAACCTCCAATCTTAAAGGAAAAATAATTTTTAAAGAGGGTGGAAAACATATTACCATATTTCATGTCGATAGCGAAGGGCGTGAAAAAATCTTAGGTGGTTTCAGCAAGGGTCACATGAAATCCGGATCGCAGGGACCAATAATCAGAGACATAGAAACTGCACTGTTTGGCGAAACATATCCACAAAGAATGTCTCGTCTGAGAAGTGAACGCTCTAGTCGGTTAACAACCGCAATACCCACACCTGACTCTGTACAGTCACTTGAAGATCGCCTCACTCTGTTGCGTGGACTTCCTAGAAAAGAAGGAAGTGACAGGACTAAGAGAGTGGATGATTCCATTCGAAGAATACAAACAAGACTTGAAAAGGCAAAAACTTCAGTAAGTGCTGCGATGACTCCAGCCAAACCAACACAAACACCAACCCCGAGAAGAGCATTTACTTCGAAGGATGTTTTAACTGCTATTGGAATGGGAACTTTTGCTACCGCATTAGGAAATGTTTGGGATGCAGCTGGTGCTTTGGTGACTCAACCTTCTATACAAGATAGAATGACCGCAGAGGAAGATGCACAGACTGATCTTGGTCTAGGATTTAATCTAGGTTCCGATGGAGAACTAGAAGCTGATCCAGCAGGATTTAAAGCAGTGCGGGATAGGCAGAAGAGGGGTGAGAATTATCCACCTACTCTATTCCCGAGATGATTATTTAGATGGTATGTTTACCTTTTGTCCCGGTTTTATCTTATTTGGATCTTTAATTTGTGGATTTGCAGCAATAAGCTGTTCAGGAGTAAGACCGTGGTTTTTTGCAATTTTAGTTAAATTATCTCCATCTTTAACTTGATATGTGCTTGATTGTTTTTTTGCTGGTGTTTTTTCTTTAATTGCTTCATCATCCGAATCTGGAGTTTCAAGCGTAGGTCCCATGGGCTTTGAATCAGGTTTTTGAGATTGCGAATTAGGCTTATTTAGGCCTAAATATTCTAATTGAATAGCTGGTCTTGCCAGTTCTACTTTTAGTGCTGCGTTCGAATAATCAATTCTTTTTTGAATGTCTGGTTTATAATCAGGTTTTGCATAACTAAAAAGCCCCGGATTAATTGCGCGAATCATGGCTTCATTTGCGAATTGAGCCATTGCTTTACTTTGATCCATTCCCCTTGCCAATTTATCCATTTCTGGTTGGAATCTATCTTGAATATATGCAATCGACATCTTGAACGCGGCTTCTACATCGGAATCTTTGGAAGATTTACCGCGAACTCTTGTTTGAAATTCATCTATAGTTTCGTTGGGTTTTAACAAATTTGCCTTTTTGGCATATTTTTCCCAATTAGCTCTACCAGTTATTTGAATTGGCCCAAATCCTCTAAAATTATAATAATCTTCAGTTCCAGATCTATTTCCCAATTCTTGTTGTTTTCTTGGATTCCCCATACCATAATTTCGGGCTGTATATTTTTTTACTTCTTTGTCATTTGCGTATTCAGATTCGTTGATCCATTTAAAATCTCCTGATTCCTTTTGCACATTTCCAATTAAAGCTGCTCTCATGTAAGGATCTAATATACCCATATCATCCATAGATTTTCTAAGAGAACCTAAATTATATTGTTTACAATCTGGGCTATTTGGATATGCGGAACATGAATTATCATATTCTTCTTTTCTTTTCTTTTGTTCATCCGTTAATACTGGTGGGTTATTATCTGGATTTACAATTTCAATAAGATATTTAAATTGTCTGTCTAAAGAAAAGTAGTGCATAGTTTTATTCCAGTGTAAGTTCTTTGTCGAGTGCGCGATTAGCAGCATTACGAAGCTTGTCAATATAACCACGGCTACGAAGTTCTTTGAAGAGCAAGTTTTCCATAGAAAACTCTCCACCAGTTTCAAGTCCTTCATCTCGCATCTTGCTGATCTTCTTGAGTAATGATCTATAAAGGTTTTCATCAGTTGATTCCGTTTCAATCAAATGATCAATTTTGGCCATATAGGATTCAACTTTCTTTGTAAGAAAGCTATCCTTTTCAAAATTTAGATCTTTGAATTTGGGCTTTGATACCCAATCACCATTTAGAAGTGAATAAACTCCCTGATCCTTATGAGTTACTTGTGTGATAGGCTGGGCAAATATTTCGACATCTGCTCCATAAACTTTGATTTTGTGGGATAGTCCCCAGATAGTTTTTTTATCTTTGAAATAGTCGAGAATCAAATCCTTGTCCATTTCAAAAAAGGTTGGATCTATGACAAGGTGAATATCCAAATCTGAACTATTTGTGTAGTTGTAATTTGCATTACCACCAGTCAAAACGATATCCATGATGGCTTCTTCTGGTACATGGGCAAACTTGGCCCATTTATAGCCTATCTTAATCAGAGTCTTTTTGACCTGTGGCTTGAGGGTTTCTCCATCCCAGTAAATAGGATTGAGTTTGTTATGGTACTCAAGTGAAAGATTTTCTTTTAGTAAGGACAAGAAGTTCATCATGATATTTATGATTACATAAATACTAGTATGGAAAACAAAACAGCTGTCTCTGTAGTATCTTCAACCACCGGATTGACCTTGGGGCAAATTCCGAAGCATCGTTCTGTATTGATTAGCAATCTTACTACTGGTGCTGCCGGACTTACTCTTTCGTTTATGGATACCACTGGCTCTCCATCGAACCAATTTAATATGTTTGTTGATGCAGATGCAAATGGACCAGTTTTATTGCCACTCCGAATTACTGGCTTGACTGCGACTGCTGCTGTAAGCGTAGCATTCCTAACCTAATAAAAAACCCCGCTTTCGCGGGGTTTTGTGGGGTTGCCCTTTAGATCAAAGACGAGTCTTTGCCTTGGAGCAAGTATTTGAGCAATTGTCGATACGCTCATGAATAGCGTCAGTCTGTTGCCACATACTGCGACGAACATCGTCAAGACCGTCATTAAGGGTACGGTCAGTGTGGCTACGCTCAAGGGAGCAGACTTCCTTCGAAAGCCGACGAATTTCTGCAACAAGCAGGAATCCAGTTAGACCAGCAAATGCCCAAACAAGCGGAGCCTTTGCATTGTCAAGGTGCAGAATCAAAGCAGCGAACGCAGTAAAAACAGCAAGCCAACGATAAGTAAAAACATTATTATGCATTTATATTCTCCTTTTGAATAATAAAATTTACAACCGAAACAATTTGATCTAGTTTCTTATTTTCCAAAATAAGATTGACTTTGATCTTTTCAACCTCTTGCTTGAGTTCAAGTATTAGTTTTTTTTCTTCATCAGTCATAACTATACTTATTCCTCAAATGAGTAGGGTGGGGGTTGAACCCACACATCAACCGTTATAAGCGGTTGGTTCTGCCGATTGAACTACCTACCCAATTACAGCACCGCAAGTGCTGGCGATCTAGTCCTCGCTTTCCCGTTAGGGCGGAACGATTTGTGCTTTGTCGTTCCCTATTATGCCGTCATTCTACTGAAGATGGCTCCTCTGTCAAGAGGATTTTGCATTTTTGGTTTGTTGCATGTCCAGAAGGAGTCAAAACCAAATAATTGCTCTTCTGGCGATCAGTATCGTCACCAAGCCGATAGTTGATCTGAGAGCCGCCAACCCCCTTGGTAAGGCTTTGGACTTCCTGACCCATCATCTGGGCTAGGATTGCCTTGGCGGCTGAAATAGCGGCCTCCTGAGAGGCTACATCAAGCGGAATATCAATGTGAATACGATATGCCATTAGTCAATTAGAAGCTTCTTGGCGTTTTCGGATGGAATCCAATCGGTGGATCCGTCCTCATAACGAATAAAATATTCAATTTCTTCCACGATCATACCATTCTTGGTCTTGATCTTCTCAGATTGGCTTCCCATAATAGTGCAAGCCTTATTATTTTGAGAATTTACTACTTGTTCACCGTGCTTATACATTTTACACCTCCAATTCTTGAAAACCTTCATCATCAGTATACCAAATCTCATCGAAGAAGTCAACACACCATGTCAGGCAATGCTTACATGGCTTTGAATTCCTCAATTCGTGAAACCGATTCATACGAAAATTGATCAGTTTCAACTTTTTATCACCCTTCTTGTAAGATTTAGGTAATTTATTGAATGCATCTAGTTCAGAATGAACGCAATCGATGACATATCCATACTTACGAGCGAGTGGATGTGTCTTGAACTGATTAGTTCCGATAGAAACTAGCTTATTCTTGTGAAAGATCAGGCTTACATGCTTCTTCTGTCGTTGCATTTGCAGACAGATCGGCATCGTTTGCTCTAAAATATCGTTTAGCTTCGTGCTCAATTTTGGAATATTCATAAGTAGTCGCCTTTGACCCGACTATCTTCTCATTATAGTACTTCTCTACAAAAACATCAACCACCAAAGGATAGTGTTTTACCACATTTCGTGCTCGTTGACGAATTTCTTTTGGCACTTTTGGTGTTTGTTTTGGATCAAGAAGGCTGTAAATAAATTCTTTACAACGCTGTAGTGCATAGATTTCTTCTTCTAAAGTTGACATAACTCTTCGGGCTGGATTCGAACCAGCGACATGAAAGTTAACAGCTTTCCGCTTCTACCAACTGAGCTACCGAAGAAAGAGGATGACGGGACTTGAACCCGCAACATTGACCATGGAAGGGTCACACTCTGCCGTTGAGTTACATCCTCAAATTGGAGATCCTAGATTTGAACTAGGACAAACTGAGTCAGAGTCAGTTGTGCTACCGTTACACCAATCTCCACTGGGAATCCATATGGGATTTGCACCCATTATCTAGCTTTGTCACAGAATAACTGGTTTTACGCTAGAGCGAGTCTTCTCAACACCGCGTGTTCCTACCACGCCGCTGGATCCATAAACATTCCCGACAGGGCTTGAACCTGTAACCTTAGCATTAGAAGTGCCAAACTCTATCCAATTGAGCTACGGGAACACATACTTTATTCACTGAGTCGCAGACCGCTACCTAGAATCGGTCCAGATCCCATGCTGCCAGTAAAGATGCCAGTTGAAGCTTCAATATACTTGGCTTCCATTTCCTTGACTGGTTCAGTTTCAAAGACTACAAAGATATCAGAGATTTCCAAGCCATCTCCGTGATTTGCGTATGGCATGTATGGAGCGAAACCAATCTTTCCATCACCGACAGGAATCAGAATAAATGGCTTCTGAATCGTGTATGTTGCGGCATCTCCATCAAATGAAACCTTGCCGATAAGTTCTTCACCACTAGTAAGACGTAGAATAAGTGTTTGCATGTTCTTTTTCCTTTATTGCATCAATATACCAAAACGGACAGGGATTGCAAGACCACTTGGCGAATTTACTTTTTTCGCCAACGTAGTAAGCACGATATGCTCGGACAGCATCACCAGTTACCTTGTATTTATCAGGCATTGCCTGAGCAAATGGCGTGATATCTTTGTTGATGAAGTCCGGTCGCATTTCAAACATTTTGTAGATAAGAGATTCAGACTTGTGTTTGCGTTCATACCGCTGACTATAGAAGCAGCAGAGGCTACGAGCATGCATTACAAGCCATTCATAATTTGCAGAAGATTCTGTAGCCCACTTAGTGCATGGATGATTGACAAAGCACTTCTTGTAAAGTGGAAGATTGTGCGGATTGTTGGAAAGATGATGAACAGTAGAAAGCATTTGAGCACTTTCTAGAATCATCTTTACGACATGCTTATCGCACATGTAACTGGCTGCTGCTACAGGATTTTCGTCAAGTACAAAGATGTTCATGTTATTCCTTGGGAGGTTTAGACTTAGTAACGAACTTGTCAGTATATACTAGGCTGACACCCGGTATCTTAGTCTCATCGTTCGCATAGTCAATAGCTTTCTCATGAAGATCTTTATTAAGTTCTTCGATGTATGTGGTGTAGTTGGTAAAATACATCACCAACCACAGCATCATCAGTTCTTCGTCTGACATTTTTTGAACATTCAAGTTCTTGATAAGTTCTTCTGGATCACCAAACATGTTATTCTCCAAAACTTTTATTATATTGATTGTTGACTCTAACGAATTGTGCATTGTCGTGCAATTCATTTAGATCTCTTGCACCGACATAGGTGCAGGCAGAGCGAACCCCACCCATAATTTCCTTGACAGTATTTGCTACTTCACCGCGTTCTTCGACCACAATTTTCTTTCCCTCAGCGCAACGATACTCTGGCCGATGATTGTAGTGATTTGTCATTGCGTGTTCTGATGCCATGCCATAGAAGGTCGGGACTGACTTGCCTTGTGCATAGTCATAT
>Ga0172372_10011983_pt1 | contig 10942 bp, 7 predicted proteins | sample LakKiv5m_2_FD_114544 | JGI IMG/M metagenome (GOLD analysis project Ga0172372, IMG submission 114544) | Freshwater microbial communities from Kabuno Bay, South-Kivu, Congo - kab_092012_9.5m | ecosystem: Environmental > Aquatic > Freshwater > Lake | place: Democratic Republic of the Congo... | reverse complement strand
TGGTATATCACGGTTGTTTAGAACGATTGACTAAAGAACGAACTAAGGAACTTGAAAGTTACTTACAAGAAGGAAGTTTTTCTAAGCGCTAGCGGAGATACTAAGGAACCGCTCTAAGTGCTTTGCAATCATTTACCTCTGGTATCCCAAACTAGACACTAAATGGACATGCGATCGCATGTCTATTTAGTAAACGGGATAAGTTATAATAGAAGAAATTTTTATCTAAGGTTATAGACTTATGAGCAACGAAACTATTACAATCGCAGATATTTTTGCTTTATTCAAAGATAAAAATGACAGCAGTCGCGTTGCAGCTCTACAAAAACTGTTGGGATACCCTGTGAAAGAAAAGGATCCGGGAGGTTCACGATTCTGGTATTTGCGCCCAGGGGTGGATGCGGAACAAGCTAATGACACATGTCCTGTTGCAGTAGGTTTTTATGAAGAACTGGTGTCTTTAAGTGAATTAGAGGCTAAAAGATTTTTTACTGAGGAAGCACAACAAAGAGATATTTACGGACACTATATTAGTCGGGTAGCTGAAGAACAACCCGTCATGTATCTACTTTTACCTCACGGGTCATCTGGTAGGGTTTCTTTAATCCTTCCTGGGGAAGGTAAATTGCGTCAGCAACAAATTCAAACTTTTGGTTGTGATGATGAGCAGTTACTGTCCCGATTAAAAAGAATTACACAAGATGAAATATCTATTGCTACTAAAGCACTGATGTCTGTTCCTTTGGTGGAATGGGTATTTTATGAACCAATCAAGACTGCTAAGGAATTGGCTCTAAAATTAGCACAAGCAGCACGTCAGATTGAGCAGGTAATACCTATCGCTTACAAGCAAGAACGGGAAGATGGATATTTACATACATTACTTAAAAGTTTTCAGCGGGAATTATTACCTTCTCTTAAACTTAGTGCGGATAATGAAAAAGATTACAGTTTTGCTGATATCTATGCCCAAACTATTGCCTATGCTTTGTTTACAGCTCGGGTATTCGGTTATGTGAGAGATAAAAGAGCAGGAAGGACACAAGAAACCTTATTTGATAGAGAATCAGCTTGGCAACAATTACCCGAAACTAATCCGTTTCTACGTAAGCTGTTTCAGGATGTTTCTGAACGTAGTGCTGAGAAATTGGGTGATGATTTGATAGGGGCGATCGCAGATATTTTTGTCATCCTTCGTACTACTAAGATGGATGCGATTTTATCGGACTTTGAGATGAAAATGAACCGGGAGGATATTGTAATTCGGTTCTATGAAGATTTCTTAGCAGCTTATAAACCCCAAATGCGGGAACGACGGGGGGTTTATTACACACCTGAACCTGTGGTTTCTTACATGGTGCGTTCTGTGGATATTTTGGTGCGGGAAAAGTTTAATAAACCGTTGGGTTTGGCAGATCCCACAGTGACGATTCTTGACCCTGCTTGTGGTACGGGTACGTTTCTGTTATATATTTTTCAACTTATCTATCAACGCTTTCAAGAGTCCCCAGCAACACTTACAGATGGCTTAGCTGATAGGTCTTGGTCTGGGTATGTTGAGGAGCGGTTGCTACCTAGAATATTTGGTTTTGAGTTGTTAATGTCTCCCTATGCGATCGCCCATCTGAAAATAGGTTTGTTTTTGCAAGAAACCGGGTATAGGTTTGATGGTGCTAAGCGATTGGGAGTTTATTTAATTAATACTTTGGAGGATATTACGTTAAGGGAAGAAACCCAGCAGTTAAGTTTAAATATTCCCCAAATGGAGGAGTTAATAGCTGAGGAAGCGAAGGCGGGGGCTAGGGTTAAGAAGGAGGAACCGATTATGGTGGTAATTGGTAATCCTCCCTATTCGGGACATTCAGAAAATAATAACCCTTGGATTAAGGAGTTAGTTAATGATTATTATTTTGTAGATGGCAAACCATTGGGTGAGAAAAATCCTAAATATTTACAAGATGATTATGTTAAGTTTATCCGTTTTGCTCAGTGGCGAATTGATAAATCAGGTCAGGGAGTTTTAGCTTTTATTAGTAATCATGGATTTTTAGATAATCCCACCTTTCGGGGAATGCGTCAGCATTTGATTAATAGTTTTAATGGCATTTATATTTATGATTTACATGGTAATATTAAGAAGAAGGAAACTAGCATGGATGGAGGGAAAGATGAAAATGTCTTTGATATTCAGCAAGGTGTAAGTATTACTTTAGCTCTTAAGGTAGAGAATAAGTGCATTAATAATCATGCCCATTTATATGGATTGAGAGATTACAAATATAATACTTTGACCGAAAATGCAGTTGATACTACTAGGTTTTCTGAGGTTAAACCAAAGTCTGAATTCTATTTATTAAGGCCTCAAGATACAAGTTTATTTACAGAATATGAGCATTATTTTAAAATAACTGATGTTATGCCTGTAAATTCTAACGGATTTAAAACCCATAGAGATGATTTTGCAATTGATTTTGAAAAAGAGGAACTTTATAAACGTATTGGTGAGATGCGAAATGAGAGTATTTCAGATGAAGAATATTATGCTAAATATCCAGTTAAAGATAATAGGGATTGGAAATTAAAAGAAGCACGTCAAATAGTAAGTAATGATCCAACGTGGGAAGATAAGCTAATTAATTGCTTATATAGACCTTTTGATTGGAGAGAATGCTATTTTAGCACGGTAGCAATGGACTACCCTAGACGTGAATTAATCAACCATGTTGCAGGTAAAGATAATTTGTGCTTATTATCATCTAGACAACAGTCAACTGTAGGTTATAGACATTGCTGGGCTTCTCGAGAAGTTGTTGAATGTTGTGTTGTTTCTACAACAAGTCGTGAAACTAATCAGGTTTTCCCTCTTTACCTCTACCCAGATAAAAACAATCCCAAAGAACTCCAACAGGAAAAACGTGCCAACTTTTCAGAAGACTTCCTAAAAAAAATAGAAATAAATCTGGGTTATCTCCCCACACCAGAAACCATATTCTACTACATATACGCCATCTTCCACTCCCCCACCTATCGCACCCGCTACGCTGAATTTTTAAAAATAGACTTTCCCCGGGTTCCCATCACTAGTAACAAAAACCTCTTCTCTCAACTCGCAAAATATGGGGAAGAATTAGTAGCACTACACCTGATGAAATCCCCTAGATTAAATAACCTCATCACCCAATTCACTGAAAATGGAGGTCATAGAATAGTGGATCCCGCTCACCCTAAATATACCCAAAGCACAGTAGTCATCAACAAAAAAGGTGACAAATTTGTGGGAATACCAGAAGCAGTCTGGAACTTTTATATTGGAGGTTATCAAGTTTGCCAAAAATGGCTTAAAGACCGTAAGGGACGCACCCTAACTAATAATGATATTCAACATTATCAGCGCATAGTTGTAGCACTACAGGAAACTATTAAACTCATGCAATCAATTGACGAAACTATACCAAACTGGCCCATTCAGTAAATATTGCATTAGTTATTTTTCATCTGCTACAATCAGAGTAATATAATAGACATCTCCGAAGCGATCGCTCTTCTTTTTAGTCTGAGTAGGTGGGTGGAATTAAATATAAGATGAACGTAGGTTGGGTTGAAGCATGAAACCCGACGTCTGCATGGGTCTCGTTACTCGACCCATCCTACAAATGATTGTGCCTCCCTACTTAAACTCCAGTTAATTAACCTCCCAATCTTCAAACTTTAACCCGTTAATTCTGCTAAACTCTCGCACATTATGGGTTACCAAAATTAAATTATTCGCCAAAGTAATAGCAGCAATTTGTAAGTCATTTAGACCAATGGGAGTACCAGCTTTAGTTAACTCAGCCCGAATTTTTCCATAAATTTCCGCACAATTATCATCAAAAGGTAAAGACACAAATTGACATAAAAACAACTGTTGTATATTTAAACTTTTTTGAGGATTATTGCTACGTTTTGAGCCATAAAATAACTCGGCTTTTACCACAGAACAAACAGCAATATTATTTGCTGCTATACTTTCAAGACGATACCTTATAGCAGAATTCTTATTCTTTAAATACATTATACAAGCATTAGTATCTAGTAAATAAATAAGTGAAGAATTACTCATCTTTATCTTTGATTTCAACTTAAAACTGTGCCCTTGTGAAAGTCATCGGTTATATTGAGACATATAAATATCTAATAGTACCCGAAACTTGTGTCAAAGTCAACTTTATTTTAAAAAGTAGCCTTACTAAGGAAGCAATATCACAAGTAAGCGATCGCCCGCTCTCTAATGGAGTGCGAGTATGTGAGCTTGATGAGTTGCACACCGTTGTCCCCTCAAAAATAACAAATTGAAGTATGAAGTAATACCCGCGTTTAATTAATTCATCCTGCAAATATGCAACGCCAGTTTTCATCTTGTTTTTGGGAATATGCTGTAAAATGAAAAAAATAGATTAGAGAGATTTTATAATTATGCAAATCACAATCAATATACCAGATAACTTAACAGATAAACTCCAGGATAAATTAGGTCATTTATCCGAAAGAGTCATGAATAAATTAGCTTTAGAAGCTTTTTTAGAAGGATTGATTAATTTTAATGAATTTAGACAGATGTTAAGTTTTCAGGATGAAAATGCTTTCAAGACTTTTTTATCAGCAAATTTCCCCTTACATTCTGGGGGGTTATTAAATTTAGCGGGGAGTTGTGCGGATATAGATTTTACCATTGATGAACAAGGAATTTATGATGATAAGAATGACGAAACCATACCAAACTGGCCCATTCAGTAAATATTGCATTAGTTATTTTTCATCTGCTACAATGAAACTAATTATTTCCCCAAACCGCACCTGTGATTTTTAGATATTTTTAACCTCAAATGCTGGACACCTTTATCCAAAAACTGATCCGAAAACAGCGTCCTTACTACATTATCCAAGGTACACCCATAAAAGGGCTTGAGAATCAGTATTGGTTGGTTTTCAAACATCGTGATGCAGATAACCTGCTACATAAAGTTGTTAAATTCTTGGGTGCTAGTAAAAAACAAACAACTTATAAATTATTAAGAATAGACCAAAGAGCTGCTAAAGTATTTACATACACCCCTATTAAGCAAAATGACTTACCCAGCACGAGCTTACTGAGAACATCCAAGCTCGATATTATTGAAAAATTCTTGGATCTGGAAAATGTCACTAAAGAAAAAGCCTTATTAACTGGTAGTTTCCGAGAAATCTCTGGTCGTCAGCGGCGCTTCAATCTGCCCAATGATTTGGATAATTACTATAAATTCTTTAGTAAAGTATTAGAACGCAGTCAAATTTATCGTCGTTCCACAGCTTATTTTGATAGTGTTATTCTGAAATTATATGAGGAACCACTGGCTGCTATTATTCAAGCAGAAGGAAGAATTCGCTTGTTAATGGACTGGCAAGGATTTACTAAAAAGTCCGATGTTCAAGAACTGGAAAAACTTCATGACTCTAGTTATCGCACTCAGTTTATCCAACGCACTTTACAAGAGTTTCTACGAAGTTTAAAAGATAGAGAATTAGATCACACAGAAATATTAGCTGAGTTAGTCAGACTAGGATTTATGGTGATTAAACTAGTCAAAATGGAATCGGAAAGAGCCATTTATCATAAAAAAACAGGTATTCTCAGCGACTCTTTAGGGTATCATATTCAACATGATGGTTCGGACAACTTCACCCGTGCTGCTTATTCTCGAAATGCTGAAAGTATCACTTTTTTATATTCCTGGGATGAACTAGATACAGAAACCATATTAGAGAACATTCGTCAGTTTGATAGGGAATGGGAACGGGAAGATATAGCATTTGATATCAGTTTAGAGTTCCTCCAAGAAGTATTAGCAGAAAAGGAACGTCGCAGTCAATTAAAAACACCAGTTATTGATTCTGTCACTCCTGACACCGTTCCCTCGGGAAAAACTACCAACGTTGAAATTACCGGTCAAAACCTAGATCGCGTAGAAGAAATCCAAATTGTTGATAATGACCTGGTACAAGTTACCATTAATAGTAAAGAGCCAGAGCGTATTCTCGGTCAAATTACTATAAACACAAACCATCCACCAACAGTTTTAAAAGAGTTTAAGGTAAGAACTACTGAACAAAGTTATGAAATAACACCGAAAAAACCTCCGGTGGTTACTCATTCCCCAGAAATTCCTGAGTTTGCAGAAATTGAGGGATTTAAACAAGCAGTAGAAATGATTTTAGCGGGGAATCATGGCACACCTAGTGACTTTCTTTATTGGTTAGCACGGCAAAAACCCCAACAGTTTCAAGTAGAACGCAGTGATTTATTGGATGAACTGTTAAATAATAGCACCCTCTTTGAACACCAAAAGTCAGGCGCTCAACATTGTTTAAGAGTGATGAAAAATTTTGGTGTAGCTGTGTGTGCAGACGCGGTAGGCTTGGGTAAAACCCGTTTAGCTGCTACTGTAGCCAGACTATATCGCCAACAAAATGCAGAAGCTAAAATTGCTATTATAGCTGCTAAGAAACTTCATCCCAACTGGGAACGAGAAATGGGAGAATTAGGATTATTTCAATCCCGTGATTACGAACCTTATAACAAAAATCTCATGAGTCGTAAAGGTGGTTTCATAGCAGACTTTGGTCGTTATGGGGGACCAGACTTAGTAATTATTGATGAGGCCCACGAAGGTATTCGCAATTATAGAAACCGTATTCACAAAACTTGTTTAGATATACAAGAACAAGATAGAAAAACTGGCAGGCAACGTCATTTTCTGCTTTTGACCGCCACTCCCTGGAATAATCGCCGAGAAGATATTTATAATATCCTTTCACCCTTTATTAGTCGTCCAGAAGGTTTTAATGATTTAAAATTCCCCCCAGAAGTAACCCACTGGTTTCAAAATCGCGAAAGTGGTGTGGAAAACTTTACGGACAATACGGAACTATTTCGCCGCACCTATCGGGAACTGTTTCTTCAACGGACTAGACAAATGCTACGAGAAGCTACTCCGGATTTAAACTTGTATGCCAAACGAGTGGCGGAATGGTTACCAGTACAATTTGAAGATAGTACTGAGTTAGCGCTAAATCAAATTTTTACCCAATTTGAAACTAGTTTATATATTCCTTTTGCTGACCCTATTCGTTATTTAACTAGTAATGTGGAACAACGTAGTTTGTTATCCAATCAGCGCCGCTTTTTCTTACAAAGAGCTGAATCTAGTATGTATGCCTTGGATAGAACTATTGTAAGTTTTGGTTACCGAATTGAACAAATGCAGAAACGTTTAGAATCAGTTTCTTCTGATGCGGAGGGACTAAAGGAGTTTTTACTAGTTCACTATAATTTTAACTCCGATAGAAAAGATAACTCAGAAAAGTTCTTAGATTATTATGAAGATGAGGATTATGAAGAAGAGGAGGAAGAAGAGGAAAATGAGGCAAATCAAGAACAAAACCGTCAACAATTAAGACGTTCTATAGATACTCTCACAGGTAATCTACAGAATGATTCTGACAGGGCCCAAAAAATTTATAATCGCATGGTGGATGATTGTGAAAAAGACTTACAACAATTGAATGAAATTCACACCTTATTAGAGAATGAGTTCTTTGTTGATCACAAAAAACAACAAGTTACCCACAAAGTTCGTGAGTTAGTGAAACTTGGTCATAAGGTACTACTAATTTCTACCTTTAGCGATACTGTGATTGATTATTATCATTATATGACCCGTGACAGTGCGATCGCAGCTAAGGGTATTGGAATGTTAATTGGTTCCACAAAATTATATTATCCCGACAATTCAGATCAACCACAAAGGGTAAGTCCTGCTGATGTACTACAACCTAAACGAGGTCGAGTTGTTTCTGATCGCCAAAGTATTTTTAGATTATTTGCTCCAGATGCTACCTGTAAAAGTCCTGAAGAACGTCCTAAAGCGGAAGAAGAAATTAAAGTATTAATTGGTTCAGAAACCTTATCAGTGGGTCAAAATTTGCAAGATGCGGATTATTTAATTAATATTGATTTACCCTGGAATCCCATGATTTTAGAGCAAAGAATTGGCAGGATCGATAGACCTAAGCAACATAAAACGGAACATATTTATATTTATTATGCCAACAGTGAAAGTCAGCTACTGAGACAAGCATCTCGATTAACAAATTTACATAAAAAACTAGTAGGTGAATTGGCTCAACCGGATGAGAAGGTCACAAATATTGAAGACCATTCTCCTATTCCTACTATTTCCAGTGTTAATAACCTAGGATCTTCTATTTATGGTGATACATTATTTGATGATGAAATTTTACCAGGATATGTGGATTTTATCCAAAGTCTCATTAAAGCTAGAAAAATGGAACAAGGTAATTTACAGGAGGATGCTTATAAAAAACAAGAAACCAATCGAGATGTTTATACCCAAAATGAAATATTACACAGTGAAGAGCTGAGTGAACTTTTAAAAAAAATGGGCGATGATTACCAACCAAATCCCATTGCTCTAGGTCGAATCAATGAACCAAACCAACCCACCGGATTAGTAGCACTAACAGTGCGATATTTTGGACCCAATGGTGAACCTATCAAAAATAAACAAGAAACCCTATTTTGGAACAATATCACAGGAGAAAAAGATGGTTATGGTTTGGCGATCGCCACTGCTATCAAAACCCCAGCAGCTAACAATGTGTTTTCTTCAAAATATTTAATATCATTAGCTGAATCAATTTATGACCAACTGGTGAAACTCAAGGAACAACGTGGTGCAGAACTGGAGGAACCAGAAACCCTAGAAAATATTAATATTACTTCAGAACGAATTACCAAAATTCAACGTCGTTTGAATAAGCTGGATAAGTTCCCAGATAATTTAGACCGTGTTATGGTGAAAAGTACGCTGAAAAAACTGAATAGTTGGAAAGAGGGAAAATCTGTACAAAAACTTTTGAAGGAATATACAGATGGGGATAAATCAAATTTGGATGATGAGAAATTTATTATTCAGTTGGTGGAAGATACGGATAGGTTAAACCTAATTTTGGATGAAGGAATTAAACCTACCAGTATGCAAATTTCCTTAACAGCATTTTTATTAAGAGGTTGAATACAACCAGTAATTACCGCTCATGAAAAAGGATGAATCTCAGTCCACTCACAATGCTGTGAGTTTCCAAGATTGGTCAAGACCCATTTAAGAAATGCGTCCCCAACTCCAGGTTGTCCCTTTGGATTTACTTTGTTTTTATATTCCTTCAATATTAACCATTTATTGTCTATCACAATAGTTCCATCCCTTATTATATCTTTCAAGTAGTCTACTGTCTGTAATTGACACTTGGGAGTAAGCTGAGGACACTCCCTCCCATTAGCAGCTATTAACACGTTAGTATCAATAATGGCTTTCATGAATTTATTCATTAGCTATTTGACGTTTTATAGCAGCTTCGGTCATGGCAAATAAATCTCCTATTTCATCACCGAAAAAATTTTCTGGCCAATTGGCAATATTTCCCAAGTCATCAATTTTCAGATTGGTTAAACTAGAACTTCCATCTGGATTAGAATTACAAAAATAAAGTTTAATATCTTTAGACCTCAATCCGTCTTTCTCTTCCGCAAGACGACGCAATAAATGCTCGCTATGACTCTCAATAATTATTTGAATTTTACGAGTTTTCATCACATGAATCAAGACATCTGCTAATCCAGCTTGAACGGAAGGATGCAAGTGAATTTCTGGTTGCTCCAGAATGATGGTTGACCCTAGTGGTGCATAATAACAAAGGACTAAAACTGGTAGAACTTGGGAAACGCCAAAGCCCACATCTGTTATTAAAACCTGGGATGTATCTCGAAATCTTTGTACACGAACTTCATACTCTTTGCGGTTTTCTGCAATTGCTTGCACTTCAAAACTATTAATGAGCGCTAATTCTTTTAGCCAATAAGCAATCTGCTCTTTCATAGTTGATTGTTGACAAGCTAGTAAAGCTGGAATGGCCAATTCTCCTCTCCGACCAACATCTTGTGGTTTTTCCCCTACCCAGGAGTAAATTCTTTTTGGGTATTCTCTTAAAGGACCAAGATAATAGACTCTTTCAAAGGCTTTTTCATAAGCTAGAGAAAAATCGGATAAAAAGCCTGTATTCTGGAAATAACTGCTTACTTGATCTGGAAATCCATAGTTTTTAATTGGAGCTGGAAGTTTCCATGGTCTCTCTCTAATTCTTCTGGTTTCATACCCTTCTGATTCCAGCTCGTATTCAAGATTTTCTTTCTCTCCCACTCTGTTGAATTTAAAACTTATTTGCTCTGAACCATGATAAAAATTGTAACAGAAGTTTTCTACATATATTTGGTTTTTACCTAACTTAATTTCCGAAGCAAAATCCAGACTGGTAAGTGAAAATAGTATGTCATGCTGGGAGCTTTCTGGACTAAAAATTGTTAATTCCTCTGGTAAATCCCATTCTATTTCATAATAGATTGTACTGGGAATAATGTGCTTGTGAGTAATATCATATAATGTGCCTAATTCTACATAACTTCTTTCATCTCCTGTATTTAAAACCCTCTGGCGATCGCTCGACTCCATAGTTTGTTTAAGCAGTAAAAAGAACTGGATAATGCTTGATTTTCCGGAGCTATTACTGCCAAAAAACCCTGTGATAGGGCTTAAGGTAATGTCTCCTGTATCCCGCCACGATTTAAAGTTTTGAAACTTGATTTTTTTAAACATAAATATGATCTATGGTAGCACCATATCAGCATAACTATATATCTCAATGCCTAGGGATTTCGCTACCGGTATAGCTCGTTCGTCCACCATGGGGGAAATCACAATTTTACGGTCAACCACTCTATTTTGATTTTTAGCGTAGAATTCCGCCTTGCGACCAAAAACGTACATACCAGCTTTGTCAATGGAAGATT
>Ga0172372_10011980_pt1 | contig 10944 bp, 7 predicted proteins | sample LakKiv5m_2_FD_114544 | JGI IMG/M metagenome (GOLD analysis project Ga0172372, IMG submission 114544) | Freshwater microbial communities from Kabuno Bay, South-Kivu, Congo - kab_092012_9.5m | ecosystem: Environmental > Aquatic > Freshwater > Lake | place: Democratic Republic of the Congo... | reverse complement strand
TGCCCCGCTCCCGACAGTAGGGGCTGAGTTCGGTGGCATTCAGACCGGCGCACTCCAGCACCACCGTAGACGTGTCGGCAGCGCTCCAACCCTCGGGTACCTTCTGCGATGCCGGCACCACCTCGCCCCCCAGCCGCCAGCCCTTGCGCCAAGCGTGGAAGGTGCAGATGTGAATGCCAGTCTCCTCAAAATCCTGGCCACGCTCTGCCGTGAAGGCGGACTCATCCGCTTCCTGCTCTCAGCTTTGACAGCCTCGCTGTAACGCCGCACTGGTCATCTCCTTGAGCCCCGGCTTGGTCAAAAGCACGGGCGACATCTTTCCTGACTGCGGGGAGTCCGAGCCATGCTCAGCGAAGTGGTGGTAGCGGCCGAACAGCAGCGCCAGTGCCTGGGGCGGCAGATGGTGCAAGCACTGCTGGCCAGCCAGGCGGGGGCCACCGCCGAACAGATCTTCCTGATGACCACCAACAGCGGCTTCTACTCGCTGCTGGGCTTCACCGCCCACCACGACCAGCACCTGCCAGTGCTGCACCGCAGGGGCTGAGTCAAGCGGATGAAGAGATTCGAACTCTCGACCCTCTCCTTGGCAAGGAGATGCTCTACCACTGAGCTACATCCGCATGGCAGCCCTCGGCTGCACCACTTCATCATGCACCATCGAGGGGGCCGGGGTCAACTGGTCGGCAGGATCCAACCCTGGCCTCGCAGCTGAAGACAGCTGCGAGGCCAGGAATCAGCGGAACCGTGGTCGCTTCAGACGGCTGCGAAACTTCCGCTTGGCAGCCGAGAAGACCCTCCGGGACACAGAACGGACCTCACGCCTCAGATCAGTTTGGGCAAGCAGCGCCATGGAGCCATCCATCGAACTCGACAGGACCTCAAACAGTGCCTGGGATGCCGATGCTCGAGGCGTCGCCAGAACGCGGCTGTAGATCGCCTGCAGTTCGGCCGCGGGATCGCGACCATGGTCCATCTGAATACGCTGCAACCAGAACTGGAGATTGGAACGTCTTAGGTCTGGATCACAGACCAGGCGTTCGATCAGAGACCTTGAATCGTCACAGTGGTAAGGGGAGATGGCGATGGGGGCCTGAAAAGCGGAAAAAACAGATGTGTTAGCAACCAGCGTGGGGCAGCCGTGCTCAGCCGCTTCATAAGGAATATAACCAAAACCTTCCTGAAGACTCAAATAGAAACACAAAGTGGCCTGCTGATAGAGCTGCTTCAGCCGATCATCCGAAACTGGCCCAAGCAGCCTGACAGAGGCTGCGAGGGTTGGGTCAAGATTCAGCATTGACCTCAATTCCTTGGATGTGCCACCAGTTTCAACTGAAGGACCGGCAATCAGCAGACGCATTTTCGGCTGAACTGGCAAAACATAGTCCCTGAAGAGTTCAACTGTTACCGGAATATGCTTGTGCCTGAAATCAGTTCCCACGATGAGGCAGAAAGCTTCGGAGTCAGAGTTGACAGGAGCATGCAGAGCAGAAGCATCAGAAGCAACAGACTGAAGATGCAACAATGGATTAGCGAAAAGCCAGCAGCGATCAGCATTGAGATCCAGCTGTTCCAAGACATCATTTCTGGTTTGCCCCGAAATCGCCAGCACGGCATCGCTGAGGCTCGCCAGGTGTCGGAGCCGTTGACGATAGGAAACAAAAGCAACACCGGTATCGTGGTAACTGGGATTTTCATAGGCAATCAAATCATGAATGGTGATCACCATCCTCGCGGCATGCCTCTGCATGTGAAGCACGCGATCAAGAGAAATATTGGCGTTAACAACATGGTATACATCGTAAACGGGATACAGGTTAATCGGCTTCAGCTCGGCTTCCAGAATCCATTCAATCCAGGGAAAAAGCGGCTGCCAATAATCCTTTGTCTGCTGGTCTGTCACCAATGCAGTGAGTCGAAACAGGCCTTTCGAAACCGAGGACTCGAAGCAACCGAAAAGGGTTGTGATGTAGCGAACAACGCCAGTCATGCTTTGCCGCATGACCTCACAGTCCAAGAGCAAGTTGATACAAGAACGCGGCGACTCACCCACGAGTGCATAGGGATAATCGAGACAAGCAAACCACTCTTTGATCAAAGCATCGTAGGTTGGATGCTTGCGCTGAATCAATTGATAATGCTTGGCTTGCAGTGCTTGCTTTTGCTTGCCGAAACTTTCGCCACCTTGATGAAATACAAATACATCTGTAGCGATACGACATTGCAAGCCGTAAGAGCGCAGACGCTGCGCCATATCATTCTCTTCCTCGTAACCGGGGGCAAAGAGTTCATCAAATCCAGTCACCAAGGAGCGGGCCAGCTCAGTCATCAGTAGGCAGAACCCCATGCCCGTTGGTGCCAACGGATAGGCAGAACCAACCCGGCTGGCACACCATGCCTGAATGGCAGGAAGGTCATCAAGATCAAGCTTGGAGCCGAGATAGGCAGGATCACTGATGGTGGAAAACGTGCCGTTATTGCTGAGCGGTGTCAACAGGGCCAGACGAGGGTAACGCTTGGCACCCTCGACCATTCTGGAAACCCAGTGGGGGCAAACAACAGTATCAGAGTTGAGGAGCACAACCGAGCCAACAATTTCAGTCAGGCATTGGTTCACCGAACGCAGATATCCCATATTCTGCGGGTTCCTAATCACTGAGACCCGTGTAACATCCAAGACTCGGAAACGCTCAAGCAGCGCAGCGATGCGAGAATCAGTACTGGCATCATCAATAATCAGCAGCTTCGAGATAGCTGCGTCTAGCTGGGGCCTGAAGAGAGATTCCAAGCAAGCCTCAACTGCCTCATATCCATTAAACACCGGCAAAAGAACTATTGGCATGGAGATACCAAGCTGAGTCGCATTGAAACAAACGTCAAGCCGGGCGAATACGAGCTGATCATATTAAAGCCCCGGGGTGAAAGAAAGGCCATCATACCTAAAGCCCAACTGAGCCTGATTCGCAAAAACAGCATTAAACTCATTAGGATCAGCTGTGTAAAAATGACTGTTGGTCTGAGTATTAAAGAAGCGATGCAAACTGGAAGCACCAGCCGGAACAGAGGCACCGGGTTGATTGAGTGCATAGTAAACGATGCCTTCGAACCTGTAGTGAGGCAAGGTGATCAATACGGCATCACGCTCGAGGGAGTCAATCGTATAAAGATGAGTGCCAGAAAGAGGATTGAAGAAACGATAGACAGGAGAAAGAATTGATTCAATGCCAGCGGAGGTGTAGTTGATCAAGGGGTCAAGGGAGACATTGAAATTGGTCGCTGAACCCTCGAAAATCCAATCAACTTGCTTGCCTTGGCTTTGCTGCTGTTGTGAAATGGCGATAAGTCCGTCTTTTTCTTGCTCACTTGCGGTATAGAAATGGGCCAATGCGCCAAAGCCCTTGCGGAATCTCCAGACCGAAGAATTCATTTCCTTAACGGTGGAATTTCGTGCGGTCTCAACGGCACCAGTGACTGTATTCGCACGTCGATCATAACCTTGAACATCAGATCGGATGCCTTGATTGGGCACAAGATCGGTGGTAGCCAGCGCCGCTGACTGGATCAGATTGCTCGCATTGCGCTGATGGCTTGAAGCAGGACTTGTGGCAAAGAAATAGGAACCAGTTTGTGGACCAGAATAGACTGCAAATGAGTTTTGATCAAACTGGGTTGGGCTAGCATTGTAATTTCTTACGGGAACATTTTGGACGCCTGCAGCAAAAGATCTGGGAACGAAGGTATTCGCGGCAAAGGTATAGGGATTGCCGACGCTATTAGACGGACTATTGCTAAGCGCGACAGATCCTATCGCTAGGTTTGAGAACCCAGAACCAGCTGCCGATCCATCCGCAAACGTATTAAAGAGGAGATCGCCAGACGACAAATGTCCAAGGAAAATGTCGTGCGACTTTCCTGCAGAATTAGACTCAAAATAGTTTGAATAGATTTGGGGATCAGATGATCTGCCTGTATTTTCCAGGAATAAAGTGCCAGCACTGGTGCGCGGCGAAAAGGGAGAATCAGAAGACGATTGCTGGACCACATTATCAAGAAACAAGTTATTGGCAATTGTCGGTATTGAGAATTCAGAGATGGCTATTGCGCTACCTCCGTAACCGGCAGCATTTCCAGAGAACAGATTAAATCGGATATTGGGAGTCGATTTATTAAAGATACCAATAGCGCCACCACTTCCGGTTTCACCATATGCAGTCGCATTGGTTGTTCTGCCTACAGAGTTGGCGATGAAGCTATTGAGGAGAATGGTATTTGCTGTGCCTTCGGTTTCTATGTTAATGGCACCGGAGTGAGGCTTGCCAGATGAGACCACCTGGTTATTGATGAACTGATTCAGAAGTAGGGACTGCGTTGAGTTCTTACGAAGCATGACAGACCCTTTCGCTTCACCGCTAGGCAAGGAGTCCACAGGCTGCGAAGGCTCGCGAGAGACACCATCCGCAACAAGATTGCTGAGGAAGAATCCTGTGCCGAAGTCCTGGTAAAAGGCGTTGCCCTCAGCAGACTGGTTTGCCTTGAAGTGATTGCTTGAATAAATGGAACCAGACGTACTGTTGGTGTCAAAGACAGCCCCGAAACGCTTGGCCTGATTGCTCCAGATTAGGTTGTTAACAGCCGTGACCCTGGAGTTATTTTGTACGGAGATGGCAGCTCCATCGTGAGCCTGTAGATCATGAAGATAATTGCCACTGATGATCAAGTCTGAGGCATTCACAGTGATCCCTGCTGACTGGCCTTGCCGATTGATATCACCATTATTGCGGATTTCAATTCCACTAATCATCGACGAGAATGAGTCACCATTGCGCTCCAGTCGACCAGAATTTTCCACCAGAATCATGGATTGGCCGCCATTCCAGGCAGGCTTGGCGCCATTGCCATCAAAGACAACAGAGAAAGACGGGGCAGATTGGGTCGATGTGGCTGAGAATGTAGGGGGAACCTGAGCAACGAGCTGGATTCGTTTACCAAGAATAATCAGTCGTTCCCTATAAATACCAGGCTCAAGAATAATGCGACTGTTATCAGGGGCTTTATTGATCACCTCCTGGACTGATTGATTGCTGTTAACCGTGAAAACCTGGCTGGGAGCGAGCATGGCTTTGCTTGATCTTCTTTCAACTATAGCAGTACCTCTCCGAGCAGCCAAGACCCTTCACACAACCTCAGGCCTTACCAGCATCAGAGCAACGGATTTGCGAATAGACCACGCCTGAGGCCTGTAAAGATTGCCTTCAGATTGGCATGGCGATTGGGCTCAAAGGCCAGCCAGCACCACGGCTTGAGAAGCATCTTGACACCTTCCTTCCACTTAAATGACGACGGCAGCCACGACACCCTCAATAACCAAAGTAGATTGCGAATGGCTGCCTGATGTCGCACTGGTGAATAGAGATTCATTCCCAGCCTGCGTGCCAAGGGATGGGGATGTGATGAGCCGAAGCGCTGAGCCAGCAAGGCGGAAGGACTGCAGACCAGTCGATAGCCTTTGGCTACAGCGCGTGCAGACCATTCGTGGTCCAGATAATCGATTTCCATGCAGGCTTGATAAGCACCGACGACAAGCCAATCACCCATCCGAAGTGTGGTACCACTGCTCATCAGGAACCATTCGGCTCGGAGGCTGGGAGCTGCATAGATCAGATGGCGGTGCAGATCATAAATTGTGGGACCCCAGATGGTCTGATGCGAACTCATCAATCGGCTTCTGAGATCATCCAGACTCTCGCAGCTGATCAGACTGTCTTGATCGAGAATCGTGACCGCATCCACAGAATAATGCTGCAATGCTTGCATGCCAGCATTGATTCCACCGGCCAAAAGCGAGTGATTAGCATTACGCACGATCATCACGAGTGAACTGAGCGGATCAGCAAGCTCCAAACAGGCACCGGGGTGGTTATCAATCAGCAAGATATTGAATCCCTGCATTCGCCACTGCATCCATCGGCTCAGGCACGGCTGGTCAGGCCATTCATAAACCGGGATCAAGAGCCAATGTCCGCGGCGCCAAGATCTTGAAAGCCAGGATCGGCAAACAGTGCTGGCTTCATCCTGTAGCGAGGATCGTGACCGCAATGGATGACGAAAGCAATCGTCTTCAAGTGCTTGTGACCAGATTCGCAGGAAAGCTCGATGCGAGTTTCGATCTTCGATCGCAGCAGAAGAGGTGGCTGAGTGTGACAAACGATAGACTGCAGGACCATTGTATAGAACCTCATGACCCAGTAATCCTGCTCTCAGACAGATGTCGAGCGTTTGTTCATCATGCGTCAAGTCGCTATTCACCCCTCCTACTTCGATCCAGATCTCACGAGGAATCACCAGAACCGCAGTGCTCACCATGCAAACCAACCTGCGTTCAGCGGCTCGAACCTCCTCAGGAGATCCCGATTCTGCAGAAGCCCCAACACCCGGTCTTCCGAAAGCGCCCATGATGCCGCCCATGATGCCACGGTGAAGAATTCTTGACTCAGGATCCAGTAGTCGTGGTGCAGCAATGCCAGCGAAAGACTGCGCGTAGGGCTCGAGCAGACGTTGATAGGTCCATTGATCATCAGCCTCCACATGCTCGCTGATCACCACAACGAGTTCTTCGCTGGCGGCTTCAATGCCAAGGCTGGCGGAAGACATCAATCCAGCTGAGCAGGGGGAGGCAGCGGATTTTGGGATCAAACGCACCATGCCCAGATGTTCAAAATCGGAAACGGTGGCAGCAAGATCAACGTCAACAATAAGAATCTCGGCTGGCGGGTGGCTGGAAGCAAGCATCGACTGCACAAGATGCAGAAGAGAGGTAGGTGCCTGTGCTGGACTCTCAGACCAGGAGCTGGCAACGATCACCGCCGAGTATGCAGGAAGCGACTTCGATCGCGACGGAACGGTTGCTGCCGGAATCGCCCGCCAATCGGGTGTTGCTGATGCAAACAAACCGGGGAAGTGGCACGGCAGTTGATTACGAGCCAGCAGCTCCTGATGCCAAGGAATTGGATCAACCAGGTCGGGAGCATCCAGACCATGGCACTCCAACACCCAACGTCTGCATAGCATGTAGGGAAGAGGGCTCCAACCGCTGGCCAGACTCCAGCGATCATGTTGGTTACCCAGACAAATCTGATCAACTATTCCAGCACCTGATAGCTCATCGCTGTGATGACGCAGAGCATCCAGAGTGACGAGAGCAGGAAGTGCTGCATCATCCACCTCATGATTCCATCGGCTCGCAAGACAGAGGACCAGATCAGGATCAAGCCAGGTGTTCGGCGTGACAGGCATCAAGTATCGGCCAGAGGACCAGGCCAGAAGACTTGGCCAACTCTTGTGGGGATCGCTGGCGTTTATAATCCGCACTGGCACTGAAACTGCTTCCCGCAGGAGCTGAACCCACTGCTGCAGACGATAGTTGACTTGCTCCCTATCAGAAACAATCAGTAGCTCCCAGCACTGCGAGGACTGTTGGGCAAGGGACGACAGCAAGGTTGACGGCAGAGGAGCATCAGAATCAGAGACAGGATCCAGCCCAGAGCAGAGAAAACTGACGATGGGAGGGTGCTGCATCTGACTCGCAACAACTCCGGTGAATTGACGGAGAATGGAAACAGAACCCTGATTCAGCAAAGCTTGAACCATATGACTCAAGTCAGCAGTTAAGCGCAGACGTAATTGAGAATTGCGCTGAACAGGCAGGAGGTGGCGCAGACGCTGAAGCATGGAGTTGTTGCGAACAGCCATCATGATTGGCCAGACAGGATTGATTGCAATTCTTGCTGCATCAGACGTGCCACAACATCCACACTGCAGTGATCCGCAATTCTCTGTTTCGCCAACTGACGCATCTGCCGATCCTTATTCCTGCTGCAAAGCGTGGCTGCCTGTTGCAAGCATTCGGAAAGATGAACCTCGTCAACCGAAGCCCAGACAGACCCTGACTGGTAGGAGCCATACCCCAAAGGCTCGGCCTTCAGGGTGTAACGAACAGGAAAACCGGTTTCGGCATCCAGAAAATCGCGACTACCGCCATAGTCCGTGGCAACGACCAGTGATCCTGAAGCCATGGCCTCAGCAATGGTAAGTCCGTAACCCTCACTGGCATGGGGAGACGCATAGATCGCGGCGGTAGCCATCAACTGATTGATCGCAACTTGATCCAGATCAGCCGTGATCAGTTGCAGGGAACCAGGGCATGACTCCTCAAGCCGATGCATGGCATGCCTGAACTCCTGATAGGAAACCTGATCGTATCCAGAGGGATCAAAGTTTTTGGTTTTCAAGCACAGCCTCCAGCCCTGGGCGGTCAAGGTGGATTGATGAAAGGCGCGAACAAGCGCAGCAGGGTTTTTTCTGCGAAGATAACTGGCACCATCAAATATATAAAGGATCTGTTTCTGGATTTCCGCCTTGGAGATCGATGCTGAATCGCGATCTCTGGCAACGGGAATCACGTGGGGAATCACGGATATCTGCAGATCTGTGAGGCCACCGAAAAGGTCTCGACAATAAGAACTGGGAACCCAAAGCGAATCAATCCAACCAAGTGCTTTCGACCATCCATGCGGAACCTGCAGATTCTCCCAGATCCACAGGCCGATACGGTGGCGCGAGCGGTGGATGAGCTTCTGGTGTTCAGGGGTGAGGAGAGAAGGTGCCGTATCGGGATTGAGATGAACAATAACAATATCTGGGCAGAGATTGGGCTCCACCGTGGGTGTTAATTGGGATGAGAGTCGGTGCGGCCCATAACGCATGACCCCCAATGGATAGATTGAATACTTGTCTTGTAATCTCCATAAGGCTTGCAAATTGCCACGGGCTGCCTGGCCTGCACCGGAGTGAAAGTTCCAGGGACCAATGAAGACAATCGAGGGCTTTGTGGTCATGATGATGAGCGTGGCTTGCGGAGCTCAGTCAGAAGACCTGGTGAGGAGGAGTTTGACGCAATCCTTTCATCATGACAGCGGTCTGCAGACGAGGAGGAAGAAACCGAATGGGCAGCCTCAGAAGAGCAAGTGTAAGCACATGGGGCCAGCTGAATAGACCGTCTTGTCCACACTGCATCAGAAAGCGGAGTTCCGCTTTCAGGTAACGCCAGCCATTGCGACGTGCTGTGTGCTGAGGTCCAACCCTGGCCTTGACCAGAGAATCTGAGAGATTGTCAAGACAGTAGCCGGCATGGATCAATCGCAACCACAGATCGTAGTCTTCGAAGCCAGGACAGGCTCGATAGCCGCCGACATGGCGCACCATGGATTGGCGCAGGATCACAGCAGGATGGTTCATAGGATTGCGCCAGCGACTGAATCGACGCAAGGCATCTGTACCCACCGGGACCGTGCGAATACTGATTGGACGCGTGGAATCGCCCGTAAACTCATCCATCCAACTACTCAGCGCTGCCACTTCAGGGCGCTGCAGCATAACTTGAACCTGAAGCCTACATCGGTCAGGCAGGGATAGATCGTCTGCATCAGCCCTTACAATCAATTCTGAGCTGCAATGATCCATCCCTCGGGCCAGAACCGGTCCGACACCTTCGCGGCCTGGACCTTCGATCACCATCATGGGGAGATCAGACCTGGCCAGGAGATCGCGTAATGGCTGAGGTGGGGAGCCATCGCAACTGATAACCACACGCTGAGGCTGAAGACTCTGATCTTCCAGACTTTTCAGTGCCTGGGAAACGATGACAGGATCTTCCCAGGGTGCCATCGGCATCAGTACGTCGAAACCAGCAGGCTCAGAAACGTTCACCTAGCCAGGGTCACTAAGCAGATGCACATATCATAGCAAAAATGGAAGAATCTTGGCATCTCGCCTGAGCAGCCTAAGGCTCAAGTACATGCCAATGAAATTGACCAATAGATAGAGAAGATTGTATAACCAATGAAAAGTGCCGCCAATGATGGAGTCACGAACAGGGCCGAAGGCCATGTAGAGAGGATTGAAAGAGGCAATCCAGCCATAGGCGCCAAGACTTTGCCTGGTATAGAGAATAGGCGAAAGCAGAAAGACTAGCTGCAAGATAATGGGCACAAGTTGATACAAATCCTTATAGCGGGCACCAAGCAGACATATCACCAAGGGAAGCCAGAACATGAAGACCATGAGATTCAACAGACCTGGCAGGCCAAAGAAAAGAAGATTGGGAATTAGACGTGGCTCAAAGATGCTCAATCCGAGACAGACCATGAGCAATGACTGGCCAAACGTCTGAAGCTGGAAAGCCCATTCCTCAAGGGCGTAGAAGATGGGGGGAAGATTAATGTTATTGATGTTTTCTCGGCTGTATTCGAATAAAATCGGGGCGCTGCCAAGCGCTGCTGACATCGAATTCCACAACACCAAACCAACACCAATGTAAACAGAATATTGCTGGATATCTCCAACCTTAAAGACAGTTCCGTAGACGGTAGCCAACATCGCCACAGAAAACAGATTGGTTAAACCCAGCCAGAAGCTTCCAAGCTTGGTGCGTACAAATCGGGCTTTCGTCCGGGCCGTGGCTGTGAACCACCAGACCCTCCGAGTATGCCAAGCGAAGCGAATCTGGCTCAGCACAGATCGGCCTTGCAACTGCCACAAACGATGCGAGTTCTGATCCAGGGCTCGCATGCTGGCTTGACCAGAAGCAGACGATTGTGGGGTCATGAAGCAGAATGAATCAAGGGATCAGGGACAGGGAATGAATTATGCTTTGCGCTTATAATGAGTCAGTGCCAGTTCCAGCTCACCATCGAAAACAATGCGGCCCTGGTCAAAGACCAGCCCACGTGTGCAGAAGCGCCTCAGCAGCTGGTCTGAATGAGACGCCAGGAAGAGGGTCCCAGCGCCATAAATAAACGATTCGAGCCGAGCCTGAGCCGCGTCAACAAAGTTGCTATCACCAGCACCAATACCTTCATCCAGGGCAAGACATTCGTGCGTCATGCCAGT
>Ga0172372_10011979_pt1 | contig 10945 bp, 11 predicted proteins | sample LakKiv5m_2_FD_114544 | JGI IMG/M metagenome (GOLD analysis project Ga0172372, IMG submission 114544) | Freshwater microbial communities from Kabuno Bay, South-Kivu, Congo - kab_092012_9.5m | ecosystem: Environmental > Aquatic > Freshwater > Lake | place: Democratic Republic of the Congo... | reverse complement strand
GACCCCGTGCGCAGGCGGATGTCGGAGGTGGCCGCTAGCGTCCGAGGGTGCGCGTCCTGCATACCTCTGACTGGCACCTCGGTCGGACGCTGGAGACCTGGCCCCTGGTCGAGCACCAGTCGGCCTTCCTGACGTGGCTGGCGCAGTTGTGCCGTGAACGCCAGATCGAGGCCATCCTGGTGAGTGGTGACATCTACGACCGGGCGGTGCCTTCGGTCGAGGCCGTCCAACTGCTCGAGGAGGCGTTGGCGTCCCTGGTGCGCATCTGCCCGATCGTCCTCATCTCCGGCAATCACGACTCGGCGGTCCGGCTCGGGTTCGGCGGCACGCTGCTGGAGTCGGTGAACGTCCACTTCCGTTCCAGCGTGGCGGACATCGCCCGTCCGATCCACCTCACCGGAGCCGATGGCACGTCGGTGCTGATCTACGGGGTTCCCTACCTGGAGCCGCCACTGGTGCGGGGGCTGCTGGCATGCGACAAGAGCCATGCGGCGGTGCTGACTGCCGCCATGGACCTGGTCCGAGCCGACCTGGCCGAGCGCTCTGCCGATGCTTCCTCCACCGGCGCAGGACGTCCGCGTTCGGTGGTGATGGCCCATGCCTTCGTCACCGGTGGCCAGGGCAGCGACTCCGAGCGTGATGTCAGCGTCGGTGGGGTGGCTGATGCACCGGCCTCGGTCTTCGACGGGGTCGACTATGTGGCCCTGGGCCATCTCCACGGCCCGCAGGAGATCGCCGGGCAGTCGACGACCCTGCTCCGCTACAGCGGCTCACCCCTGGCGTACTCCTTCTCCGAGGAGGGTCATCTGAAGTCGGTCTCGATCCTGGACATTGCCATGGACGGGCCGATCGAGGTCGAACTGGTTCCAGCGCCGGTGCCCAGGGGGATGCGGACGATCACCGGTGACCTGGCGGACCTGCTCAACGATCCCGAACTCGCCGAAGCCGAGACGTTCTGGATCCGGGCCATCGTCACCGATGCCGTCCGCCCGGAACACGCGATGGAGCGGCTGCGGCGGCGATTCCCGCACGCGATCGCGATGGACCTGCAGCCCCATCGCGACGGCATGCCCCTGGTGGAGGTCGAGCGGCGCGTCGACCCCCGCCAGGCGAGCCCGGTGGAGGTGGTGGCCGCCTTCGTCGAGCACGTGACCTCCCAGCCGGCCACCCAAGCCGTGTGCGAGGTGGCCCAGGAGGCGGTTGAGCGGGTGCGGGTGTCGGAGGCCGTCGCATGAAGATCCACTCCCTGGAACTGACCGGGGTTGGTGCCTTCAAGGACCGGCAGGTGATCGACTTCGACCCGTTGAGCGAGGCCGGGCTCTTCCTGATCGACGGGCCCACCGGGGTCGGCAAGAGCACCATCATCGACGCCATCGTCTATGCGCTGTTCGGGGTCGTCTCCGGCTCCGCCGACCTGGATCGGATCCGCAGCAACTTCTGCACCGAGGACGACTCCACCGGGGTGCGGTGCACCTTCTCCGTCGACGGCCGCCGCCATGTGATCAGCCGGGTCCCGCGCGGGGCACGTGATCCCGATGAGCCGAACAAGAAGGCGAAGTCGGCGGCAGCCCGCCAGGTGCTGCGGGAGTACGCGGCGGACGGCACCGAGGTGAGGTCCATGGTTCGCGACGACGAGATTCGTCAGCACATCGAGTCGCTGCTGCGGATGAACGCGGACCAGTTCCGGCGACTGGTCGTCCTGCCGCAGGGCAAGTTCGCCGAGCTGTTGGTGATGAAGCCGAGGGAACGGCTGGACGCTCTGGGCTCCCTGCTCGGCGAGGAGTTCTACGCCCGCCTGCAGGATGAGCTCCAGGCGGAGGGCGATCGGGCCAAGGTGAAGCGGGAGGCCGCGACCGCAGCGGTGCGGGACGCCTGCCAGCGCCTGGTTGGCAGACTCACCGGCCATCGGGGCACTGACGAGGGTGACGACGTCACCGACGAGCAGGCTGCCGACCACGACTTCACCGACGAGCAGGTTGCTGACGCTGACCGATTGGCGTCGGTGCAGGGCCTGCTCGACCAGTTGGGCAGGCGGGCCGCAGGCGCCCAGGCCGAACAGCAGCAGGCGCAGCAGGTCGCAGCGGCCACTGATGCCACGGCCCAGGCTGCCGAGCAACTGGTCCGGGTCCTGCACGGGGTCGGCGCGGCCCAAGGGGCCGTCACCCGGGCCAGATCCGCCCTGGCTGAGGTCGATGCTGACCTTGAGGACGGGGCGGTCGGAACCCTGGTCGGTGAGTTGATGCGACGGGCCGGCACCCTGGAGTCCCACGCCGCATGGGAGTCCCAGGCGCAGTCGCGCGCCGCCTCCCGAGCCCGAAAGGCCACCGCGCACGCCACCTGCATCCAGGCCAAGGCGAACCTGGAGGCTGAGCAAGGGCAGTTCCCGCAGGCGCTGGCCGAGCTCACGGCCCGAAGGGACGCAGCCACCGCCACGGCCGCCGGCCTGGGGCCGGCCCAGGCCGACCGGGAGCGACTGACCGACCTGCTGGCCAAGGCGAAGCAGGTGGATCAACTGGCGCCCAAGCATGGTCGGGCACTGGCCGACCTGGCCGGCTCCCAGGCGGCCGACCAGGCCGCCGTTGCAGACCTGGAGGCTGCCACCAAGGCCTGGCATGGTCGGGTGCAGGCCCAGTTGGAGCAGCAGGCCGCCCACCTGGCCACCCAACTGGTGGACGGTTCCGCGTGCCCGGTCTGCGGGTCGCCGGAGCATCCGGATCCGGCGCGCCCCGATGACGGCACCCTGATCGTGACCGATGCCGACATCTCCGACGCTCAAGCTCGTGTGGACGATGCCCGGCGAGCCCAGCAGCAGGCCCAGCAGCAACTCACGACCGCCCAGGACGCAGTGCGATCGATCGAGGATCAGTTGGCGGTATTGCGGGGCGCCCTGGGGGAGACCTCCAGCGCCGAACTGGCCGAAGATCTTGCCGCGGCCGAAGTCCGCGTGCAGCAGGCCCAGCAGGCGGGCGACCTGCTGACCCACCTGGGGCAGGAGTTGGCCGACCTCAGCACTCGGGAGCAGGCCATCGCCGAGCAGGTCACCGCACTGACCGCGGAAGCGGCCGGCCTGGCCAGCGAGCTGAAGGTGCTGGACGAGGCCGAGCAGCAGCGCCAAGCCCAGATCAGCGAGCTCATCGGCGAGGCCTCCTCCGCCACCGAGTTGCTGGAGGACATCCAGGCGCGCATCGTCGCCCTGCAGTCCCTCGGTGACGCATTGGCAGCACTGTCACAGGCGGCTGCGGCCGTACCGGCCGAGGCTCGAACACTCCCCCTCGATCAGGCGCAGCAGCAAGCCTGGCAGGCGCGCACCGACGCCGACGCGGCCGAACTCGCCCGAGCGCGGGCCGCCGAGGTTGCTGTCGACCTGGCCAGCGTCGTGCAGCAGGCGACACCCCTGGCTCAGGCCTTCCAGGAGGCTCTTGCGGACCGAGCCGAGGTCCGGCAACGGACCGAGGAGGCGGTCTTCCTCGCCGAACTCGCCACCGCGCGCTCACCGGCGAACACCCGAGGCCTGCAGTTGCGCAGTTACGCGCTGCAGCGGCGCTTCGAGGCCGTGCTGGACGCCTCCACCCACCACCTGCACCGGATGAGCTCGGGCCGGTTCAGCATGGAACTGAACCCGGATCGGGCCGGCGCCGGCCACTCGGGCCTGGGGATCTGGGTCTTCGACTCCTGGAGTGGGACCAAGCAGGACCCCAAGGCCCTCTCCGGCGGTGAGACCTTCTACGCGGCGCTGTCCCTGGCCCTGGGCCTGGCGGAGGTGATCCGCTCCGAGACCGGTGGTTCGGCCCTGGAGACCCTGTTCGTCGACGAGGGGTTCGGCTCCCTGGATCAGGACACCCTCTATCGGGTCCTGGAGCAGCTGGACCAACTGCGAGCCGGTGGACGGGCCGTTGGCGTGGTGAGCCACGTGACCGAGATGAAGGAGCAGATCTCCGAGCGGATCGAGGTCCGACGCCAGGCAGACAACACCAGCGTGATCACCGTCCCAGGCAACCGCTAGCGGCTATCGGGGACCAGCCACCCGCTGGTAGCCTTACCCCCGACGGCCAGGTAGCTCAGTTGGTACGAGCGTCCGACTGAAAATCGGAAGGTCGGCGGTTCGACCCCGCCCCTGGCCACCACCAAATCCCTGCAGCGCAAGGACTTCTCCCACACCTCAACTCCCTCCGCATCGCGGGGAATGCCCGGTTGCCCTCTCTTTTGCCCTTTCATTTCATGGCTGGCCTGTGGACAACAAGCCGTCTCCACACTCGGTTGGAGCGCTGAGGAGTGACGGTCACCCACGGGCTGTCGACACGATGGAGACTCCGAGGTTCTACTCCCCCACTCGAACCGGAACCACTGCTCCCCGGACCCCACCGTTCCGCATGTCTCGCAGGAGCTTGGAACGGTCGTAGCGACCGTCGACTCCGAAGCTGTCCGTGGTGGCAATGACTCTCAGGACTCCATGAGATCCAAGGCTCATACTCAAGTCGGGCGATTGGTGGGGGAGTTCGATGTCGAAGGCGGATACCCCGTCCAGGCGGGCCCGGAGGGTGGCTCGGCCAGGGGAGTCAATCCAGCATTCGAATCCCTGACCCGCGAGGGGCAATTCCTGATCCTCGCGTGAAAGCACCTGGAATCCCAGTTCGTCCAGGAGATCGTGCACGGCGTCGAGAGCCCGCTCACCGCCTCCGACTTCGTGCGGAATCGGCTCGATTTGGATGACGATGGACTGTGGTTCGTCATCGGTCGTCGCCCATAGGAATCCAGCCGCCGCATGATGCCTCGCGTCCACTGTCGGGCCGTACCTTCCGGCTGCCAGAGATGCAGTCACGTCGGCAATGCGGACGAAGAGTCGCTTGGATTCTCCGATGGGAATGAATCCATGGTGCTTGTAAAACTCGAAGGCACGATGGTCAATCGCATCGACAACAACCAAGCGTCCGGAACCCGCGTTGGCGGCAGCCGCCACTGTTGCGAGTGCATCAAGAAGGAGCGCTCCCCCGAGTCCCCGGCCGGTCATTGACTTCGCCAACGCCAACTTGGCGATGAGATACCCCGGTATGGGACTCGAATAGCCCCCGCGAGCCGATCTAGAAATCCCATCCGGCGCAATCTGCGTCGGCGCAATGGCGTAGAACGCGACGACGACGTCTGAATCAGGTTCACACCAGACCGTCACTCGCGCCATCCTGTTGGCATGGGCTCGTCTGGCTTCTTTTCTCAGCCACCGGTCCAGTTCGGGCCGATCCGATTCAAACTCGTCAAGCAAGTGATGCTCGCCGAGCACCTCTGATATGAACACCGTCAACGACGGAGCGCGCCACGCTCACGCGTTGCGAGCCGAGCAAGAGCTGGCAGGACGTGGGCGGGCTGATCGAGTGCGGAGAGCAGCCCATCGAATTGCTCCACCGGCATTCTCGTGACATCGACTTCGCGCCCCAGAACGACATCCGCTTCCTTCAGGGCGGCGCGTGAAACGAACTTGGCAACCGACTCATGCCGTGCGCGGGCGGCCGCACCAATGCGTTCCCGGTCCTCAGGGGAAACTCGGGTTTCGATGCGCTCCAGGAACTCGTCCTGCTTCATACCGGTAAAGTACCGGCAATACGTCCGCTCCACAAGTGAAACTGCCGGTAAAGTACCGGTAGGCCCTATTCGGGCCGCCGAACAGCGCACCTAGACTACGTCCCGGTGCCGGTCCACTTCGAAGACCTTGGCCACCCGGAGACTCGCCTCAACCGATGGGAAGGCCGAGACCCAGGCGTCCCAGAGGGCATCCAACCGCTCGGGCAGGCCCGCGCTCTGGTCCACACGAACCGCTCGCCTGGCCCGGTCATGAGCGCGCTCCTGCGCACGTTCGGGTAGAGACAAGTAAGGCCCGACGTGCGGCGCTGCAGACGGTCGACCCCGTGCTGCTGCCATCGTGGGCTGAATTCGCAACGATCGTTGAGACGCCGGAAGACGAACACGATCGGCTGCTGCTCGCACGAGCAGGCGATCTGGCGGGACCGTCCGCAGATCACGATCGACCGGGTGTTGGTCCGCAGAACGAGAAAGGAAGTGGAAGCAGACTCGTCACCCCTCTACCTGCTGGAGAACAACTACTGGCGGCAGGAGCCTCCGAAGCCTGGCGTGACCGCCACCGTTCCGGTGCCCAGACCCTTGTGGCGGCGACTCGTGGCCCTTGCCGACCAACGGCTGGTCGATCAGCCCATGCCCATGCCGGCGGGGCGCCTGCTGTTCCGGCGATCGATCTACTCACCCGACAACACACAAGGCATCGGGGTGCTCGACAACACGAACTTCCGCCGAGACGTCTGGGTCCCGGCCAGGGGTGCCGCCGGCCTCGTTGGCGACGACTCGCTGCCCCTGCTCGACCCTCGGCGCAACCCGATGAAGGTCAAAGACCTCCGAGCGTTCGCGGCATGGGTCCTGCTGGATAGCGGGAGCAGCCTGAATGAGGCAGCCCTGCTGCTCCGCCACTCGGACAAGCGGACGACCGAGCGGCACTACGCCAGGGCGATGCACGTCGCGGCTACCAATGGTGCAGTTGCCGCCGCAGCTCGTCGTCCCCAGTGCCAACCCGTGCCAGTACTCACCTCTCCGTGCACGCCACACGATCAACTGGCTGGCGTATCGGATGATGCAGGTGGATCTCACACCTGACGAGGTGAGCAAGCGTTCCGAAGGCCTGTGGATAACGAGGTCACTTCTGCCCTTTCTTTGCGAGTCTTGGTGTGTCTCGGTGAGTCTGCGTGCGAGATAACCCTTCATCACCAACACCTCTCAGAGGTCGATTTTCGATGGGGAGGGCCTGAAAATCGGAAGGTCGGCGGTTCGACCCCGCCCCTGGCCACCACTAAATCCGTTGCAGCGCAACAACTTTCCAGAAGTCCTTGCCAACCTACTGGAGAGAGAATCAAGCTTCTGCCCTTACTTCTGCCCTTCTCTTCGCGCGGATAAGCGCACCATCGGTGGATAACTGCGACTTCGATGGGCGTTGACAGCGTTGTCACGCGCGAGGGATTGACGCCGAGCCGTAGCGCTGGCGTACCTTGGACCATGCGGAGGGCAATAGCCCTCCGAAGTGAACTCGGTAGCCTTCCGGACGGTGGGCGAGCCGAGTTTCGCGCTTTAGTGGGGTTCTCTGAGATCACTGACGTGCACTGAGGATGCGCAGGGTGTCCTGGCCAGCAACGCGGTGTAGGGGGTTGAGCGCCAGCCACGCCGGGTGGGTGTGATCCGTCAATGCCTCGGACAACGCGCGCAGTCGTCGACGATCGCTCCCAGCGAGGCGCTCAAGCTCAGTTGAATGGTCGGTGATGCAGGCAGCCAGAACCGCGGCGTCAAACAAATGCCGATCTCGGTCTCGTCGGTCGACTGAGTAGGCAGCGCCCTTCAGCACCAAGGCCCCGAGTTCGTCTGGTACCGAGAGCGTGACAACGTCCCCGTGATCCCTCTCGACCCGGTGTGTCATGACCCGGCTGAGCGCCTGTGTGCCGCCCTCCACCTCGAACATCGGCCTTCCCCGCAGTCGCCGTGCAGCCCGTGGTGACGCATGGTCCGGTGCCATGACGTCGATCTTCTCGGCCCCCATCGCTGAGGGTCGCGTGTATCGGTAGTGGGGACTTGTCTGCCGTCGCGCGTCGACCGGTTCCTGCAGCGAGTACCCGAGCTCAGTCATGGCCCGGTCGGCCCGCGGGACCACCGCGGCCGAGATCTCAACGTGAAGGAGCACATCCAGATCGTCGGTCGGGCGGACGACATCGATGCCGTGCGCCAGGGCATGGGCCTGCGTCATCAACCCACCGACAAGGGTCCACTGGCTCGTGGGCAAGTTTGGTCGCAAATTCGAAGACGTTGGGCCAGGGGTGGAACCACCCGCCGGCCGGTGCGGGGAGTGCTGCCGTACGTGAGTTGCCGGTCATCGCACCGCCTTGAGACGCCGTCGGAGGAAGGTCAGGCCGGCGTTGCGTTCCCGCGGATCGAGGGACTCTGCGAGATCCAGCCCCACGGCAACCACGCTGATCGTCAACAGGGAATCAATAGCAGTGACCCGAAGCGTCACGTTGCCGTCGGCGGCTTCGATCAGGTGGCACGTGCGAATCAGCCTGTCGGCGGTCTTGCTGTCGACGTAGCCATCGACACTGGCCTGTGGACCGCCAGAGAGGCTGAATTGCTTGGCCACTTCAGTGTCATGGTCGACTGCGGGAGCACCGGTGAGAGCGACCTCGTTCCGCACACGATCAAGGAAGGATGCAGCTGCTCGATATCGCTTCACGTCGGAACGCGAGCGGGATGCCCGCACGAGATCCTCAGCAGTCATTCCAGCGAGCCGAGTGCGTAGGCGCTTGCGCTCAACGGAACTCAGGCGGTCGGTGTCTCCGTATGTCAGGAGGTCAAGGGCCGCCGCGATGGCCTCCGTAGACCAAGGACGGCCGCGGCGGAGGCCCTGCGCCTTCAGCCGCTGGACTGATCGGGCATCAATGAGCTTCATGCGGCCAACAGTTCCGACCTGAGTGAGCGCCCCGCTCGACGCGAGTCGCTGCACCTGGCGCACGCTGACACCAAGTTGGCGGCCTACCTCAGCGCTGCTCATCACGTCACCCTGACCCGCCATGACATAAATAGTCGCATAAGCGACTTATTTTGTAAATTCGACTATACCCGGCCGCGCCGGGTCTCAAGGTCGATGACATTGTCGACATCCATCCCGAGCTTGGGAACCACCCCTGGGAACGCCTTGAACCACGCAACCCTCCCGATATGGGCTCTCCTGGCATGTGTGTGGGTGATGTGGGGGTGGTTTCGTGTGGGAGTCGGTGTTGGATGGGGCCGCATGTGAGCATGACGAGGGCGAGTGCTGCGGTGGGTGAGTGGATTCCGCAGGCGTCGGGTGAGGGTTTCGCTCCGAGAAGTCCGACATCTATTGAGGGGTTGGTCCATGTCTGGCGAGGGGGGGTGCGGATGATGGTGCAACTGCATACCTCTTGCTGCACCTGTCGTCAGTGCCGCCGTCATCGAGCGCGCAAAGGGCGACGCGCTTCAGGCTAGTCCGGTTGCCACAGCGCTGGCCCGTGCCCGATTCGGCACGGGCCAGCGGCATATGGTCAACGACCGGATGACCTACGAGTGTTGGTCGGTCCCCACCGGCTCAAGGCGTTCGAGCGCGCCTTGCGCCGCGAACGCCCAGACCGGCGAACGCCGCCTCGCCGCCGTCGGGTCGCCCACCTGGGCAACCTAGCGATGGCAGCTGGATCGAGACCCAGAGGTGGGCGCGATCAGCCTGTCTGACCATCGCAACCGAGATCTCGATGTGCAACAGGGTCTCGGAACCGGCCTCGATAGCTGTTTTTCACGGCGCGTTGATACGCTTTACCGTATCAACGAAAGGTGATTCCATGTCGGCCTCCGGGATCCTGCGCTCAACGCGGACCAGCCGCGGCCTCTCCCAGCGCGCCCTCGCGCAGGCGGCCCGAGTGCGCCAACCGGGCGTCGCGGCAGTGGAGTCCGGAACGGAGGACGCGACGGTGAGCCGCCTCGAGCACCTTCTGAACGAGCTCGGCAGCCAGCTCACCGTCGTTCCCACCAGGCGACGTCCTGTGTGGGCGGCCGGCGAGGACGTCCGCCGCGCGCTTGACGCCGATGATGAGCGCTCGGCCTGGCGCGAGGTGATCCAGCTCAACGACGATCTCCGCGGCGCCGACCGGGCCACCCGGGTCGCCCTCGCTATCGCGCCACCCGGACGCACGGGCGACTCCCGCTTCGACGCCTTGATCGCCGCCGTCACCGACTCTGCCCTCGTCGACGCCCGCCTTCCGCGCCCCGAGTGGCTGGACGAGGACACGTGGACCCTCGACGAGCCGTGGGACGTGGAGCAGATCCCGTCTCTGCAGGCATCGGCCCGCAAGGCCACACCCGCGGCCGTACGGCGTCACGGCGTGTACCTCGACCGCTCCGTACTCGTGAGCGTCTGATGCCTGCCACGATGACGCCGGACGAGGTCCGCAGTCTCCTGGAAGAGTTGGCGACTCGTCTCGACGCGGCCGGGTTCACCGCCGGCATTCGGGTGGTCGGTGGCGCGGCCATCTCAATCCTCGACCAGGACCGTCGCTCGACTTCGGACGTGGATGACGTGATCATTCCCGCTGGAGCGGCGGCGGACATCGCGGCCGAGTTGACCAGGGAGCGAAGCTTGCCCGACAACTGGCTCAACGACGCAGCACTCGCATACATCCCGCCCGTTGGCCCCGACGATTGGGTCGAGGACTGCCGCACGGGCGACGTCAGCGCGTCCATTGGCTCGGCTCAGATGCTCCTTGCCATGAAACTCCTCGCCAATCGCGGCGTGCGAGACAGCGACGACATCAAGTGCCTCCTCGCAGCTTGCGACGTGAGGAGTCTTGACGATGCCCAGGCCGTCTATGAGAGGTACCACGCGCAGGACGTCCTCTCTCCCAGTGCGGCGCGGTCCTGTGCCGCACGTCTGTACCCGATACGTTCCTCAAGTTGCACTCACGAGGACCCTCGGTGTGATGGACGCCGAGTCTCGAGGTCGATGACGTTTTCCACGTCCATCCCGAGCTTCGGCAGCGCGCCAGGGAACGCCCCAACCCATGCCTCCCACAGTGCATCCAGGCGCTCACCAATGCTCGCACCCCATGCCTCGCACGTGGAAGAGGGCCTGAATCAACAGCGCGGCCTCGCGGGCCGTGAGTTCGTCGGAGTGGCCGAGCCCAACTGACGTCGCGCAAGATGGCGGAGCGATCCAAGCCTCGAGAGTTGCCGTAGGTGCTATTGGCCCGGACCAGTTGAGAAACCCACACACGGGCTGTTGAAATGACCTAAGGGTCTATCCAATTAGTATGATTAGGTAGTTCCTTGGGAGGTTCGCGTGCTGTCATTTGCCAGCATTGAGCGATCCATCGGGTCGGTCCCTGGCTCGGTGGTCGCGCGG
>Ga0172372_10011978_pt1 | contig 10945 bp, 11 predicted proteins | sample LakKiv5m_2_FD_114544 | JGI IMG/M metagenome (GOLD analysis project Ga0172372, IMG submission 114544) | Freshwater microbial communities from Kabuno Bay, South-Kivu, Congo - kab_092012_9.5m | ecosystem: Environmental > Aquatic > Freshwater > Lake | place: Democratic Republic of the Congo... | reverse complement strand
TGTTGCCGAGCACACGCCGCAGGTGGCGGGTGATGGTGATGTCGATACGCAACCGACGCTTGGTTTCCAGCGCGTGATTCAGCGCGCCATCTTGCATGTGCAGTCGTCGGGCAAAAAAGAAGTCACCGGCGCTAACGTGCTGGTGGCGATCTTCGGCGAGAAGGATTCCCACGCCGTCTACTTCTTGCACCAGCGCGGCGTGACTCGCCTCGACGTCGTCAATTTCATCTCGCACGGGATCAGCAAGACGCAGCCTGCCGGCCCGTCGCAAAAATCCGAGTCCGAAACCGAGGCGGAGGCCGAAGCTCCACCGAGCGGGGCTTTGGATCAATACACCGTGAATCTCAACCAGCAGGCGCTGGGCGGCAAGATCGATCCGCTGATCGGCCGCGAAAAAGAGGTAGAGCGCGTCATTCAGACGCTGTGCCGCCGCCGCAAGAACAACCCATTGCTGGTTGGCGAAGCTGGTGTGGGCAAGACTGCGATCGCCGAAGGCCTGGCGCGGCGCATCGTCGAGGATGATGTTCCGGAGATCCTCGCCGAATCGACCGTGTACGCCCTCGACATGGGTGCGCTGCTGGCGGGTACCAAGTACCGGGGCGATTTTGAACAACGCCTCAAGGCGGTGCTCAAGCAGTTGGTCGAGAACCCCAAAGCCATCCTCTTTATCGACGAGATCCATACGCTGATTGGCGCGGGTGCGGCATCGGGCGGAACGCTCGATGCCTCCAACCTGCTCAAGCCGGCGCTCGCCAGCGGCCAGCTCAAGTGCATCGGCGCGACCACCTACACGGAGTTCCGCGGCGTCTTCGAAAAGGACCACGCGCTTACCCGGCGCTTCCAGAAGGTCGACGTCGAAGAACCTACGGTCGACCAGACCGTGCAGATCCTGAGCGGGCTCAAGACGCGCTTCGAGTCGCACCACGGCATCCGCTACACCCAGGCCGCGCTGGTCTCGGCGGCTGAGTTGTCGGCGCGTTTCATCAACGACCGCCACCTGCCTGACAAAGCCATCGACGTCATCGACGAAGCTGGCGCAGCGCAGCGCATCCTGCCAAAGAGCAAGCAGAAGCGCGTCATCGGGACCAAGGAGATCGAGGAGATCATTGCCCGTATCACCCGCATCCCCTCCAAGAACGTCTCCAGTGACGACCGCAACGCCCTCAAGACCCTCGAACGCGACCTCAAGAGCGTGGTGTTCGGCCAAGACAAGGCGATCGAGGCACTGTCTTCTGCCATCAAGATGGCGCGCAGTGGTTTGGGCAATCCGGCTAAGCCGATCGGCTCGTTCCTCTTCAGCGGGCCCACCGGCGTCGGCAAGACCGAGGTCGCACGGCAACTCGCCTATACGCTCGGCATCGAGCTGATCCGCTTCGATATGTCGGAGTACATGGAGCGCCACGCGGTGAGCCGTCTGATCGGCGCGCCACCGGGCTACGTCGGATTCGACCAGGGCGGCCAGCTCACCGAGGCGATCACCAAGCACCCGTACAGCGTGCTCCTGCTGGATGAGATCGAGAAGGCGCACCCAGACATCTTCAACATCCTGCTACAGGTGATGGACCACGGCACGCTGACCGACAACAACGGACGCAAGGCGGACTTCCGCAATGTGGTGATCGTGATGACCACCAATGCTGGCGCCGAGGCGCTGACCAAGACCTCGATCGGCTTTACCAAGGCGGCCTCGGCCGGCGACGAGATGGCCGACATCAAGCGCTTGTTCACACCGGAGTTCCGCAACCGGCTGGATGCGACCATCTCGTTCGCGCCGCTGGGGCACGACATCATCCTGCAGGTGGTGGACAAGTTCCTCATGCAACTCGAGGCGCAACTCCACGAGCGCAAGGTGGAGGCGCACTTTACCCAGGCGCTCAAGGAGCACCTCGCCAAGACCGGCTTCGACCCGCTCATGGGTGCCCGCCCGATGGCACGCCTGATTCAGGATTCGATCCGCAAGGCGCTTGCCGACGAACTGCTGTTTGGCAAGCTGGTGAGTGGCGGCGAGGTGACCATAGACGTGAACGACAGCGGCGAAGTGAGCTTGCAGTTCGAAGAAAAGGAAAGTCTCGAGACGGTCTGAGGCCGGCTTTTGACCAGCGGCTACAAGGTGCCGGCGATGAAGACAGGGCAGGGGGCACTGGCAACAGTGCCCTTTGTCATTTTGGTGGCGGCGGTATCAGGGCTTGCGGTCGTCTTGACGGCGCCTGCTGCGCTGGCTGGGCCCGCCAGAGACCCTGGAGCGGCAAGCGATGCCCCAATCGCAATGGACAGCCGGGCTGCATCGGACGGCCGGGCCGCATTGGACACCCAGGCTGAACTCTGGGCTGCCGGCTGCGCGGCCTGCCACGGCACCGGCGGGGCCAGCACGGGCGGATTCGCGGCCCTGGCCGGGCGCGATGCCGGCGAGCTCTTGGCGCTCATGCTCAAACAGCGGGCCGGGCAGGCTGATTCGACCATCATGCACCAGCACGCGCGCGGCTTTAGCGAGGCCGAATTGGCACGCATCGCAGCGGTGTTTGCCGCGCGACCCAAGCCATGAGCAACGCCCGAACCATCGACCCGGCCCGGCGGCGCTTACTTATCGCTGGTGGCAGCGCGGTGGCGGCGACGATGCTGCCGGGGTGCGGCGGCCGCAGCAGCGTGCTGGCCGGCCGTAACGCGCCGCACGTGGTGGTCATCGGCGGCGGCTTTGCTGGCGCCACGTGCGCCAAGTATCTGCGGATGTGGTCTCCCGGAACGCGGGTCACGTTGGTGGAGCGCGAGACCGCTTTCGTGTCGTGCCCACTGAGCAACCTGGTGCTGGGTGGCTCGCGAGATATCGCCTCGCTGACGCAGCGCTACGACGGTCTGGCGCGGCACGGCGTGCAGCGCGGCACCGACAGCGCCACCGCCATTGACACCGCCGCGCGCACCGTAAGACTCGCGCGCGGCGACACGCTGCGCTATGACCGGCTGGTGGTGGCGCCCGGTATCGATGTCGCGCCGGAGGAGGTGCCGGGCCTTGCAACAGGCATGGTCGATGGGCGACTCCTGCATGCCTGGAAGGCCGGTCCGCAGACCGTCGCCCTGCGCCTGCAACTGGAGGCCATGCCCGACGGCGGCGTGTTCGTCATGCACATCCCGCGCGCGCCATACCGGTGCCCACCCGGTCCCTATGAGCGTGCTTGCCAGGTGGCCTGGTACTTTAGGCAGCACAAGCCGCGCAGCAAGGTGCTGGTGCTCGATGCCAACGACGATATCGTCTCCAAGAAGGGGCTCTTTACCGCGGCCTGGAACACGCTCACGCCGGGCATCGTCGAGTACCGGGGCGGGCAGGAACTGCTCGAGGTCGACGCCGGGCGCCGTGCTGCACGCTTGGCCTTTGGTGAAGAACGCGCCGATGTGCTTAACGTCATCCCGCCGCAGCGCGCTGGAGCGGTGGCAGCGATGGCCGGCCTGATCACCGCCAACAACCGCTGGTGCGGCATCGACTACCGCAGCTTCGAGTCCATCGCCGCGCCCAGCGTGCACGTGATCGGCGATGCCATCCTCGCCGCGCCGCAGATGCCCAAGTCTGGGCACATGGCCAACGGCCACGCCAAGGTCTGCGCGCACGCCATCGCTGCGTTGCTGGAGGGCCGCGAGCCGGACGCTGAGCCGGTGATCGGCAACACCTGCTACAGCTTCGTCACCGACACGCAGGCGGTACACGTGGCCTCGGTGCACCGCTACAACGCGGAGAAGAACACCATGCTGGTGGTCGAGGGCACCTTTGGCGTGTCACCGGCCCTCAACGACCTCGAGGGCGCTTACGCCGAGGCCTGGGCGCGCAATATCTGGGCGGATACGCTGGGTTAGCCTGCGAGGTTAGCGCAACCGGTTCAGGCACCTTTGGCCACTGGCCGCGCTGGGTCGCTGCACCACTCGCTCCAAGATCCCGGGTAGAGGCGGGCACCGTCGATGCCGGCGTGGGCGAGAGCGAGCAGGTTATGGCAAGCGGTCACGCCCGAACCGCACTTACAGACCAGTTCCTCGGCCTTGCGACCATCCAGCAGCGCCTCGAACTCGGCATGCAAGATCGCTGGGGACTTGAACCGACCATGTTCGTCAAGATTGGTGCGCATAAAGCGGTTCTGCGCACCAGGGATATGGCCGCCCACCGGGTCGATCGGCTCGACCTCGCCGCGAAAACGCTCCGGTGCGCGGGCGTCGACCACCATCAGGCTGCCGTCGGCCAGACCCGCGGCTACACCAGCGGGATCGACCGTCCACGGCCGCGGCGCGCGCGGCGTGAATACCGCTGCGATCGGCGCAGTGGCCTCGGCAGATATCGGGAGCCCTGCCGATGTCCACGCCTGCCAGCCACCATCGAGCACGCTCACCGCATCGTGCCCGAGCCAGCGCAGCATCCACCAGAGGCGCGCGGCAAAGGCACCGCCCGCGTCGTCGTAGACCACCACGTGGTCAGCGTCACCGATGCCGGCCGCACCCAGCACCAGCGCGAACTCGAGTGGATCGGGCAGAGGGTGGCGGCCGTTGCGGCCGGTCTTGGGCCCCGACAGATCCTCGTCAAGATCGAGATGCACTGCACCCGCGATATGCCCGGCCTGCCACGCTGCGTGCCCAGCACCCGGCTTCATCAGGTCGTGGCGCAGATCGACGATGCGCAGATTGCGCTGGCCAGTGCGCGCGGCAAGGCTCTCTGGCGAGACAAGTGGTGCTGGAATCGGCGCTGGGTGAACCGCTGGGTTGATGGGCTGGCTCATGGTCGGGCAATGCCTCCTTGGGTGTCAGTTGTCTGAGCAGCAGGTTCTACGAGCTGCTGCGCCTCGTGGCGCAAATTCGCGTCCTCGTGCACGGTATGAGCCACTTTGGCATGGTTTGCGGGCATGGCCATGCTGGCAATCCCAGCCAGCACGATCAGCACCATGCCGAGCCAGGCCAGCGGCCCGGGCATCTCGCCGAGCACCAGCGCACCGGCCAGCGCCGAGAACAGCAGCGTGGAATACGACAGGCAGCCTGCCACGAGCGTGCGGCCGCGGCCATACGCTCGCGTCATGGCGAGTTGCGCCAGTGTCGCGCTCAGGCCCAGACCGAGCAGCAAGGGCAGGTCGTCGGCATGCGGCGCCGCGACCCCGTCGGCCGCAGCCAGCACGCCAAAGGCAACGCTGCAGGTGAGCGAGAAGAAAAACACCACGCGCCATTCCGGCTCGCCCTCCTGGCCAAGACGACGCACGTTGACGTAGGCAAGGCTGGCGAGCGCGCCCGAGAGCAAGCCGGCGGCCGCGGGCAGCACGCGGTCTGGTGTGAGCACCGGATGCAGCAGTAGTAGCACGCCGACAAAGCCCACCAGCAGGGCCACACGCAGGCGCCCGCCGGTGCGTTCGCCGAGGTGGCGAGTGCCATAGAGCGAAAGGAACAGCGGCGAGGTGTAGTTGAGGCTCACCGCTGTCGCCAGCGGCAGATGCGTGATGGCGTAAAAATAGAGCCATAGCGCAGTGCCGCCGGCCAGCCCGCGCCACAGGTGCGTGCGCCAATGCGCAGTGCGCAGCGACAGCGGCCGCAACAACAAAGGCGCCAGTAGCAAGAGCCCGGCCAGCGAGCGGTAGAGCACCAGCTCGGTCTGACTAAAGTGCCCTGAGGCAAGCCGGACACAAAGCCCCATGAGCGCGAACAGCGCGCCGGCCAGCAACATCCAAGCCGACGCCAATCAGCGCAACTCGCGGCGCAGGTACTCGTGAAAGTGGACCATGCCGTCCTCGTAGGGCGACTGGTAAGGGCCGACCTGCGAGATGCCGCGTGCATGCAGGGCGCGCCGGCCGCGGTCCATGCGGATACAGATCTCTTCGTCCTCGACCGCCGTCTCCTTGTAGGCGGCGCGCTCAGCCTCGACGAACTCGCGCTCGAATGCGGCGATCTCCTCGGGGTAGTAGAACTCGACCACGTTACGGCAGGCCAGTGGCCCATCCGGCTGGATGTGGCTGATCACCAGAACGTGCGGGTACCACTCGACCATGAGGTTGGGGTACACCGTGAGCCAGACCGCGCCGAAGGGCGGCATGCCGTCCGGGTAGCGGCCCAGTACCTGCTCATGCCAGCGGCCGTAGACCTGGCTTCCGGGCTGCTTGAGATCGCGCCGAACGCCGACCGTCTGCACGCTAAAGTTACGGCCGAACTCCCATTTCAGGCGATCGCAATCGACAAAACCGCTCAGACCGGGGTGGAAAGGGACGACGTGATAGTCCTCAAGGTAGACCTCGATGAAGGTCTTCCAGTTGATCGGGTAGTGCGTGACCTCGACGTGGTCGAGCACATACCCGTCAAAGTCGAAAACGGACGAAGCCTGCATCGCAGCCAGTTCCTGCGCGATACGGCGCGGACCGGCAAACAGCAGGCCGTTCCAATCCTCGAGTGGCTGGCGGTCGAGGTGCACGCAGGGTTTCTCGGCAAAGTGCGGTGCGCCAAGCAGTTGCCCACGCGTGTCGTAGGTCCAGCGGTGCAAAGGGCAGACGATGTGCGAAGTGTTGCCGCGCCCGCTCAGCATCTCGGCCTGCCGGTGGCGGCAGACATTGGACATCAGCTGCACGCCCTCGGCATTGTGGATGAGCATCTGGCCCCGGCCGTGCTGGTCGAGCACATGGTAATCGCCGATCTCGGGCACCATCAGCCGGTGGCCGACGTAGTTGGGACCGCCAACGAACAGACGCTCGAACTCGCGCTGGTAGATGGCCGGATCGACGTACCAGTCTACGCCGAGTTGCGTGTTTGCCGGTTGAAATTGGGAAGGCCGCCCCAGATCCGACATCGTGAGGATCGTCCTGAAGTAAACCGCGGGCGGGGATAGTCCCATTATTCGCGGACCGGGGCAAGACTTGGCTATGCCTCAGTTGTCTGCAGCAAACCAGTAGTTGTCTACGGCAAATCTGGGGTTGTCCACCGAAAACCGGGCTCAGAGTGCCTCGGCCACGGCCTCTGCGCAGGCAGGTGCCATGGTGAGCCCGTAACGGAAGTGCCCGGTGTTGAGCCAGAGCCCCGCCACCGACCGGTGCGGCCCCACCAGCGGGTGGTTTAGCCGGCTGCCTGGACGCAGACCCGCCCAATGGCGGATCACCCGATCGGGGGTCAGGGTGGGGTATACGCGCCGCGCCCAAGCAAGCAGCGCAGTGGCGGCCTCTGGCGTAGAGTCGGCAGCAAAACCCGTGTGCTCCATGGTGCTGCCGACCAGCACCACGCCATCGCGGCGCGGCACCAGGTAGCGGCCATCCTGATAGACGATCTGCGGCGCGATTTCGGGGGCACGCAGCGCCAGCATCTGCCCACGCACCGGAAACACTGGCGGCGCGGTGATGCCGTCGACCACGCCGCTCCAGGCACCGGCGCACACCACCACTGAATCGGCCTGGTGCCGCCCAGCGGACCAACGAACGCCGGATGCAGTGTCGCCGCACACAGTGTCGTGCTCAACGATCGGCGCCACCGCGCCGAGACGCTCATGCACAGGGACCCCAGAGCCCCTGCAGGCTGCATTGAGCGCATCGACCAAGCGCGGGTTACGCACCTGCGCCACGTCCGGCAGAACAAGGTCGGCCCCTTCTCGCTCAAAGCGCTGCCCGTGCCGGCGCAGCCAAGTTATTGCCTCGGTGTTGAGGCCGCCAAGCACCCGCATGCCAGTGACGCGGTGTTCCGGATCGATCCCGCTCATCTCGCGCAGTCCATCGAGCCAAACGGATTGCAGGGCGATGCCTCGCGCACACCATTGGTTAACGACAGCGTCGTAGTCCCAGGGCAGCAATGGGTAGAGGATGCCGGCGCCCGCCCACGACGAGCCGCGACCGGCATCGCCCGACTCGAACACCTCGACTGCGTGCCCCCGGCGATGCAGCGCCAGCGCGGTGGAGAGGCCAATCACACCGGCGCCCATCACGGCGACACGCATCAGGCGGCCTCTGTCATCTGGTCGATGACGGCGCAGCGGCCGTCTTGGAGAATCGAAGCAAAGGGACCGTTGGCAATGAACACGGAGAGCGACGCCGGTGACTCGCGGAGCGTTGAATAAGGGAGTGAGCGCAGGGTTTACGCTGGCGGAACTGCTGGTCGGTCTGAGTATAGCCACGCTACTGCTGATGCTCGCGCTGCCACAGTGGACGGTGTGGCTCGCCGAACAGCGAGTGCTGGCGGCGAGCAACCAATTGCTGTCGGCGTTGGCACTGGCCCGTGGGGCAGCGATCGACGGCGGTGTGCCGGTTCGTTTCTGTGCCGCCGCACCGGGTGGCTGCAGCACACAACGTGAATGGTCGGGTGGCTGGCGCAGTCAGAGCAGCCGGGGTGCGGCATGGCACACCCTGCGCGATTCAGGACCAGCGCCCGACGGCGTGCGTATCGAGGCTGCGGCAACGGCGCTGCAAGAGGGCGTGGTGTTCGAGAGCCGCGGCTTTGCCGTGCAGGCTGCTGGCGGCTTTGCGAGTGGCAGCTGGGTGGTCTGCGCGCGCGGCGCTAGGCAGCGTACCGTGACCCTGGCGCCATCCGGGCGGGCTCGATTGAGCACGGGGGCGGTGTGTTCCTGATCCGCGTGCTCATGCTTCGGGTGCTAAAGCTCCGCGTAACCATGGTCGGGCCAGGCCCGCTTCGAGCGCCAATTGGCGCCTCGCGGCCCCAGCCAAGGCCGGCAAGGGCTGGCCACGCCATGTTCGAGGCGTGCATCGCCAGCGCGCTGCTCGGGCTGGTGGCATCGGCGAGCCTCGGTGCCACGCTGCTGGCGCAACGCGAGGCGAGCCTCGCGGCGCTGCGCCAGACTGCCATCGCGCTCGCCACCGAGCCACTCGAGTGGGCCGCCACTGGTGTGACTGACCAGCCAGACCAGTGGCGCGCGCGAGTAGCCAGCGCGCTTCCCGGCGGCGAGGGGAGTGTGTCGGGCTCGGTTGCGGCTCCGCTCGTCAGCGTCCGCTGGCGTGCACCTGGCATTAGCGACGCACGCTGCCCCGGCGCGACCTGCGTCGTGCTGGGTGGTAGCCGGTGAGGCTGGCGCAGCTCAAATATGGCTTCATGCTGGTCGATGCCTGCATCGCACTGGCGCTGGCCGGTGTGATTACCTTGGCTGCAGCGGGTATCTACGCGCATGCCTCGGCGGCGCGCACCGCACTGGAACCCGCCCTGCAAGCGCGCACCAATGGCAGCGCCGCGATGACCTGGCTCGGCGGGCAGCTCCGTCAAGCCGGCGCCCTGCTGCCACCCGCCACGGTCGATGCCGCACATCCGTTGTCGCCGCCGCTGCAGCCGGCGTTGAGCGCCGAGCCAGCTGGCATCAGTGGCGAACGGCTGTTGATCCGCCACGAGAGCCGTACCGACTGTCTTGGCAGCAGCCGTGCGTCTGGTCAGCTCTATTTCGACGATACACGCGAGCCAGCGCTGCTCACGCAGACCAACCACATCTTTGTGTCGCGAACTGCCACTGGCGGCCCATCGCTGATGTGCGACCCCGACGGCAGCGGCCCGGCCACGGCGCAAGCGTTCGCGGCGCAGATCGAGGCCATGTACCTGCGCTTCCGCTTGCGCAGTAGCGCGGCCTGGCAGGGCCGCGCAGCGGTGAGCAACTGGGAGCAGGTGCAAGCGGTGGAGGTCTGCCTGGTGCTCACCGGTGGCCGGGCCTCGGCGTGCCCGTCGCAGGGTGGCAGCAGTCCGTGGCCGCCACGGGTGCTGATCGGCGTGTTCGCGCTGCGCAATGCTGCGTGAGCGCCCCCCGGCGCGCGGCTTGGCGCTGCCCCTGGTGTTGGTGCTGGGCACTGCATGCCACCTCATGGTCGGCTTGCTGCTCGAGACGGTTCGCGGGGAGGTCCACAGCGGCGGCACGAAGACCCGAGCCGTCGAGGCGCTGACTGCTGCCGAGCGCACGCTCAGCGATGCCGCCACGCGCTTGCAAGGGCCACTGGCATTTCCCGCCAGTGGATGCGCTAACGGCCTATGTGCCAATCGCCAGGCGCCAGCCACAGGGGGCTACGACTGGCAGAGCGGCACTGCGCACGCGGCGACCAGCCAACCAGCCCTCAGCGGCTATTGGATCGAGGCGTTGGGCCAGATCACTGCCGGACAGAGCGCCGACTGCAGTGGTGGTTCAGGTGGCTGCGAATATGTGCGCGTGATCGCGTCGGCGGCCCCCCGCGGGGTGCGGCGAACCCTCGAAGCCTGCTACCGCATCCGGCGCGTCGCAGACGCCGCACCGGCGGTGAGTCGGGTGAGTTGGCGCGAGACCAACAGCCCGTAACAACGCCCAGGCGTTATTCGCGAAAGTTGTCGTACTGCAGCGGAAAGTCCGTCACCTGCTTCTTGAGCAACGCGATGGTCTCCTGCAGCGTGTCGCGCTTGGCGCCAGTCACACGCACCGATTCGCCCTGGATCGCCGCGGTCACCTTGAGTTTGCTGTCCTTGATCAGTTTGACCACGCGCTTGGCGAGTTCGGTGTCGAGACCGGTCTTGACCTCGATCGCCTGCTTCACTTTGTTGCCGCTGACCTTTTCCAAGTCCTTGCGCTCGACACACCGCACGTCGATGTTGCGCTTGGCGAACTTGCCGACCAGGATGTCGTAGACCTGATCGAGCTTGAATTCATCATCGGCAAACACGGTGAGGGTGTACTCGGCCTGCTCGATGCGGGCATCAGAGCCCTTGAAATCGAAGCGCCCGGTGATCTCCTTGTTGGCCTGCTCCACGGCGTTGCGCAGTTCGACCTTGTCGACCTCGGACACCACGTCAAAAGAAGGCATCACAGTCTCCTAAAAAACCGTCAGCCGAAGTGGCAGACGTAGTGGTAGGCGCCACCGTCCGGCACCTCGATGTCAAAGCTCGAGTCACCCGGAACATTGAACGATTGACCCTCGCCGTAGGTGGTCCACGCGGTCTCGCCCTTGAGTCGCACGCGACACTCGCCGCCCACGCCTTCCATCACCTCGGGCGCGCCGGTATTGAAGGT
>Ga0172372_10011976_pt1 | contig 10945 bp, 14 predicted proteins | sample LakKiv5m_2_FD_114544 | JGI IMG/M metagenome (GOLD analysis project Ga0172372, IMG submission 114544) | Freshwater microbial communities from Kabuno Bay, South-Kivu, Congo - kab_092012_9.5m | ecosystem: Environmental > Aquatic > Freshwater > Lake | place: Democratic Republic of the Congo... | reverse complement strand
CCTGCGCCCATCGCAACGCTCGTCATGATGATTGCCCTAGCTCTCTTTCGGCACGCATCAATGAGTGCCTCAAAGCGAGTTATTTGTCGGTCACGCTGTGCCACGATCACATATTCCACTAAGAGAATTGAATTCTTAGTCGCAATTCCCATAAGCATAATTAAACCAATTAACGACGGCATAGAAAAACTTTTGCTGGCTAGAAGTAAGGCCACAAAAGCTCCGCCCAAAGATAGCGGTAAGGCCACTAATATGGTTAACGGATGTAAGAGATCTTTAAAAAGCAAAACGAGAATAATGTAAATACAAAGAACCCCGGTTACCATCGCAAGGCTGAAGCTGCTAAAAAGTTCATCCATAATTTCTGCATCACCAACTTCGATCATACGAACGCCTGCTGGCAGATTTTGTATTGAAGGTAACGATTGAACTAACACCGTTACCTCGCCCAGCGGGATATCTGATAAGTCAATTTCAAAACTGATGTTGCGCGCCCGATCGTATCGATCAATTACGGTTGGGCCCCCAGAAAGCTCTATCTTGGCAACCTGGGCAAGCATCACTGGGCCCTTGTATAAATTATTCAACCGCCTGTGCATCATCAGCTCATGCAATTGGTGAAGCATTTAAACAGATTCGAGATGGTTATTGCGACAGAGCGATTGCCGGAGGCTCTGAGTCAATGCTTCAATCTGGCCCAATCAGTGGTTGGGAGTCACTTAGAACCCTTGCGAGAATTGATGAAGATAGGCCATATGCCTCCTGTAAACCGTTTGCTAAAAATAGAAGTGGTTTTGTGATTGGCGAGGGTTCTGCAGCATTAATTCTTGAGTCATATGATTCGGCAAGAGCTAGAGGAGCCAATATATTGGCTGAGATTGTTGGTTATGGAACTACCGCAGATGCAGACCACATTACAAAACCAAATCCTGTAGGGCAATCGCGAGCGATTCTTAATGCTCTATCAGATGCTGGTCTTCAACCCTCTGAAATCACTTATATTAATGCTCATGGTACGGCTACCACTGTTGGTGATATTGTTGAAACGGAATCAATCAAGTTAGCATTTAAAGAGCATGCGAATTCTTTATTAATTAGCTCAACAAAAGCAATTCATGGGCATACTTTCGGAGCTGCTGGAGCACTTGAATTAATCATAACTATTCAAGCTCAGATGAATGGCATAGCTCCACCTACAGCTTTTTTAGATGAAAAAGATCCTAAATGCGATCTTAATTACATACCTAATAATGCTGTTGAAGCCCCGATGAAGTATGCATTATCTAATTCTTTTGCATTTGGTGGAGCAAATGCGACAGTTATTACAAAAGTATAATTTATCTGGATATGCAAAAATTAGCCGCCCTCACTGACCTATTGATTTTTTAGTACTACAGTGTAATTATGTCTTTATTTATCATACTGCTAATCGTTTAAAAAGCATTGGGCTATCATCGACGCATCTCACAACCTCACGGATGAGATATTCCCCAGTTTGGGCATGGCTGGCTCTTAAGGCCTTTTACTTTATAATTCCAAGTTCGGCGAATTAGCTCAGCTGGTTAGAGCGACGGAATCATAATCCGCAGGTCCGGGGTTCAAATCCCTGATTCGCCACCAGTTACTGCAATCCCTTGTAGATTAAAGGGTTACAAGGGTATTTTACTAGGATTTAACGCACTTTTATCGCACCTAGTTATCGCACCCACTCTGATGTGATTTTGCATCCAGATTCTGATCCCGAAATACCTCAAAAACGACCCAATCAGGGTTCTAAGACAGTTCGGTAAGTCGAGTAATATCTTTGATAGAAAACAGTTAAAAATTGACTGGAAGTTCTTAAATCAATGACCTTCTCCGACCTTAAAAAATTCATTACCGAAGATATGTCGATGTCGCATATCTATCAACCTGTAATGCTCATTGAGTTACTAAAGAATCAAGGTTCAGCATCAGAAGAAGATATTGCCAAAGTCATTCTCAATCGTGACCCTACTCAACTTGACTATTACATTGATAAAGTCAAGAACATGGTGGGCAAGGTTCTAGCAAATCGTCAAATTACCACCAAAGAGAAGTCGATTCATCGTCTTAATGGGTTTGCAGATCTTACCCAAGAACAGATAGATGAACTAATCAATCTCTGTATGGACAAACTCGTTGAATATGAAGATAAACGAGGAGATAAGATTTGGGAACATCGAGCAACAGACAGAGAAGCAATTAGTGGATCGGTACGGTATCAGGTACTCTTACGAGCAGGAAGACGATGTGAGTCCTGTGGTGCATCAGTCGCAGATAAGGCAATTGATGTTGACCATATCGTACCTCGTAGTTTAGGTGGACTCAATGACATCTCAAACTATCAAGCACTCTGTTGGGAATGCAATACAAACAAAGGCAATCGGGATAAAACTAACTTTCAACAGTTAGAACAACAATATACGCATCGTCAAGAAAACTGTCTATTTTGTGATGTCCAAACAAAAGATAGACAACGCATCATCGCAGAAAATACTCTTGCGTATGTGATTCGGGATGGATTTCCTGTAACGCAATACCACTCCCTCATTATTCCTAAACGACATACTCTGGACTATTTCGGTCTTACTCAAGCAGAACTGAATGCCATCAACAGTTTGATCCATGAACAGAAGGTATTACTAGACAAGGAAGATAAGACAATTGAGGGATACAACATCGGAATGAACTGCGGTGAAATAGCAGGTCAGTCAGTATGGCATTGTCATGTGCATCTCATACCTAGACGCAAAGGGGATGTAGAAAGTCCTAAAGGTGGTGTGCGTCATGTGATTCCTAATAAAGGTCATTACGAGGAAAGGAAATAGATATTGAAACGAATCAAAGCACTTACCCTTGCTTTAATCTATTCTGCTATTACTGTTCTAATTTCTCTTTACATTCTAGGGTCAATTGACGACCCCATTGCAACAGATAATCTTCTATATTTTTCTGCAATAATTATTTTTATATTGCCACTAGTAGTATTTGTATTAGCATTTAATTACTTTAATTCAAAAATTTCAAAGGATGAAGAGTGAAATTTTTTTATAAATTTATCCGTAATTTATTAATTTTACCAATTCTACTAATTTCATTCTCATCTTATTCCCAAGAGTTAAGGGAGCAAGCAATAAAAAATATTGGTTCATCAGTTGCTTTCCTTGCACTCTGTGAAAAGGAAAAATTAATGACAGAGATGTATGCAAGCAAGATTATCTTATCGACACAAAAAAATCTTAGTAAAAATACTTATGAGGGGATAAGGGACCAATATCAAAAATCATTGCATGAGCAAAAGCAATATTCAATATCTGCTGACAAATGGATACCGATGAAGATTAATAAAACAAATTGCGAAGATTTAGAGAAGAGTGCTCCGATACTACTTAATCACATTAATGAAATTGGTAAAAACTATCCAAAAAATTCCAAATGACTGGAGTAAAGATTGAACTTCTCATTGAATTCGGTGTCATTCTCTTAGCACCCATCATTCATACTTTCTATCTCTGGAAATATAAGGAGGTAGATAAGCAAATACTGCATCAAAACATCAAAATATTTGGAATTTTCTATGTGATATTCGCTGTAATCGCAGTTGTTCTACTACTAAATTAAATCAATACTTCCCCGAAACACATCATGAGATATATCTTAGGGTAATTAAAAATTAAATTATGAAAAAAATTAATCTTATGCTTTTATTTGTTTTTTCAACGATATCTTCGTTAAGTTACTCAAAAGAAGAACAATACATTTGTGAGTTCAACACGGAAGTAATTATTGGTAACTCTTTATCTGATAAACCTATACCAACTGTAAAGAAGATAGATGAGAAATACACTTTTTTCTATGATGGAAAGAATGGAAGTTACATCAACTTAACAAATGGAGTAAAAATTCCCTTATACGTTATCAAAGAAAGTAATAGAGTTACTTTTATCGAAAAAAATACGGGTGATAACTATTTTGTTGTCAGTATCTTTACAGATAAAAGAGATAAAAGAAATCGGTATGGATCTGTAAAGTCTTTCTTAACTTATGGAGTTACATCAAAATTTTATGATCCTAGTCAATCATTTGGAAGTTGTTCAACAGTAAGTTCTTAATACTTTCCTAGAAACTCACCACGAGATACATTCAAAGTAATCGTGTCACCCCACTGAATCCATCTTCGTAGATTCCTTGTTACTCGTTTGATGTCATTCTCTTAGCACCCATCATTCACACTTTGTATCTGTGGAAATACAAGAAGGTGAATCAACAAATATTGAAGCAAAACATAAAAATATTTGCAGGACTGTATCTCGTATTTGGGTTTCTAGTTTTCTTATTGCTTACTCAGATGAACTAACTAGGTACTTTGCCTGGAAATATTCCATTAGATACATTAATTAAGTATCCCTCTCCTTTAGTTTTCCATCGCAGTAGATTACGAACAATATTTGGATGCTTATTCTTCTTGTCGTTTAGAGAATCAGGTAAATCTTTCTTGCATTGTGTATAGTAATCTTTAACAAGTGGATAGAGTTTTGGTATAGATAATCTTCTATTGGGCAAATACACATCACGATAGAAATTGAGAACATCACGAATCTCATTTAACTTTGGTTGTGAATTCTCTGAAAGTGAATAAGTGCCTGTGAATTTCTTACTACGCTTTTTCTTTACCATTTGCGTATGTTCTTCAATAATCTTTTTAAGTGATGTAGTAATTGCACTGGTAGATTGATTAATCGGCACTTCAATAATCAAACTATCAGGTGCCTGCCTCAGCGATATATCAGTTAATACCTTAGTAATCGGTTCTGCAAAGAGATGCTGATGCGATTTCCACCATGTATCAAATTTCACAATAGTTACATCACCCCAAGGTTGATAAAACTCCAACATCTTTTGTCGTTCTAAGTTGACTTTGAGGTCGGTGCGAGACGATTGCTTACAAATCTTATAGAACTCAAACCACAGGCGATAGTTCTCTTTGCGGATTAACAAAGTTGCGGATTTGTTCATAGTCGGAACAGTATAGCAAACTGAGAAAATACGACATTTTACGCATTAAGACATATGTCGTAATATCTGCTAAGTCGTTGATTTACTTGATAAAATAAGCATAATTTGATAAAATTAAGTTAAAGATAAGACATTGACTGATTCATGTGAAATACAGAATTTCTTATCACTATCGAAAGTGAGTTTTAAATGTCAAAAATTAAGTATTTAAAGAACTACATTAAATGTGCAAAACCTTTGAAAACTTTATCGAGTTTTGATTTGTATTACATCAAACAAAAACTTGGTTATAGACAAAGTGCAATTTATTTAAATCAATTTACGTATTGCAGAAAACTATATGCAACAAGAACCCCTAATTTTAATTAAGAAAGAATCAAAATGAAAAATCAAGAATTTCAAAATAAGTTTAATAAAGATAATCGTCTTGCAAAAAACTATATTTCATCATTACTGAAACTTAATGATTCTCGTAAAGATAGAAGATTTTTTAAGTGCAATATCAGATGCTCCTTATGTAACAGTGTAATTACTGATGCAAGAGAATCGCACAATGCACTTCCACTATCTGATAGTCGTTGTTGTGAAAAATGTAATGATGAAAAGGTTATTCCTACTCGCATATTCACAATTGGAAGAAATCAGTAATTACATGAAATCTAATAATCACAATTTAAATAAGTATGTTGATAAGATGAGTTCTTTATCAACTAATACTGTTGAATCCATTCTCGAAATTGGTAATGTAATAGTTGAAGCAAAAGTTGAACTTTCTAAAACTGAATATGCAGAGTTTCTAAAACTTACAAAATACGATAGTAAATCTGCATCAATTAGAAAGTGGGAGCGTATTGGACATGCATATGTGAGATTAAAACCTATTGCACATATTCTTCCGCCTAATTGGTCGACAATTTACAAAATTGCAAAACTTAAAGCAGATGAACTTGATTTGTTACAGAAATTAAACATTCTGCACTCAAATGTCACAGCAAAAGAAATTGATAACGAACTAAAGACACCTTCTAAAAAGTCATCACTTTTGCGAATCACGATTCAATTAGACAACGATATTGATATGAAATCTGTAAAACAATTATTGAATGTTCTTACTAAAGAGTGTTCACAGTATTCATGCACTCTCAAAAAGAGTGCTGAACTAGAAGAATTACTGAATTCGACCGCTATCAGTAATTCTTCCCTAAAACTAGCGGCATGAGGTAATTTATGACAATGCTTTTATCTGAACAACTTCGACCTAGTCGATTTGATGATTTAACTCTTCCGACATCACTCAAAACGCGATTTCAAAGAATGTATGACACGAGAAATGTGATGAATATGCTTTTCTATGGCAAACCCGGCACTGGTAAGACAACTGCTGCTAAGATTTTTACGACAAGTGAATTTTTTGATGCGATTGAGATTAATGGATCTTTACAAACAAGTGTTGAAGAGATTCGTTCAACTGTGCAGAGTTTTGCCTTTTCTTGTTCACTATTTAATTCTTCTAAGATTTGTTTTATTGATGAAGCAGAGTATCTCTCAAAGAACGCACAAGCAGGTTTGCGTAGTTTAATTGAATCAACATCTGAGAATTGTCGATTTATTTTTACTGCGAATGATTTGTCAAAGATTCATTCTGCTTTGTGTTCACGATTAATTCCTATCTGCTTTGATATGACCGTAACACAAACAAAAGAAGCGCTTGATAGTTATATTCATCGCCTTATTGAGAAATTGCGTCAAACAAATGCTTCTATTAACGAAGATAGGGTTAAACGCATCGTGCAGTTGAATTATCCTGACTTTCGCACCATTGCTAACCACCTTGAGTTTGAACTACTCTAAGTTCTTAATGTTCAAATTTTGAACATTTTCTTTCAAACAGAATGAATTATGAGTATTCGGGCAATCTTTTATTTTTCTTACAAGGTGAAACGAAAAGTATCATTTTCAGTCACAAATCCTTATAAGTATGGGTGTCCGGTTTTAAGAATAAAACACCTTTACCTAATAACCTAACCATAAGTAGTAATGAGCGAAGCGAATGTTGATACGAACGAATGTGAGTATCAACTAATCCAATACCGCCAATTTTTTTCTAAATAAAGGTACAAATGTCGCAGGTAGTAAGCACTGTATTCGGTTACTACTCCTAGACGCTGCTGAAGAAAGAACTATGAACCCATCCAAACCATTATTGAATAAAGACCTCCATTTACGACTAGATGAGACCTTCCAGAATCTATTAGTCAAGATTGCAACTGAGAATAACCTGAAACCTTCAACCTTTGCTCGTATTGTGTTGCAAAGAACTGTACCCTCCTACTCCCGTAACCGATTCTATGATGTCCTTTAAGTCCTTTATCCAAGAAGATTCTAGTCAGACCTATTACATTGATGTTTTTCCTAATGCCGATGAGAATGAAATAGAAAAAGCAATGCGAGAAATCATTGGGTGGGTAACATATCGGTCACAAAATGGAGAAAAAGTCAGCATCATCGGTAGAGCAATCAATGAGTACCCTTTACTGAATGGAAAGAAATGAGTAGGAAATTAGAAAGTAATGAGCAAGAAATGAAACGAATAGCAAAACAAATCGTTAAAGAAATGAATCTTAGCAAACAAATTAATGACCTTAAATTTGGTGAAAAAGTATCTTTAAAGATTGGCGTTTCATCATTTTTAGGTAGGTTAAAGGACTACAAGAAAAAAAAAATGAGAGAACTATCACTTCTACTTAATCAACTAAAAGGTAAGGACGCGACTTTAATTCGTAAAGATATAACCACACTTACTCAGTCATTAAGTAAAGAGGGTGCGGTATTTCTAAAGTCAGTAGAAGGTCAAGCAAAGAGGAACAAAAGTGGAACGGTGATACTGATAGGAATTTGTTTATAAGTAAGGCATAAATTGCCTATAACTTTGATGAGAAATAGTTAACCACAAAGAAATTCTCTAAATCGGTCAGTGGATGATTCTGGAACAATTGGAACCCATTCAGAATCATTTTTGAAAGAAGTAATTACTTCTCCACTACCCATCTTATCGGTGTAAGCAACAGTAAAAGTAGTAGAAGATTCTTTACTTTTACAATTGATGTTAACTTTTGATTTTGTGCTTGATACAGATAATGGTGAATTTTGTAATTTAACTGCTTTATGAAAATCGGTAAGCAACCAGAAAGAAAAAATTGAGTTAGGTAATTTTTCAACAGTTTTAATATCAATGTAGAACTTTGATTTTTCGTTAAATGCTATTTCTTTCCAATCAGTTGCATATGAAAAAGAAGAATAAAAAGATAGAAATAATGAAAAAAAGATTTTCTTGTTCATATTGAATCCTATGCTTTTATGACTTTGAATTTGTTTCGTTATTTTCTTTAGATTGTTTTTTCTCAGGTAATGGTGGCATTACATCCCCATACACCATTGGTACATTCAATGTAGGTGGATAAGAAAATCCTGCACCTGTTCCTGCGTCAACTGCATAACCAATAATGCCACCTGCTAAGACATTTCCCCATACAGAACCCTCATTTGCCGATTGAAATGTAGTTGCACCAACTTTTTTTGTTTCTGATTTTCTGCAAGTTACAGTTAAATCTTGATATGACTTCAGTATGACAACAGAACCAGGAGTGGTTACAAACCACTTGCCCTTGTCGTTAAGAAGTTCACAGTTGGCACCCACAACAGGTTTACCATCAAGAGAAGCAGTTACTGAGAGAGGTTGATTTTTTGAACCAGTGATTGATGCACACCCACTCATTACCAAAATAAAAAGTATTAAGAAAATTTTTCTCATCACTTACCCTTTCCGTTTCTTATCTCAAACTCCACTGCTTCTTCAAATTGTTTGTGTAGTTTCTCTTTATCTTTGATGCGTTGAACTACTTCACGACCTGTCAGTACCGATTTATCGTTCAGCAGTTCAGTCAAGGTCTTTTTAGGGGGTCTGATTTTCTTCTGCAATACTGTCATACATCCTCACACCACCACCAATCACCCTCATCCCGTTCATAGACAACATCGGTATTGAGAGGGGTTCTCTTGGATTCTTCAGGTTTGGGTTGAACTAAAGGATTCTGTTCTTCCTGTAACTTGTATTTAACAGGACGATAGAGAGGTCTTCCAAGGATTTCTACATCACTCATACACACTAGATTAGCACTTTTGATTAGGTTCAGAAAGTGTCAGGAAGTGGTATTGATGGAATAAGGGTCTGGGATATGAAAAACGACTAAATCAGAGGGTTCGGAAAGGATTTACTTTGCCTTTCTTTTCTTACTGTTACATTTAATACATCTCCATGAAATCGTTTCCCTTCCAGAACTTCTGGAGATTCTTTTTACTTGCTCATTGAGAGGTGTTCGTTGCCTACACGAAGGGCATATCTTAATTTCATCAATCTTTGACATTTACGTTCCTATTATCAAGTCAAATCCTCACCAATAACTTCTGCCTGTCGTAATACCAGTTCAATCGCATCTTTTTCTAGGTCGGGTGGATATTTGTATTTCTTGAGTAATTGTCTGATAAGAATTCTAAGTCTTGCTCTGACTGAATTCTTGACTGACCAATCAATTGTGATGTTATCTCTCAGTTTCTTTGCGACTTCTCGTGCCATTTCTACAAGCACTTTTTCTCCCATTAATTCTTGTGCGGAGGAGTTTTGTGCCAGCGCATCATAGAATGCTTCTTCTTCATCGTTCAGATTGTGACTTTCTCTTAAATTAAGGTCGGTTTTGAACTGCTTTGCCATTGCAATCAGTTCTTCAATAACTTGTGCTGCTTCAATTGCACGATTGGAATATTTGTTAAGTGCATTACCAAGCAGTTCACTAAACTTTTTTTGTTTAACTACATTGGTTCTAAACTTAGATTTAATTTCATCTTTGATGAGTTTTTGAAGAAGTTCAACTGCCAAATTTTTATATGGCATCTTCATTACTTCTTTTAAAAAATCATCAGAAAGAATTGATATATCGGGAGTTTCGAGTCCTGCTAGTTTAAAAATATCTGTTACCCCTGCACCTACAACTGCCTGAGAAACTAGTTGTCTAAGTTCAAAATCAGTATCTTTTCTTGGTCTATCACCACCATCACCTTTAATTAGTGGTGCTCTTACTGCTTGATGAAATGCAACTTCAGGTGATAGTTGCATTGCCTCATCTAAAGTTCCACAAAGAGCAAATGCCTTAGTCATCTGAAGAACTGCATCACAATATCTGCGCTTACCATCTTCAAGTTCTAAGACGTGATCCATACACTCAGGAATAAGTTTTAATGCCTTTGTCTTAAATTCACTCCATTCAACTGGATGTAATAAATCACGTGCAACTTGGACTTTTTCTTTGAGAACTCTGAGTGCCTCTGATGAATCAATTGTTGGTCTACCTTTCCCTCGAGCAGCACTATAAGTTGCTAATGCCTCTTTGAGTTGAGGTGCAATGCCGATGTAATCAACCACTAGACCACCAGGTTTATCTTTAAAAACTCTATTGACACGTGCAATTGCTTGAGCAAGATTTGCACCTTGCATAGGTTTGTCAACATACATGGTTGAGAGGCAGGGGGCATCAAAACCTGTTAACCACATATCTCTTACAATAACGAGTTTTAATGGGTCAGAAGGGTCTTTAAACCTCTTCTCAAGGTCTTTTTTCTGTGACTTATTAGTGTGATGAGGTTGTAGTTCTGCTTTGTCTGATGCTGATGCAGTCATTACAACTTTAATTGCACCTTTCATATGGTCATCAGAGTGCCATTCAGGTTTTATTGCAATAATTTGGTTGTATAAACGAACACATATGTCTCGAGACATAGTCACAATCATTGCCTTACCAGGTTGAGTCTGACTGCGAGTATCGAAGTGTTTAATTAAATCTTCTGCAACTTCTTT
>Ga0172372_10011975_pt1 | contig 10945 bp, 8 predicted proteins | sample LakKiv5m_2_FD_114544 | JGI IMG/M metagenome (GOLD analysis project Ga0172372, IMG submission 114544) | Freshwater microbial communities from Kabuno Bay, South-Kivu, Congo - kab_092012_9.5m | ecosystem: Environmental > Aquatic > Freshwater > Lake | place: Democratic Republic of the Congo... | reverse complement strand
GCGGACACCTCGGGCTTCCTGCCGGACGCGCTGATCGAGATCCCCTCGCGCTTCCTCCGCGCCAACCGCGACCACCCCCGCCTCTTCTTCCTCCGCGGCCAGCCCTGGCTCATCGCCGACCTCCACGCGCGCAACTTCGTCATCGCCGCCGACGGCGTGCGGCGGGTGATCGACCTCGTCGCCGCGCCCTGGCCGGCCGGCCTGCGCGCCGCCGACCCGCTGATGGCCGCCTGGCTGGAGCGCGTCCGCGACGACCCGGGCGCCTCCGCGCTGCCGGGCGCCGGCGACGACGAGCTCTGAGCCGGGACGCTTCCGTGGATCGGGCCGCACCGGGGTGAATCGTTCCGGCCGACCGCAAGGGGCTGGCCAACCCGGCGGCGATGCGCTTGCTTCCGGTCACGTCTCCCCCGGCGCCCCCCGCGCCCCGTCCCCGATGACCCCGCTCGAGCTCACGCGCCGCCACTTCCTCGGCCGGATGAACACCGGCCTCGCGGGCATCGCCTTGTCCCGCCTGCTCACGCGCGACGCCACCGCGGCGCCGGCCGGCGCGCCCCACTTCGCCCCGCGCGCGCGCCAGGTGCTGCAGATCTTCTGCCCGGGCGCCGCCTCCCACGTGGACCTCTGGGACCACAAGCCGCTGCTCGACCGCCACGACGGCCAGCCCCTGCCGGGCGCGGAGCCGGAGGTCACGTTCCAGGGCCGCAACGGCAACCTGATGAAGTCGCCCTGGGCCTTCCGCCCCGCGGGCCGCAGCGGCAAGCCGATCTCCACCCTGCTGCCCGCCCTCGCGCGCCACGTGGACGACATCGCGTTCATCCACAGCATGACCGCGCGCACCAACACGCACGGCCCGGGCTGCGTCGCGATGAACACCGGGTTCACCCGCGAGGGCTTCCCCAGCGCCGGCGCCTGGGTCAGCCACGCGCTCGGCTCGCTCAACGACAACCTGCCTACCTTCGTCGCGATGCCCGACCTCCGCGGCGAGCCGCCCAACGGCAAGGCCAACTGGGGCCCCGGCTTCCTCCCCGCCCGCCACCAGGGCGTCCCCCTCGCCGCCCAGCTCCCGCTCCGCAACGCCGGCCGGCCCCCCGGCATTTCCGCGGCCGCGGACGAGGCCACGCGCGCCTTCCTCGACGCGATGAACCGCGAGCACGCCCGGGAACGCCCCGGTCACGACGAGCTCGGCGCCCGCATCTCCGCCTATGAGCTCGCTGCCCGGATGCAGCTCGCCGCCCCGGAGATCACCGACCTCGCCCGCGAGCCCGCCCACGTTCACGCCCTCTACGGCACCGGCGACACCAACCCCCTCAAGGCCGCCTACGCCCGCAACTGCCTCCTCGCCCGCCGCTTCCTCGAGCAGGGCGTCCGCTTCGTCAGCCTCTACTGCGCCTCCCGCGCCAGCGCCGTCGACGGCCTCCTCAACTGGGACGCGCACAAGACGCTCAAGGCCGACTACGAGCGCCACGCCCCGATCTTCGACGGCCCCACCGCCGCCCTCCTCACCGACCTGAAACAGCGCGGACTCCTGCGCGATGTCCTCGTCGTCTGGTGCACGGAGTTCGGCCGGATGCCCACCCACCAAGAGGGCACCAGCGGCCGCGACCACAACCCGGACGCCTTCACCACCTGGCTGATGGGCGCGGGCGTGAAGGGCGGCGTCTCCCACGGCGCGACCGATGACTTCGGCCGCCGCGCCGCGGTCGACGTGGCCACGGTGCACGACTTCCACGCCACGGTGCTCCACCTCCTCGGCTTCGACCACGAGCGCCTCACGTATTATCACAACGGCGCCAACCGCCGCCTCACCGACGTCCACGGGCACGTGATCCGCCCGGTCCTCGCGTGAACCCCGCCGCCCCCGCGTTCCCGCGCCGCCTCCTCCGGGCCGCGCTGCTGCTCCTGGCGCTCGCCTCCCCGGCCGCCGCCGACGAGGGCATCGCGTTCTTCGAGCAAAGGATCCGGCCGGTGCTGGTCGCGCATTGCCACGAGTGCCACAGCGCCGAATCCGCCAAGCTCAAGGGCGGCCTCCGCCTCGACACCCGGGCCGGCTGGCAGCGCGGCGGCGACAGCGGCCTCCCGGCCATCGTGCCGGGCCAGCCCGACGAGAGCCCGCTCCTCCAGGCGGTCCGCCACACCGATCCCGACTTCGCGATGCCGCCGCGGAAGCCCCGCCTCCCCGACGCCGTGATCGCCGACCTCGTCACCTGGGTCCGCCTCGGCGCCCCGGACCCGCGCACCGGGGACGCCGGCCCCGCGCGCCGCGCCGACCGGAGCTGGTGGTCGCTCCAGCCGCTCGCGCGCGAGTTCGCCCACGACTCGATCGACGGCTTCATCGCCGCCCGCCTCGCCGAGCGAAACCTCCGGCCCGCCCCGCCCGCCGGTCCCCGCGCCCTCATCCGCCGGATGAGTTACGACGTCACCGGCCTGCCGCCCACGGCGGAGGAGGTCGCCGCGTTCACCACCGCCTTCGCTGCGGATCCCGACGCCGCCACCGCCGCGCTCGCCGACCGCCTGCTCGCCTCCCCGCGCTACGGCGAGCGCTGGGGCCGGCACTGGCTCGACGTCGTCCGCTTTGGCGAGAGCAACGGCTTCGAGCGCAACTTCATCATCGATGACCTCTGGCCGTTCCGCGACTGGGTCATCCGCTCCCTCAACGCGGACCGGCCCTTCGACCGCTTCATCACCGAGCACCTCGCGGGCGACGTCCTCGGCCGCGACCAGCCGGACACCGAGGTGGGCAGCGCGTTCCTAGTCGCGGGTCCCTACGACGACGTGGGCAACCAGGACCCCGCGGCGAAGGCCGCGATCCGGGCGGCGACGCTCGACGACGTGGTGAGCACCACCGCGGGCGCGTTCCTCGGCCTCACGGTCGGCTGCGCCCGCTGCCACCACCACAAGTTCGATCCGATCCCGACCGAAGACTACTACCGCGTCCGGGCCGCGTTCGAGGGCGTGGAGCACGGCCGCCGTGTGATCGCCACCGTGGAGCAGCGGGCGGAGTTCGCGGCCGCCACGCGCGAGCTCAACGCGGAGCTTGCGGGCCTTAACCGCGAGATCGACGCCCTAGACCGGGCCATCGACCTGCGCGCGAAGGCGGCGCTCGCGGAGCGCACGTTCCCGCGCCCGAAGATGGACCCGGCGGGCACCGAGGAGCCGTTCCCGGAGGTCGAGGCGCGCCACGTGCGCTTCATCATCCGCAATAACACCGAGGCGCCGGGGCGGGCGACGCCGCGGCCGCGCGGCCGGCTCGCGACTCGCGGGGGAGGGCGCTTGACCGAGTTCGAGGTCTGGAGCGTGGACGGGCGCAACGTGGCGCTCGCGGCTCACGGCGGCCGCGCGGAGGGCGCGAGGGGGGCGGTTGCGGAGGATTTCCCGGAGGCCTACGGGCCGCAGCTCTGCATCGACGGCGCGCACGGCGAGCAGTGGTTCATCGGCCAGCCGGCCGAGCTCACGCTCACCTTCGCCCGCCCCGAACGGATCCACCGCATCGCCTTCCGCAACAGCAAGGACAGCGGCCGCCCCGAGGGCCCGGCGCAGGGCGCGACCCCCTGCGAGTACGAGGTGCAGGTGTCGCTCGACGGGCAGGACTGGCGCACCGTCGCCTCCTCGGCGGACCGCGAACCGTGGAGCGAGCGCGTCGGCCTTGAGCGCCTGCGGCCGGAGGTCATCACGCCCGCCGAGGAGGAGCAGGTTGCCGGTTTGGAGCGCCAGCGCGCGCGCGTGCAGGCGCGGCTCAACCAGGTGCCGAAGCTCCCGCAGGTCTGGGCGGGCAAGTTCTCCCAGCCCGCGGAGCCCACGCGCGTCCACAAGGGCGGCGACCCCGCCCGGCCCGGAGACCCCGTCGCACCCTCCAGCCTCGAGGTCCTCGCCGGCGTCCTGCCCGGCTACGCGCTGCCGCCCGACGCCCCCGAGGGTGAGCGCCGCCTCGCGCTCGCCCGCTGGATCACCGCCGAGGGCAACCCGCTCACCCCGCGGGTGCTCGCCAACCGCGTGTGGCAGCACCACTTCGGGACGGGCATCGTCGACACCCCGAGCGACTTCGGCTTCCTCGGCGGCGCGCCCTCGCACCCCGAGCTGCTCGATTTCCTCGCCCGCCGGCTGCTGCACCACGGCTGGCGGCTCAAGCCCCTGCACCGCGAGATCCTCCTCTCGCGCACCTACCGCCAGAGCGCCGCCCACCGGCCGGAGGCGGCTGCCCTCGACCGCGACAGCCGCCTGCTGTGGCGCTACCCGCCGCGCCGCCTCGGCGCCGAGGAACTCCGCGACACGCTCCTGGCCGTGACCGGCCAGCTCCGCCTCGAGCCGATGGGCGGGCCCGGCTTCCGCCTCTACCGCTACACCCAGAACAACGTCTCGACCTACTTCCCCCTGGACGCGCCCGGCCCCGCGACCTACCGCCGCGCCGTGTACCACCAGAACGCGCGCGCCAGCGTGGTCGACGTGCTCAGTGACTTCGACCTGCCCGACATCGCCTTCGCCGCGCCGCGCCGCGCCAGCACCACCACCCCGCTGCAGGCGCTCACGCTGCTCAACCACCGCTTCACCCTCGACCTCGCCGCCGCGTTCGCCGCGCGCCTCACCGGGTCCGATCCGGTGGGCGACGCCTACGCCGTGGCGCTGCAGCGTCCGCCCTCGGCCGCTGAACGCGCGGGCGCGCAACGCCTCGTGGCCGACCACGGGCTGGCCGCGTTCGCCCGCGCGCTCCTCAACGCGAGCGAGCTGCTCTACCTCGACTGACCCGGCGCGAAAGGGCTGGTCTCGCCGCGCCCCGCGGGCTTCGGTGACGGCGTGCGTCGGTTCCCCGCATTCCTACGTTCCGGGCGTTGGCGGCTGCCAGTCCTGCTGGCGGGCGGGGCCTTGCTCGCGGCTTGGCTGACCCTCCGGCCCGCTCCGCCCCAAGCGGCCCGCCCCGCGCGGGTCGCCGCCGAGCCGTGGTTGGCGCCGCCGCCGCTCCCGGCGGCGCGGAGCGAGGCCGTTCCGGCCCCAGCCCCGCGCCCGGAAACGCTGGTCCCGGCCGCCTTTGTCTTCGCGGATCCGCCCGAAGCGGCCGCGCTCACCGCCGCGCTGCCCGCGCCGTCCCGCGCCGTGCGTTACGCGCGCGTCGACGCCGCGTGGCTCGGCGGCAAGCATGCCCCCTTCTGGCGCTCCCCGGGTCCCGGCCGCCTCCGCTTTCCGCTGCCATCCAGCGGGGAACTCGAGGTGGTGCTCACCGGCGCGGAACTGCTCGGCCCGGACCGCTGGGTCGCGACCGGACAACTCGCCGGTCGCGCGGGCGGGCGGGCCCGGTTCGCGTGGCACGCCGGGTTCCTCCACGCGGAGATCGATGACCCGGTGCTGGGCCGCTTCGTGCTCCGGCCCGCCACCGCCGCGCTCGCGCAGGTGTACCGCGTCGATCCCGCGCTCGTGCCCCCGTGCGGCGGCCAGCGGCGCCCGGAGCGGACCGGCCTCGCGGCCTTTCCGGCGGCGCCCGCGCGGGCCGCCGCTTTGCCCGAGAACCCGCAGCGCGCCGAGGTCCACGTGCTGATGGTGCACACGGCGGCGGTCCTGCCGACGCTCTCCGGCGCTGCGCGCACCGCCGCCTTGCAGGGCGCGTTCGACCTCGCGATCAGCCGCGTCAACGCGACCCTCGAGGCGAGCCGCGTCACGGCGCGCGTGCGCCTGGTCGGCGTCCACGAGACCGCCTTCGATGAGCAGGCGCCGGCGGCGAACCGGCTCCAGGACACCGCGCTGACGGCCCTCTACCAGCGGACCGACGGGCAGATGGACGACATCCACGCGGCGCGCGACGCGGCGGGCGCGGACGTCGTTTGCCTGGCCCTCGCGCGCAGCGACACCTCGAGCAGCGGCCTGAGTTTCCTGCTCGATGACCCCGAGGATCCGGGCAACGCCGATTTCGCGTTCTCGGTCGTCTGGTACGGCGCCGTCGCGGGCACGACCGTGGTGGCGCACGAGCTGGGCCACGTGCTCGGGTGCGCGCACGACCGGGCCAACGCGCTGAGTGGCGCGGGGGCGTTCCCGTACAGTTACGGGCACCGTTTCACCGGGGCGGACGGGCGGCAGTACCGCGACCTGATGTCGTACCCGCCGGGCGTGGAGCTCGATTACTACTCGAACCCGGAGGTGACCGCGCCGGCCCCGGCGTCGGCGCCGCTTGGCGTGGCGGCGGGGCAGCCGGGTGAGGCGGACAACGCGCGCACCATCGAGCAGACGGCGTTCTTCACCTCGACCTACCGGCTGCAGCGTGTGGCGCCGCCCGCGGGGCGCCTGATCAACGTGGCGACGCGCGCGTTCGTCGGCACTGGGGACCAGGTGCTGATTGGCGGCTTCGTCGTGGCGGGGCCGCGGCCGCGGACGCTGCTGGTGCGCGCGGCGGGCCCGGCGCTCGGAAGGCTCGGCGTCGAGGGGGTGCTGGCGGATCCGCAGGTGCGGGTGTTCGCCGCGGGGGAGGAGGTGGCGTTCAACGACGACTGGGGCGTGCCGGCGGGCGCCGGGGCTTCGCCGGGCGCGGCGCTGGCGGCGGCGGCGGCGCGCGCGGGGGCCTTCCCGTTCCCGGCGGGCAGCGCGGACGCGGCGGTCTTGGTGACCCTGCCGGCGGGAGCGTACTCCGCGGTCGTCGAGGGCGCGGCGGGTGCGACGGGCACGGGCCTGGTCGAGGCGTACGAGGTGGGGGCGGAGGCGACCCGCCTCGTGAATCTCGCGACGCGCGGCTACGCGGACCGCGCGGAGCGGCAGCTGGTGGCGGGTTTCGTGGTAGAGGCGCCGCCGGGCGCGACGCGGCGGGTGCTGCTGCGCGTGCTGGGACCGAGCCTGGCGCGGCCGCCGTTCAACCTCGGTGGCGTCCTGGACGATCCGGAGCTGGAGCTGCGGGACGCGCGCGGCGCGCTGTTGCTGCGCAATGACGACTGGACCGGGGACGCGGAGGGCGGGGCGAGTCCGGTGAACGATTTCCGGCCGCGGGTGGCGACGCCCGGGGAGCAGGCGTTGTTCGCGACCGGGCGGGCGCCGGGCAACCGCCGGGAGCCGGCGGTGTTGGTGGATCTGCCGGCGGGGGCGTACACCGTGATCGTGCGGCCCTTTGAGTTGCGCAGCGCGAACCCGCGCCTCGACCAGCCAGCCCTGCCCGGCGTGGGCATCGTGGAGGTCTACGAGATCGACTGAGGAGGGCGGTTTGGCCGGCTTGGTTCAGCCGGGGTACGTCGTCCCGATCGGATCGCGGCTTGGTGTAGCCGGGGCATTTTGCCCCGGTGGTGAAGACGGTAACTCCTCCCCGCGTAGCCCTTCGTGCCAACGCGAACGAGGGTCAGGGCGAAACCGGCCACAAGCGCCGGCGAGGCCGCCGGGGCCGGGAAGGATTGCCCGCAGGCCGCGTTTGACTGCCGGAGGTTCTTGGGAACGATGGTTTTCCCGGAAGGCCTTGATCACCCAACTCCCGTCCAAGGTGATGGCTCCGGGTCCTTGCAATGAAAGCGCTCACTCTCACCGCGATTTTCGATGGCGAACGGATTCGTCTCGAGGACGACGTGTCCCTGCCGGCCAACACCCGTCTGCTGGTGACGGTGTTGCCGCCGGGCGCCGGGTCGGAGCAGGCGCTTCGGGGCTCGTGGACCGCGCTGGCGGCGGACTCGCTGGCGCGCGCCTACGGGACGACCGAGCCCGAATACACCACCGCGATGCTGCGGGAGCCCGACCCACGCGATGCAGGCCGGTGAGATCGCGCTCGTCGCGCTCCCGCAGGCCGATGGCGTGGAAAAGCTGAGGCCGGCCCTGCTCCTCTGCACGCTGCCGCCTTTCGATGACTGGCTCGCCTGCGGGATTTCCAGCCAAGTGCATCAGGCGGTGCCGGATTTCGACGAGATCGTCGCTTCCGGGGACGAGGATTTTGCGGGCAGCGGGCTGCGGGTTCCTTCCGTGATCCGCCTGGGTTTTCTGGGTGCATTCGCCGGAGTGCGCCTTGAGGGAAGCATCGGCCGGATCGGGGAATCGCGACTTCGCCGGTTGAGGGACCGGCTGGCGCGGAGATTGAACAGCGCGTCCTGACGCGGGCAGATATTCCCTCGCGGGTCGGACCCGGACTGCCGGCTCGGGAACAAACCAGCTTTCCTCGCTCTCATTGCCGGGATCCTATCCTTTTGGTCCGGCCCTCCCCAACCCACCCTTCCCTGATGTCCGCCCTCGCGCGCGCCCTGGACACCCTGTACCGGCTCAATGTCGGCGTGACGGGCGCGGGCGCCAGACGCCACGAGCGACCCCACAAGCCACTGCTGTTGCTCGCGGTCCTCGACAGCCTCGAGGCCGGGGAGGCGACACCCGACCGGATCCCGTGGTCGCGCGCCCTCCTTGCCCGCTTCCAGCGCGCATTCGCCGTGGTGCGGGCCGCGGATGACGACTGCACTCCCCGGTTCCCCTTCTTCCACCTGCGGAGCGACGGCTTTTGGGAACCGCTCCGGGACGGGCCGTCCGGGCCGGGGCCGCTGGCCGCGCCGCCGCTCGTCGGGGACGCCGACACCGGCGCGGTCTGGGCGCGATTCACCGGGGAGTGGCGCGTCCTCGCGGCGGAGCCGGCCCTGCGGGCCTCGCTGCGGGAGGCGTTGCTGGCGCGGTATTTCGCGGCCCATCGCGTGGGCCTGGCGGCGGCGGCCGGACCGGTGGGCGAGGTTCTGGCCGAACCGGGGGAGGAGCGGGCGCAGCGGGCCGCCAGTTTTCGCGGGCTTGTCCTGGTCAACTACGACCACCAGTGCTGCGCCTGCGGCCTGAGGATCCGGATCCCCGAGCCGGACGTCACGTTCGTAGACGCGGCGCACCTGATCCCTTTCGCGGAGAGCCGGGACGACCATCCGCGCAACGGGGTGGCCCTGTGCAAGCACCACCATTGGGCGATGGACCGTCAGCTGTTGGCGCCGGGTCCGGACGCGCGCTGGCACGTGTCGCGGCGAGTGGAGCCGCGCCGTTCCCGGGGTGAGGAGGAGCTGTTCCGGTTGGACGGGCAGCCGCTGATCCCGCCGGCGGAGAGCGCCTACGCGCCTGATCCTGCTGCCCTGCGCTGGCGGCTCGAACGCCTCGCCGGGTGAGCCTGGTGACCACGTGAACCGCTGGGTTCCTTGATGGTTCGGCCCGAAATTAACCCCTGCCCTTCCATTCTCCCTCCGAGGTAGCCGGGGGATGAATCCTCCGGCCGGCTGGAGCAGCCGCTCGCCTCTGGTGGGCCGGGAAAAGTCATCCGGGCAAAACCTACCAGCCGCGCCCGCCTGGCACCTTATCGATTACAAGTTTCGCCCTCACGCCTTCCGTCTGACTCATTCCGTCGATGATGCACCGCCTCCGGGCCCTGATCGCGCTGCCCCTTCTCGGCTCGGCCCTCGCCGCCACGGCCGCGCCAGCCCGCTCCTCCGCCGACCGCGTGGCCACGGTCACCGGCACGCCCGGTTGCGTCGCGTTCTGGGACTTCGTGCAGCGCGAGCCCGCCGGCGCGCGACGCTTCACCGCCCACGTGCCCGCCGGCGCAGCGAACGACTTCGCCCTCGAGGCCGGAAACTACGTCCGCGACTACTGGGGCGAGGGCCGCGCCGCGACCTACGCCGATTTCCCGCTGCTCGGCCGCGGTCCCTTCGGCGAGGCCATCCGCATCCGGCAGGAAACCGACGCCACGTTCCGGCCCTTCCTCTTCGTGCCGCGCGCCCGACTCCACGATTCGCCGATCGACCTGAAGGGCCCCGGGCAGTCCGTCACGGTCGTGGTCTGGGCGATCCGCGAGAGTGGCAACCACGCCCTCGCCGGCATCTGGCACGAGGGCACCGACCTTCAGCAGAAGGAGACCGCGTCCATCCGGAAGGTGGAGCGCGGCCAGCGGCAGTACGCCCTCTTCGCCGGGCTCAATAAGGCCGGCGCCGCCTGCGGCCACGTGTCCGAGAACGGCGCGAGCTCCTTCCTCAACCGCTACGCGCTCCACAAGAGCAACTCGGCCGACGTCGCGCCGGCCGTGCCCGCGGATGCCCCGGCCGCGGTTCTCGACGCCGCCTGGCAGTGCTTCGCGATGACCTACGATCACGCTTCGCGGGAACTCACCGGTTGGCTCAACGGCGTCGCCGGCGACCGCTGGATGGAGAATCCGAAGACCGACACCCTCATCAAGTCCGCGTATCAAGCCTGGCTCCAGGGCCGGCTCCACCGTGAACCCGGGCTCCAGCCCGGCGAGGACCCCGCGTTTCCCTCCGACCAGTTCTACAGACCGCCCGAGGACCGTCCCCTCGCGGTGAAGATCCTGCGCGAGTCCGCTGACGAGCGGGTCGAGCTCCGCGAGTTCCGCTACACCTGCGTCGAGGTCACGCTGCGGCGGGGCGCCGATGGCGGGTTCACCGAGACCGGCCGCGACCTGGTCGCGCTGCGGCTGAATCCGTGGTGGTTCCCGCACGACCGCCTGTACACGCCGGCCAACGATGGCACGGGCGGGCCCTTCACCATCGGGCGGGTGATCCACAGCGGCCGGAGCGTCGGTTTCACCGGCTGGATCGGCGGCGTGGCGGTCTTCAACCGGGCGTTGCGCGCGGAGGAACTGGCGAAGCTGGCGGCCCTGCGGGCGCTCCCCGGCGGGCGTTGATGGCGCCGAACTCGGTTCCGAACGGGAAAGCCTCTCGAGCCGGACGGTTCACGGACGGCTCTTCCGACCGCGGGACCGGGGCGACGCGCCCCAGCCACACCAAACCGCTGGGGCCGGGCAAGGGGCTAGGATGAAACTTCCAGCCGACCACGCGGAGGTGACCAAGTGCAGGCAGTCAGGCCGTTGCCACGGTTGGATCGAGGCTCGGTTGTAGCCGGGGCATCTTGCCCCGGTGGTGAAGACGGAAATTACTTCCCGCGTAGCCCTTCGCGCGGGCGCGGAAGGTGCTTTCGTCGTCCCGACCGGGGCGACGCGCACCAGCTACACCAAACCGCGCACCTCAGAACGTGT
>Ga0172372_10011973_pt1 | contig 10946 bp, 5 predicted proteins | sample LakKiv5m_2_FD_114544 | JGI IMG/M metagenome (GOLD analysis project Ga0172372, IMG submission 114544) | Freshwater microbial communities from Kabuno Bay, South-Kivu, Congo - kab_092012_9.5m | ecosystem: Environmental > Aquatic > Freshwater > Lake | place: Democratic Republic of the Congo... | reverse complement strand
TATTTATATTATTTAGTTCATATATACAATTATACAACAGCATTAATATCTGGTAACTTATTGATAAAACGATCAACATAAATTTGATAAGATTCAAATCTTGTTCGATCCTTTATAGTATTCTTCATTTTCATCAAACTCCTCAGAATTACTATTAGGAAATGAAAAAGAAAAAATATCATCCCATAAAGTTTGACAATTATCTTCATTCCAAGCATAAGGCCGCTGATAATCAGGTATCAAAAAATCAGATTTCTTATCAGAAAATAAACTTTCTACAGTTTTCTGATCTACATTTAATTTTGACATATATTTTATAAATAAGTATCAATGTTCTTATTATACCATAAATTTATGAGGTCAACACATCACACAAATTATATTTTGGTAGAATTTGGATAGACATTATAATGTCTATATGCTAATATTATAGCATATTAAATGTAAATCCTAATTGTATATTAATTATGTATGATTATCTACTTAAACTAATAAAAGATATTCAATTAGATAAACGGCTCTTGTCATTTGATGAAGCTGCAACTAAGCAAGCTGTTATATTACGTATTTTGAATTGTTTAGAGTGGAATAGTTTTGATATAGATGAAGTTCATCCGGAGTACTCTGTTAGAGGTAAAAGGGTCGATTATTCTCTTAGATATAACTCTTTAAATAAAGTTTTTATTGAGGTAAAAAAAGTTGGGGAGGAATTAGAAAAGCATCAAGAACAGCTATTAAACTACTCTTTTAATGAAGGAGTAAAATTAGCTATTCTAACAAATGGCATAACATGGTGGTTTTATTTACCTCTTAACGAAGGAAGCTGGGAACAACGTAAGTATTATACAATTGAGATATATGATCAAAAAGATGAAGAAATAACACAAAGATTTATTGACTTTCTATCAAAGCAATTCGTAGTATCTGGAAAAGCTATTGAAAATGCCGAAAATATATATAGAAGTATTCAAAAACAGGATATCATTAAAGTAACATTACCTAAGGCTTGGACAAAGATAATCAAAGAAGATAATCCAGAATTAATTGAAATGATTGCAGAATCTACAGAAAAAATGTGTGGATATAAGCCAGATCAAAGTACCGTAATACAATTTATAAATAATATTAATAAATATAACATAAATGATCATATAATAAAAAACGAGAAGCAAAATGATATAGAATCTCTATTGAAATATCAAAAACCCTATATACAAAAAGAATTTACTAATAAAAATATTACATCATTCTCATTTAATGGTGAAAAATATATTATAAATAAGTGGAAAGACATATTAACACATATAAGTGCTATTATACTTAATGAAAGTAATGATACTGATAGAATTTTAACTCTTAGAGGTAAAAAAAGACCTTACTTTACTAAAGATCCAGATAAACTACGTGCTCCATTTCAAGTCAAAGGAACCGATGTATTTGTTGAAACAAATCTGAGTGCTAATGATATTGTTAAAATATCCAAAAAACTAATTGTTCTATATGGATATAACGAAAATTCAATTAAAATAGAAGTGACCTAAGTATATCAAAATTAATTATTTTATATAGTCTGAAGAAATATCTCCCGTATTAAGTTTCTCAAACCACCTGTTATACATTCCTGGTTTCAAGAGATCAAATGTATAATTCTGTTTTAATGACTGACGATATTCTATAGGCAAATCAATCGGATTTACCTCCCTTATTTTTTGATTCAGAGACTGAAAATGTTTTGTTGCCCACTCTGCTTTGTGGGGGGTAGCTTCGTCGCTATCTTCATCAGACTTTATTTCTACAACTCTAATTAACTCCTCAATACCTTGATCCTGTAAATCAGTCAGCTGATCAATATAATCTGTTTGCCCAGATTTTGTAAGAGTATTAATATATCTTTCTAGATTAATTTTAATGAAGAAATCAGGATTAAATCCACGCCTTACACGATCTTTACCACCTTTCCAATATTCATAATCTATTGAATAAAAACCTTTATCTGGAGACTTAACCCAACCATCAACATACTCAGCATTCTCGATAAGCCTAAATACAAATTCTTTCTCAGGATAATAAGATACCAATACTGTACTTTGTGGTGATTTAAGTAATGAAGGATTTACTATATAAGGTGGACGTGGATCATTATCTGTCAATGCACGTACATATTCTCCATGTTTTCCAAGAAGTCCAGTTGGGTCAGCAAAAGCAAGACTCTGTTGTGGGTTTACACCTCGATCTTGTGATAGATATCTAAGTACGGCTTTTGACTTTTCATCTAGTTCTTCATCGTAGTTTTCACTCAAAAAGGCTGCGGCATTTCTTACCAATTCACCTACTCTCAGAGAACCGCGCTCTATATCTTTAGTTGTAATTGGACTAATATCCCCCATAACATTTACAATCACTCTTCTCTTTTTACCTCGTGGTAAAAATTGATTAAAATATAATTCAATTTGTTTACGATTATCATCTACAAGTTCATTATGAGCAATATTAGCGTTTGCCATTGCGTCTATAATAGTCTGTCGAATTTCATCTTCAGTTGGACATCTTTGTTGTTCCCCCTGTCCAAAATCAAACTGAATACTCTCATATTCACGAGTTTTAAAACGACGATAAAGTGTATCTACAATAAAGTCAACTGATACTTTCTTTTTCTGTAATCCGTATTTTTTTAATCCTCTTCCATACTCAATTATTGCCGATTCTGTATCTGAATGCTTTGTAAGTAATAACTGTCTATTTTGGATCTCTTTTTGCTCAATTCTTTCTATATCTTCTACCTTAGCACCAGAAAGATATGTAAGATTAACAAGTGAAAAGTGATACTGACTTCGGTCAAACTCCCCCTCTCTTTCTTTGAGTGGTTCGGAGACAATAAACATATCACTATGGGTTATTGCATATACTAATTCCTGTACATGCTGAGCAAAACTCTCATGATTTGTAACGGTCAACATAGGATATTTTGCAAGTATATCAACATGTGACACCTTACGAGGTATACGTAATCCTCTACCAATTACTTGAGATATCAAAAGTTTTGAGTTGAATATTTTTTCTTCCATCGGGACAATCTGAAATACATTATCAACATCCCAACCTTCTAACAACTTACTTACTGAGAATATAAATTCCACTTTACCACCTACTTTGTCTGGGTCGGTTTCTTCTATAGCATCCAATTTTTTCTTATACTCATTAATGGCATTACCTCCAGTGACACAAATCACTTTTTCCCGTGCTTGCTGTTCAAGCTCGGTCACAGATCCTTCTGTACCGTTTTTTTCTCTCTCCCATTGTGCTAGAAAACGAATAAATTCCTCTGTACGAGTTTTAGCATTGGCGATTGTTGGACAATAAAAGACCGTAATTGGCTTCACCTGTCGCTTACCTCCTTTAATATAAGCATATTCAACTGAATTATCTAGATGATTCTTTAGTACAACTTCAAACTTCTTAAATGTAGTCCACTGTATTGCTCCTTCATCAGTTTCAGTACGGATAATAGGATTAATATCTTTTATAAATTTTTGTTCAATAGCAATACGAACATTGTAATCAAAAATTACATCAGCAAAAAAATCATCAGAATTATATGGAGTACCAGTAAACCCAATATGTCTTGTAATTTTATGCTTACCATCAGCACGTCGATAAATTCCGTCACTATACCTCCCGACCCCCAGCAAAAACTGCATCCATAAACGCTCGTTCCTAGCATCCCCAGAACCTTCCTGACCAACTGCTTTATCAAGCTCAAGAGAACTACCAGTAACATTAAATTTCAAATGTGAATAAGCGTGATGAACTTCATCAGATAAAACCAGAACTTCATCAGTATCATTAAAAAAAGTATCTTGTATACCCCCAAATGTAAAAACTGCATTGATATTCTCAATCACGATTGTATTATCCTCAATTACATCATTATCATTCGCAAGCGCCACTGCTTTACCTTGATACTCTTTAGGTAAAAGATCATTCCAGGCCTTGTTATCAATAAATTCTCGAAACTTATCACACAATCCTTCCTCAATGATTGTAGAAGCTGGTCCTAGTACAAGTACACGCTTAGTCAGACCCATTACAATAGAGAGATATGCCACTGCAAAAATAGCCCAAGTCTTTCCAGTTCCAGTCGCCATATGCACTACTCCCGATAGTCTATCTGGCAATGGCAAACTCCCTAACATCATCTCTTTAGTACCAAAGCGTTGCTTGATATGTGGCTTACTTTCAAAGCTTTCTAGAGCTAAATCGGAAACATTTTTATAACCACCTCCCCATAAATAAATCATTGTTTGCTTAATTGCTTGGTATTGATATTCTCGTCCTCCAGATAATGCACGCACATAATCCTCAATATCAGCAAAACGGAATTTCTCATAATTACACTTACGGATATTGATATCAAGAGTATGCTCAGACAAATTCAGCTTTTCTACGGTACGAGTTCGTCTTCCTCTTGGTGTTTGAAAATTAGTTGACATATTATTTGATTATTACTGGTTTACTTTCATTCCCATGCTTATCAATAGCTATAATAGCAACTGATTCACTAGGTAAACTTATCTCTACCAATCCCCCATCCTTGATATCTTTAGCAAATACAGTTTTATCCATATCAAATGGCTTTCCTACTTTATAATTCTCATCTACCAGCAACATAGCCAATCCAGTTAATGCAGGGAAGCGGTTACCATTTTTATCTAAAATTCTAGTTTCAAAGTTCATAATCTTGAAACCTTTATCCGTACGATCAACATCAATAGATACATCTTCGTTAAAATAAAAGGCAGTAGATGAAATAAGTTGATTAACATCTTCTTGTTTACTTGGTTGATCTTGCAGAGTTAATTTACGAGAAACATCCTCCAATACCTTATATGGGAAAGTTAGTATGTTGAAAGTAATTTCTTTTCCATCATCATTTTTGAGAATGGTATCACCGATATTAGTACAACTCTCAGGAGTAATAATATAGTACTCTCCCTTGAGACGACCACCGCTCTGAGTTAGAATCCCTTGTAAATACTCTTCATCTATTCGAATATCTTTGAGGAAAGCATCATCCCAAACTGGATAAACCTCAACTGGATTATTATCACGCTCAGCAAATATATTAGCTAATTTAAAGCGTTTGGCTTTTTCTTCATCTCGCGAGAGCTGGAATAATCCTAATACAAAATTTATATAGGCATCTTTATGTGAGCGCAAATCCATAATATGTGAGAAATCATAAGCACCGGAAGAAACCACACAGAATGGTTTTGGTGCCTTACCATAAGGATCACCCTTTTTTACTTCCTTACCAGCATCATTGATGCCATCTTCAAGAGCTTTACTCTCGCCAATACGAAGCATACGCTTCTGCATGGTGTAGATGGAATGCTTCCCAAAATCGCAAGCAATCCAACGACGACCAAGCTTTTCAGCTACAGCGGGAGTAGTACCAGAGCCACCAAAAATATCTATAATTAGGTCATTCGTATTACTTGATGCAAGGATAACTCTACTCAAAAGATCTTCAGGTTTTTGTGTTGGATAACTGAGATTTTCATGCTCTGTACCTTCAAGATTCCAAAAATCTTTTTCAACCCAATAATCAGTAGGCATTTTACCTAAACTTCTTGCATCTTCAGGTTGTATTTCTGCCCTAGCACCTTTATGAGCTAGGCGTGAAAGCGTACTTTCATTATAGGCAATTCTTATATTACTGGTGTCAAAATAATTTGAATTTGTCTTTTTCGAATAAAATAGAATTGCTTCATGCTTTCTTCCATAGCCATATTTTTGTCGTGATCCCGGTTTTAGACCTCTAATAATCTCATTAATAAAATTATCCTTACCAAAAATCTCATCCAATATAACTTTTATATAATGGCTCATCTTATCATCTAGATGAACATAAATACTCCCATCATCAGCCAGCAATTCACGCATATAAACTAATCTTTCTCTCACAGCTTCTACAAATTCTGCCGTCGCCACTTTATCGGTATAACTTTTCTCTCCTTCTTTGCCTCCAAAATCGCTTTTAGTCGCAAAGGGCGGGTCAATATATATAAGCTTCACCTTGCCTTTCACCTTGTCTTTGATGAGAGGGTCTTCATTACGATAGCAATTTTTCAGGAATTGCAGATTATCTCCTTGTACTATTAGGTTTTGCCAATTATCTTCTCCTGACTCTCCAAAACAACGATTTATTTGGAGTGGAGCTGCTCCGATACCAGCTGAGGCTTCAGCTAATATTGTAGCTTTAGTTCTTTTACCAGCATATTCAAGGGTTGGAATTTTTGCTTGGTCTAGTTTTTTGACATCAAAGGCTTCCAACTTTTCTGTTGTAACTGGGAATAGTTTTGGTAAAAGATCTGGAGTGGGTTCAATACCACTATTAAGAGCTTCTATAATTGCTTGCTTTTCTTGGTCTGTTAGGTTTATCTTTGCCATATATTTTATGTGAATTGTTGAGTTAATAATCTATCTAATACATCTACTTTAGTCTCATTTTCATACTCTGGAAGAAGAGTAAAATAATTGATTCTCAAAAACCGATAACCATAGCTTTCGAGTTCTAGTTGACGCTGAATATCATAATCTATATACTCACTTGAGAGGAGATTACTAGGTACTTCATTTGGGTTTTTGAAATGGTACTCGAGACCATCGTATTCTAGTATTAATGAATTTGTATTGCCATTTTGGTTATATGTTAATAAAAAGTCTACGCGATATTGAGGTATTTTGGCAGCAAATTCTGCTCTTAGATATTTACCTATTGGGAATTGAGGAATAATATGTACTAGATCTTTATTATCTTTCACAAACTTAGTCTGCATAAGTAGCTGATATAGTTCAAGTTCTTTTGGTGAGTCAAATAAGGACTCATCTACTATAGACATATCATTTTTCTTACTTTCTTCTAGTATACGCTTATAATGCTTGAGTGCGTCCCCAAGTCTAGTATTACTGAAACTTTCTATATCTTGACTGTGCACAAATATCATTGTATCTTTGGCTCGACTAAATCCCACGTTTAGACGTTGCATTTTGAGAGCACGAATATTATCTGCTGTACCACCAATTACTGGATAGATACTTGTCAGATTGGCATTGGCTATTTCTTTGTTTTCGACAAATGAATAATAAATTATGTCTCGTTCTTCTCCTTGTACGTCTCCAACAAACCAGATATTCAATTTATGGTTTTGTCTTAATTGAGGCATATCCATACGTTCTTGGATGGCTTGCTCCATACGGGCTTGTTGTTCTTTGAAGGAAGTTATAATACCGATGGATCCAGTAAATCCAGCAGCGATTCTTTGCTCTATGTCTTTTATAATGGCGTCTATTTCATCAAGATTGGTATTTGGTGCCATTTGGCCTTGTGTTTCTACTCTTATAAACTGCAGTACTTCGGTTATGGGTTTGGTACGAATACGATTCACTATTAACTCAAGTTGAGCTTGTTTGTAAAAGGTGTCGTTGCTATAACTTATAAGCTCTGGGAAGCTACGGAAATGTTCCTTGAGAGAGGTTGTATAATTAGCCATTGCCTTTGCAAAGGCGAGTGTACTGGTACGTATATTGAATGTTTTGAGCCATAAAATTGTACCGGGGGCTATTTCATTTGATTTTATAGTGGATTCAATTTCCTGATCTTCAGCAGATACTTCCTTAGAAACATCAGCAATGAATGTATTTCTTTCTTCATCACTTATTTTAGTGTTGAAGTCGTCCTGATAGGCATTGATAATCTCTGAAAAATAAGATGCACTATATTTAGCACTTACATTGACTGCACTAACTGCTCCGTATTGATATTCATCACCAAATATAACAACTTGTTTGGCTCTAAGCATAAGAGATATAGAATCTGCAATAGATACCTGTGATGCCTCGTCTATAATAAGTACATCAATCATCTCTTCTTCCATTGGAAAATATTTTGAGATTGTACTTGGCTCAGCAACTACACAAGATAGTCCTGAAAGTAAGATATCTACTTCTTCACGAGTAAAGCGTTTGCCACCTTCGTAAGATACTTTTATACGTTGTAAATCTGCAAGATGTTTGTTTAAATCTTTGAGTCTAGTGTCATTAATATTTTCAATTCGTTTTTGCTCTAGCTCGAAATAATCTTTTAGAAGTATATTGTTTTTACTTGAAGACTCTATACTATCTGCAAGTTTACTATGAAGTTCAATAGCTCGCCAAATATTCTTTGCTGTATCATTTGTAAGTGTATGAAGCGAATATAAATTATCTTTTGTAATATTAACCTGTAAAAGAAGTTGTCCATAGGTATCAAATAATACTTCAAAAGCTGATCCTAGAGTACTATCAAAACTAGTTTTATTTGTTTTATGTTGGCGCACAGTATTATAAATTTGCATTACTCCTTTGTTTTGATTACCTGGGAGAGATCTATACTCATATAGCCATGCCTGATATGGAGCAAAGTTTATTTTAAATGATATTTTTTCAGTGGCTACATTAAGTTCACTTAATGTAATATCTTGTTTTGATTTGCCTATTGAATTAGCAATTTCCTCGACTATACTACTATGTTGTAAACTATTTAACTTTTGTAGTAATTCTTCTTTCTGCTCTTTACTGGTTCCATTCCCAAGAATATTGGATAGAAAATTTCCCGCACCATGAGTTATACTTAAATCTTTTAGAGGTATATCTTGTCTAAAAGTATTAAGTAAATCTGTTAGTAACGTATTATAATCCTCTGGAAGTGATGTAATTGTAGTCTCTATTGATAATGATTCTTCTGGAACTCTATTTATTTTTTCACAAGCCTCTAAAAACTCATCAAGCTGAGCTTGCTTGGTATATATCCAATTATATTCATCTAATGAAGTATTACTTAATGTAGCAATAACTCCCTGTTCTCTAGCTAAATTGATGTGTTCTACGGCTGTATCAATACTTCCATATTTTGGAAGTGTACAAAAAGCTTGTTTGATAGCGTTATCTTTTTGTAGTTCAGTTAATACTAGATTGTATTCAACTAATTTCTGTATTTTGTCTACTGTTTGAACTGATTTATCAATTCTGTCACTAATATCATTGTTGATATTAGTTCGAATATTATCGGAATCTATATTGATTGCTTCATCATTAAATTCGAGTGTACGGTCATTGGCAGAGTTTATTACGGAGGTTTGTAGTGTATTTTGTAAACTATTCTCTGAACCTGTCTCTTTATCCATACGTACTATAGATGGTTTCGACTGTGGATGTAATTTTTTGAATTTATCAGTCAACATACGATCAATAACATCCAGAGCTTCTTTCTTATGTGAAGTAATTACAACTGATTTCTTGTTCTCGTTTGCCCAATAAGTAAGAGCTGCAATAGTATGAGACTTACCGGTACCTGGTGGACCATCTATTACCATAAGTCTATTTTCTTTTTTTGCAAGTGCAAGTAAGATTCTTTTTTGTGAATCGTTGATTGGAATTGGACTGTTGGGGATATAACGTTCAGCACTTTTTGCTGGATATTTAGTTTTATATTCTCTAACTATATCTTCTTGATAGTTTGGAATTTTACCCTCAATATAATCAGTAACTAATCTAGTAAACTGACTATCTTTACCTGTATCTAGTCCTGTCATTATCTCAGAGTAATCAAGTAGTTTTTTATCTTCATTAGTGATTGTCTGTAGCCCTATACGAGCCTTTATTGTAGGACGATCTGGCGTATCGTGTAGTATTTCTCTAAAAGAGGGCTCGAATATAAATGTAGTGGCTTTACCATATTCAGTCTGTAAAAACACCTCAAGCTGACCTAGATAAGCATCTGCTTTTGAAAGTGTGCAAGAACGAGGTGTCGTGAGAACCTGATCAAATTTATAGCTATTAATTGCGGGAGTATTGATAAGGAGAAGGTCACGTGGAAATGTTATCAGAACTTCTGTTGATAATGATCTAAGTTCAAGTTCAAGATAATATAGTGGAAAAGCATTATCACCCTGTGTAATTATATGAAAAAAAACATATACTGTACCTAGCTTAGATGCTTCTTGATACTTTTGTAAGCTAAAGAATAGGTCGTACAATGTTATATCCTTTATGTTGGCTTGAATATAATCATTCAGACGTCTAATATAATCATCTATATCTTTTGTTTCTTTGGCTATAGCTTGCCAACTATTAAAATGCTCCTGAAGATAGTTATTAATACCAAACGTAGATTGTGGGAGATGTGTTATCCCTAGATCTTCCTTTTTTGAATCGATTATTTGTTGCTGAGATGTAATAAGAATACCCTCTAACTCTTTTCTAAGAGCCATATTAAATTTACGTGTTCCCTCTTTCCATGCCAATTCAACTGCTTGTGGGTTCTGCTTTATCTCCGCTTCCCCATTTAAATTAACTTGAATCCTCTTATCTATCCCTGTAATATAATCTTGAATACAAGTTTCTAGATATGCTTTATCAAAATTTTCTTTAAGCCGAGCCTCTAGTTGTATAATCACCTGCTCTTTAGGTAGGCTTAGAGAATACATACCTTGTTTAATTGACATTGATGAAAGAAAACCGGTTTTTATTCGATATAATAATTCATTTTGAAACTCAGGGAATAATGAAAGATCTTGTGTAAATTCATTATTTGTCCATCTATAATTTACTAATCTCCTAAAACTAAAACGTGTCTCTGTAAATGTTGAAAAATAGTTAAGTATTTGTTTAGACAAATTTTTCATATGAAATGAATCATTTTACGATGAATTATAATTATTTTCTATTATACCACATTTTAGCCCTTTTGGGTAGGGGAAATTAATTATGAATTATGAATTGTGAATTGTAGGGGCGTCACGCCCTAGGCGGATGTACTCAACCTTTCAGTCGCCTGTCCACACCCGTCGACTTCGTCGCCACCCTCGCCGGCGAGGGACAGAGAACACAGTTCCAGAGGGCAATCC
>Ga0172372_10011972_pt1 | contig 10946 bp, 4 predicted proteins | sample LakKiv5m_2_FD_114544 | JGI IMG/M metagenome (GOLD analysis project Ga0172372, IMG submission 114544) | Freshwater microbial communities from Kabuno Bay, South-Kivu, Congo - kab_092012_9.5m | ecosystem: Environmental > Aquatic > Freshwater > Lake | place: Democratic Republic of the Congo... | reverse complement strand
CCGCAGCCGAAGGCGCAGGTGTCGAACGGCCATCCCGCTCCGAAAACACCTGCGCCTTCGGCTGCGGGTTAAACGAAACCATCAGGCGTCTTGAACATCTCACTGAAAGCCGTGCGAGGTATATTGCGCTCCCGCTCCTGAGGATTTCCGCGAAATACCGGGCAGGAATGAGGCTGGCTGCAGGTGGCCTGACGGGCGTCAGAGGCTCTTCCGGTCTGCAAAACTTGCAAAAGAACCAGGCTGTCGGCTGCGGCACTCCCGGCCTTGAGTCTGTCTGGAGCCGCGCTTCGGAAATCCGTTGTCATCTTTGCAAACCCGGCTGGAAACGAACCGCAGCCGTCTTGCCGCTTTGAAACGGGCTGAAATACACATCCCCCATGCTTGAACGCTGTCACTGACGGCTTCAGCACCGCCCGCGAATCCCCTCGGAATCATTCCTCAGCAACGTCAACCCGGCCTGTCCCGTCCTCAGATCTGACAGGCTTCCCGAAGCGGAACATCCAACGGACTTCTCCGGCTGTCGCTCGCACCGCCAGGTTCTGTTCCGCCGACCAGGGTTGATCCCGTCTCTCACACACTCGATTTCATCACTCGATACGGCAGGAAGGATGGCCATGCTGCGACCATATCGGATCGCGATCCGCGCCTTCGCTGGAGTCACCCTGTTGGCTTCCGCGACGGCTGCCTCCGCCCAGTGGGCATCATCGGCTGGCTGTGGATGTGCATCCGCTCCCGCTCCGGCATTTGCTCCTGTCAGCTTCGCTCCGCCCAGCCCGTGTGCTGCCAGTGCCTGTGCGCCGGCAGTTCAACGCGTGCCGGTCGTTCAGCAATGTCTGCAGCAGGTCTCGATGACCGAATACCAGCAGGTCCGCCAGAAGGTTCAGCGGCCGGTCACGGAAGTCGAATACATCGACGAACCCGTCACGACCTGCCGGCCGGTCACCGAGACTCGCGTGGTCGATGTTCCGGTCACCGCCTGGCGCGACGTCACCGAATACCAGACTGTGACAAAGCAGAGCGGGCACTGGACCACCAATTATCAGTGCCGGCAGAAGGTGCATCCCTGCCAGTACGGCCCGCGGCCGGGCTTCCTGGGCTGGATGAACCGCACGGGATATGCCGCCCGGTCCGCGTTCACTCCGAACATGGTGGCCAGTCGCGAATACGTTCCGCAGTGCGTGACGCAGCAGGTGCCGGTCACCCGCAAAGTCGCCTGCCAGACAACTCAGAAACAGACCTATCAGGTTACGAAGTACGTCACCGAGCAGACCACTCGCCGAGTGGCCGTCAACAAGGTCCGCTGGGTGGAAGACGAAGTTGTCGCTTACAAGCCGGTCACCGTCGTGAAGACCGTTCCCATCACTCGCACCGCCTGGACGTGGGCGCCGGTGGGTTCGACGATCGCTCTGGGACCGGCCACGACGATCAGTTCCAGTGAACCGACACGCGTGGGTCTGGCTCCGCAGCCCGATCCGGTCAGCAGCAAGCGAACCGCAATCCGTCCGAGCGAAGAAGCTCCGAAGGCTTACGACGACCGCCGCGAACTGAACCGCATCGAAAAGGATCAGGCTCCGGCCACTCCCCGCACCGAAACATCCGACCGCAGCAGCGGTCCCCGGCCGGGCCTGTTCGCTCCGGTCAAAGCTCAGTCCGGTTCGACCAGCCTTGCCCGCATCAGTGGCTGGCGGTCCTCGACCCGGATCGCCTCTGAGCCTCGTGAAGCCCCCCTCGTGTTGCCTGCCGGCGAGACCATCGCGGCGAACCGGTAGGTGTTGTCTGTTCGCGGCCCGCTGCTCCCTCCCTCCCAATCCGGGCCGTCGAATGGAAGTCTGACCGGCACTCCAGTCCGGTCGCATGTCTCCCTTCCCTCTCTCCCTTCTCTCCTCCCTTCCCTGCGTGGCCCGTGGCCAGTCCCCTCCCTGACTGCCGCGCGGTCGTCTCCCCTGCGTTGCGTTTCACTTCCCCTCCTGGCACCGGCATCAGTCCGGTGCCTTTTCTTTTTGATGACCCGCATTTCACGCAACAGCTCCGCCTCCATGACGATCACCGCCGGATGCGGTACTTTTCCGGCGCGGTCCGGAAGTTGTCCCGGACCAGTTCCAATTGCGTGATCACGATCCCGCGAGGTCATGATGAGCCTGATTCGCTGCGCTCCGTCTATCGTTCGATTGCTGACGGTCCTCCTGCTGTTCGCGCTGACCAGCGCCGGCCTCGCGCAACAGCCGGTCATTCCGCATGCTCAGGACAAGCCGCCCAATGAGCCGCGCGATCCGGAGACCGCCGCGAAGATGATGACGGTTCCCGAAGGCTTCACCGTCGAAGTTGTCGCGGCCGAACCGGACATTGTGAATCCCGTGGCGATGACCATTGATGAACGCGGCCGGTTCTGGATCACCGAGTCGCTCGAATATCCGCGCCGCGAACCGGGACCGGGCCGCGATCGCGTCAAAGTGCTCGAAGACACCGATGGTGACGGCCGCTGCGACAAGGTGACCGTCTTCCTGGAGGGACTCAACATCCCCAGCGGCGTGGCCGTCGGACATGGCGGCGTGTGGATCGCGAACTCGCCGGACATCCTTTTCGTGCCCGATGCGGATCGAGACGGGAAGCCCGACGGTCCGGCTCAAGTTGTGGTGACAGGCTTTGGTCGAACCGACACGCACGAACTGCCGAACTCACTGACCTGGGGACCGGACGGCTGGCTGTATGGACTCAACGGCGTCTTCAACTTCAGCAAGGTGACGTACCCGCCCGATTCGCCGTGGCTGAAGAAAGTAGCCGAGTCACTCCGTGACTCGAAAGATTCCGGTCACGGAGTGACCGGGCTGATTTCGCCGCGCACCGAATTCACTTTCACCTGCGCGATGTTCCGCATTCATCCGCGGACGCGCGAGTTCCAGGTCTTCGCAGAAGGCACCAGCAATCCATGGGGCATCGCGTTCAACGACGAAGGCGAAGCGTTCATCAGCGCCTGCGTGATCGACCATCTGTGGCACATCGTCGAAACCGGTTACTACCACCGGCAGGGCGGGCCGTATCCGCCCTTCACCTGGAAGATCGACAGCATCGTCAAACACAAGCATCAGAAGGCGGCTTACTGCGGCATCCACTACTTCGACAGCGACGCGTATCCGGAGAAGTACCGCGGGAAGCTCTACATGGGCAACATCCACGGCGGCTGCATCAACGTGGATCGCATCGAACGGGATGGCTCCACCTACAAAGGCTTCGGCGAGCCGGATTTCCTGACGGCCAACGACGCCTGGTTCATGCCCGTCGTCCAGAAGACCGGCCCGGACGGCTGTCTCTACATTCTGGACTGGTACGACCGCTATCACTGCTACCAGGACGCCAACCGCGACCCCGCCGGCATCGACCGATTGAAAGGCCGGCTCTATCGAGTGAGATACAACGGCAAGGACGCAGGCAGGAACGCCGCTGCCGCGAATGGCCCTGAAGGGGCCAGACAACCCAGCCCAGGGCAAGTGAGCGCAGCGAACGCAGCTCTGGGTAACGGTCGCCCGCAAGCCAATCGCCCTGAAGGGGCGAAACAAACTTCCGAGAGTGCCACACAAAGTGGTGCCCCTTCAGGGCACAAGACCTCTTCGGAATCTGAACCCAGGGCGGCGCTCCCGCTGGTCGCTGGCCCTGGGCTGGATTGTGCAGCCCCTGCGGGGCAAATCGCGTTGGCGACCGCCACTCAAAATGCCGATGCCCTCGCCGCGAAGCCGCGCGTCTATCCGCAGATCGACCTCGCGAAAGAAACCGACGAGCAACTCATCGAACGCCTCGGAGCGAAGAACGACTTCATCCGCTGGACGGCAACGCGGCTGCTGCAGGAACGCAGTACGGTGGATTCAAAAATCAAACTGCTTTCCGTAATCAGTGATCCCGAAACAAGAACGATTCATCGTCGGCATGCATTCTTCGCAGGCTGCGGTATGCCAGACCTCGCCGCAGGTCGGACGTTCTACAAGGGACTCGCGCTTGCGGTTTATGGTGCTCCAGGCGGCACCGGTTCGATCAACGACACCGCTCTGCGCTCCTGGGTTGTTCGCCTGTTCGCAGGCGACGAAATGCTCCGTGGCGAATCTGCAGGAAACCTCGCCACGACTCCGAGTCCTGATAACGACAAGCAGTTGACTGCGGTTGAACGACTTCAAATTGTGATTGCTTTGTCGAAGTTCGACGGTAACCCGGCAGTGCTCAGCGCTCTGCTTCATTTTCTTGGAAAGTCCGACGACGATCTGCTGATCCAGAAAATCGTCTGGCAGAACTTACATCCTCAGCTGGAAGGCCTCGCCGTCGAGTTTGTGGAAGTACTTCGCAGTGGCGACTATCTGAAACACAGGCCTGTGCTCGACCTCATGCCGCGGGTTGCGGACCGGATCCTCGGTCGACAGAAGTTTGACGCGAAGCCGGTGGCGGATCTATTCGCGCTGCTGCGGGACGATCATGCGGAGGTGGCCCGTCAGATCGTCGAAGTGCTTTCAACGAAGGTTCAGTCCGGGGAACTCAAGGGGGACAAGCTGGATCAGCTCAAAGTCGCGATGGCCGAGCCGCTGACGCCACTGCTGGCGGATGGTTCGACTCATCCGCTCGCAGCGGATGCCGCGCTGCTGGCGGTCTCGTGGGGCGATCCGCGCGGGCTGCCGAACATCCGTCAGTCGTTCGCAACGCGCGACCGGTCGCCCGACGTCCGCTTGAAGGCGCTCGGGGCACTCGTCGCAGCGAAGGATGCGGGGCTGCTGGACTCGGTCGCGGTTGTGCTGGATGAACTGAGCGGCAAGGCGTTAGCCGCCGGTCCTGCTCAGCAAGCATCGGCGGCTGGCGCCTTGCCGCTCACATCTCAAATTCTGCTTTCGCTGGCGAAGCTTGATGATCCGAAGGTCGCCGATGTTGTGCTGTCTCGGTTTGCGAACTTTGAACCCGAACTGCAACCGGCGGTCATCGAACTGTTGACTCAGCGCGCCTCCTGGTCGAAGAAACTGCTGGCTCAAGTGGCCGGGAAAAAGATCGCCGCGACGGCCATCAACATCAATCAGGCGCGACGCATGCAGGCTCTCAAGGACAAAGACTTGTCCGATCTGCTCAACCGCCACTGGGGTCAGGTCCGCGATACGCGCAATCCGGATCGAGAACGCGTCGTCGCGGAAATGAAGGCGTTGATCCGCAGTTCAAAGGGCGATGCCTTCGCGGGCGAAAAGGTTTTCAAGCGGGTCTGCGCGGCGTGCCACAAGATCTATGGCGAAGGCCCGGAGATCGGCCCGGATATCACCTCGAACGGCCGCAACGACTTCAATCAACTGCTCTCGAACGTCTTCGATCCCAGTCTGGTCATTGGAGCCGGCTACCGCGTCTGTACCGTTATCACCACCAGCGGCCGGGTCCAAAGCGGTCTGCTCGTCGAAGACAGCCCGCAGCGAGTCGTGTTGAAGCCGGCAGCTGTTGGACGTCCTCGCGATGCCACCGACAACGCTCAACCGATGGAGGCCAGCGTGCAGGTTTCCGTCGGTGCCTTGATCACGATCCCGCGCGACGAGATCGACGAACTGACGCTCAGCGAACTGTCTCTGATGCCGGAAGGTCTGGAGAAGCAACTGACGCGACAGGAGATCGCCGACCTGTTCGCCTTCCTGACACTCGATAAGCATCCGGGTGACCAGTCCGCGAAGCGACTGCCTGGAGTGACCGCAGTCACACCGCGCGCCAGCACGAATCCGGCGGAGTTTCCCGCTCTGATTGCCGAGATTCTGCCTGGCTTCAACGGCTCAGAAAGCGGCGAGCTGGGTGTCGGACTTCTGAAGGAGCACTTCGGCCGCGAGAACGTCCTGCGCACGCATCCGGTCTCGCGCGACAAACCCTGTGTGCTGACTCAGACCCTGACTCCACCTGTCGGAAAGAAGACGACATTGTTTCTGGAGGTCGCTCACGACCCACGCGGCGACTGGCGTCTCGTTGTGCGGGGGAACGGTCAGCGTATGGCCGATGAGATGATCAGCAAGGAGACCTGTCAGAACGGATGGCGCACGATTCAAGTCGATCTGACCAAATTCGCCGGCCAGTCATTGAAGCTCGATCTCGTTAACCAGGCCAACGACTGGTCCTGGGAGTTCGGCTACTGGGGCGGAGCGCGGATCGTCAGCGAATAGCTTCGATCTTGACCCGGACAGCGCCTCGATTGTCGGCGCGTTCGCCGGGGGCGTCGTTCAAACGCAGGTAGAGCTGGCCGGTCCACGAAGATTCCAGCTCGCGGGAGTTTCCCAGCGGCAGGACGGTCAGCAGCGAACGACCTCGTTCGGCGGGCGTTCCGGAATCATTCAGCACGCAGGCCTGGAGCTGGCCCAGCGGATGGCCGTCGCGGTAGCGGAAGCTGATGCCGTCGGCTTCGCTGATCCAGGGACGCGGCTGATCGGCCAGCGTGAACCGACCGGACGCGGTGACGGAGTATCGGCGACCGGCTTCCACTTTCATTCCGGCCGGTTGCCAGCCCCGGTCGCTGTGAATGTCGATGGTTGTGGATGCGGCGTTCGCGCGTTGTTCCGGAATCGTCAGCGCCGAGCGTTCAAAGTCGCAGCCGATGTCGAGATCACCGACGAACGCGAACCAGTCGATTTCCAGACGGTCCTGATCTTCCCGGAAGGCCTCGCTCAGACATTCGGCCACCGGACGACGGCTCAACTGCCGCGCGGCATTCCGGAAGCGGGCCTGATAGCGCGGATGCGAATCCAGAAACCGGCACAAGGCCCAGCACCAGCCGTACGGTTCGGCCCGTTCGAAGTCCCGGGCCTTGAACGCGGTGATCTCCGCCACGGACAGCGCGCGATCCGCCGCTACTTCCCGCCGGACCATTTCGATCCGTTCGTGTCCGGAAAACTGCGACCGGTTCTGCGGCATGACGTTGAATGTCACTCGGCCATCCGCCTGAACCACATGCGTCGCCAGGATTTCGGCCATGCCTTCCAGATACCACAGCGGAGCGGATTCATCGCAGCCGGGCAGATGGCGCATGAAGACGTGAGTCGCTTCATGCAGCAGCAGATGCCGGCGGTAGTAATCGAACGTTTGAAAGTTCATCCAGAACTGATTGCCGATCTGCCGGCCGTGAAAGAGCAGAGGCAGCGTTTCCGGCAGCAGTTCCGCTCGAACGAAAGCGTCTCGATCCCGCATGACATATCCGGTCATGTGGAAGTCACTGCCATCGCGAGCCGGCGGCAGCGGCCCGAAGTATTCCTTCCAGAAGGGAAGCATCGCTTCGACCAGAGGGGCCAGCTCCGCAGCCTGATCCTCGGCGATGTCCGTGATGAGATCGAAGTGCGGCGTCGAATACTTCTGTAACGCTCCCTGCGTCAGTTGCCGATCGCTGATGGACGGTCGCGGCCACGAGAAGCGGAACGGTCCCTGGTCTTTGCGGGTAGCTTCCTCCGGAATCGCAGGTGCGGCTGATCCCCCGTCCGGCAATGATCTCTCCGTGAGCAACGTCGCTGCGGTCGGGTTCGCGTTCCGATTCTGATCCGAGTGCTGAGTTCGCTCCGGCTGTTTCCGGATGATGGCTGTATCCGAGGATGACGGAACTGACGGAGGCGGAGCTTCCTGGCATCCACTGAGCAGACACAGGCAGATCCAGCTGGTCAGAGGGAAAACGGTCAGAGGCAGAACGCAGCGAGTCATCACGGCCGGTTTCCTGTCGTCCTTTTCTGATCCACCCGTTGCAGCGACTGCGGCAGCACACTCATGCGGAAGGGCCGACCGATGCAGGCTCGAAGAGGATCGTCTCACCAGCGGGATCAAACAAGCGGAGTCCGACAGTGCGGAACAACCGGTCTCGTTCTGTGCGCGGCTCTGGCACTGCTCATCATTCTCTCTGATCGCGTGTCGGCTGAGGAATCTGACGACTGGCCGTTCCTTCGCGGACCGAAGTTCAATGGCCATTCATCGGAGACCGGGCTGGTGGATCGCTGGCCGTCGAGCGGTCCACCGGTCCTGTGGACTCGATCTCTGGGGCAGGGTTATTCCGGCTTCGTCGTCAGCGGCGACCGGGCTTACACGCAGCGGCAGACACTGGCCGGTCAGACCGTCATCTGTCTCAACGCTCGCGACGGATCGACGGTCTGGGAGTACCGCTACGACTTTCCCTACGAAGCGGCCGGGCTGTATCCCGGCCCGCGCTCCACTCCGACGCTCGCTCGCGGCCGGATCTACTTCACGGGGACTGATGGACTGGTCGGATGCCTGTCTCCCGATGGCGAACTGATCTGGGAGGTGAAGACGGCCGAGCGGTTTCAGATGCAGCCACCGGGCTTCGGATATGCGAACTCGCCGGTGGTGGTCGATGAGTTGCTGCTGTTGCCGGTGGGAGGCCGGGGAGCCAGTCTGGTGGCTCTGCATGCCGACACCGGCGCCACGATCTGGCAGGCCGGCGACGATCCGGCCAGTTACACGCCAGCATTTCCGATCGTTCATCAGGGGCGGTCGCTGGTGATCGGTTACCTGGAGAATGCGCTGGTCGCGCACGATCTGCGAACGGGCCGGCCGGCCTGGCGCGAAGATCTCTCCACCGGCTACGACGAACACGCCGCCTGGCCGATCTACCGCGAGCCGCATCTGTGGTTCAGCGCGCCGTTCCAGGCTGGCTGCCGGCTGGTCCGGTTGAACGATGACGGGCAACGCATCGAACGGGTCTGGAGCCGTCGGCGGATGATGTCCAACGATGTCGTCTCCAGTGTGCTGGTCGGCGATCACCTCTTCGGTTTCGACCTGAGGGATCCGCAGTCCAAGGTGCATCGGCCTTCGCGCGGTTCGTTCCGCTGCATCGAGTTCCTCACGGGAGAACCCGTCTGGGAAACCACTGAGACCGGACACGTCTCGGTGCTGGTGGCCGATGGCAAGCTCATCCTGTTGAACGACACCGGTTCGTTGATTCTCGCGCGGGCCACTCCGGACAGGTATGAGGAACTGGCACGCTGCCCGGTGCTGCCTGGCGAGATCGGCTGGACGCCTCCGGCGCTGCATCGCAAGCGGCTGTTCGTCCGCAATCACTCGCAAGCCGTCTGCGTCTATCTGGGACCGCTGGATGAACTCACCGGACTGGCTGCGGACCGGCCTCTGCGGACCACCAGCGAGATCCCTCAGCGCCGTTATCAGGACTGGTCGCAACTGCTGGGAGTCGAACCGGAATATGCGATGGACGTCCCGACGCAGACATGGCTGAAGGACTGGTATGCGATCAATCTGGCGCTCCTGGTCGGTTCGCTGCTGACGGCTTCCGGCCTGGCCCTGCTGCTGCGCCGGCCGACGTGGCGCGATCCTGCGTTCCGTCTGCTGGCGGGAACGGCCGGCGCGATCGGGACGACCTGGATCAGCCCGTGGCGCGGGGACTTCACCTTCACCTGGATGCTGACTGTTTTCGTGCTGCTGGATCTGGTGGTCAGCGTGATGCCTCAGCCCGGCGCGCCGGTCGTCTCCCGCTGGAAAGCCCGTCTGCTGGACTGCGTCTTTCTCGCCGTGTGCTTCGCGTACTACTGGCTGTGCCGGCGCCTGAGCCTGGTGACTCAGTGGAGCTTCCTGGTAGGCATGCTGCCCGCCGTTCCGGTGCTCGCTATCGCCCGCGGCCGAGCCGCTTCATCACCGCGAGCGACTCTGTGGATCGACGCCGGTCGCCTGCTGGCCTTCACGGTTCTCTATCTCACGGCCGTTCTGCTGATGGCTGCGAAGTATTCGATTCCGTACTGAGGTCGCGGACCAGACGGCATCCGGAAATCGTTCCGGGCTTCTGCGGGTCTCGGATCGCCCGTTGGACGAGCCGTTTCTGATACAGTCTCCGGCCGGATCGAAACTCATCCACTCAGTTGATTCCGGAGCCGATCATCATGAGCACCAGTCTCAGAAAGGCCCTGCTGACGGCAGCGCTGCTGATGACGGCTCAGTCGGCTCCCGCTCCTGCTGCGGATGCCGTTCGTTTTCAGCGCGATGTGCGGCCGATACTTTCCGAGCACTGCTTCCGCTGTCATGGCTTTGATGAAGGCGCGCGGCAGGCCGGACTGCGGCTGGATACGCCGGCCGGAGCCACTCAACCGGCGGAATCCGGGGCGACAGCGGTGGTGCCTTCCGAGCCGAGTCGCAGCGAACTGATCCGACGGATCACGAGTGATGATCCCGCAGTCCGGATGCCTCCGCCGGACAGCGGCCGGGCACTGATGCCGCACGAACGGGAAACGCTGCGGCAGTGGATTGAACAGGGAGCGGAGTACACGCGGCACTGGTCCTTTGAGCCGCCGGTCGTGCGCCCGCTTCCATCGGTCAGACAGCCGGACTGGCCGCGCCGATCATTCGATGCGTGGGTACTCAACCGACTCGAACAGGAAAGCCTGCGTCCGAATCCGGAAGCGGATCCCGCGCGTCTGCTGCGTCGAGTGTCGCTCGACCTGACCGGTCTGCCGCCCTCGCTGGAAGAGCTGAATCATTTTCAGCAGGTATTCGGCCGGGATCCGGAGGGGGCTTACGAAGCGGAGGTCGAACGACTGCTGAGTTCCCCGCGCTTCGGCGAACGAATGGCGATCGACTGGCTGGATGCGGCGCGCTATGCGGACACCAACGGTTACTTCGGCGACAAGCCTCGACAGATCTGGCCGTGGCGTGACTGGGTGATCCGCGCGTTCAACGAGAACATGCCGTTCGATCGATTCACCATCGAACAACTGGCTGGCGATCTGCTGCCGGATCCCGCGCGCGATCAACTGGTTGCTACCGGATTTCACCGCAATTCGATGGCGAATAACGAGACCGGCATCATCGACGAAGAGTACCGCGTCGAAGCCGTGGCCGATCGCGTGGAAACCACCGCGACCGTGTGGCTCGGCCTGACCATCGGCTGCGCTCAGTGTCACGACCACAAGTACGATCCAGTCTCGCAGCGCGAGTACTACCAGCTCTTCGCCTTCTTCAAT
>Ga0172372_10011971_pt1 | contig 10946 bp, 7 predicted proteins | sample LakKiv5m_2_FD_114544 | JGI IMG/M metagenome (GOLD analysis project Ga0172372, IMG submission 114544) | Freshwater microbial communities from Kabuno Bay, South-Kivu, Congo - kab_092012_9.5m | ecosystem: Environmental > Aquatic > Freshwater > Lake | place: Democratic Republic of the Congo... | reverse complement strand
TCGCAACGATTTCAAAGTTGAAGCCGTCAATGCGGCTGTTAGTGATTTCAATGGTGAAATCGCATTCTCTGCAGACGGCAAACTTGGCGGTAAAACAGGTGTGGGATCAATGAAAGTAAAGGCAGTGCGCCTGAAAGATGAATTAACTGCAGTACAGCGTATTGATCTGCTCATCATGGATATCGAAGGCGCGGAGACTGCTGTGCTTACGGATTGTCGCAATGAGCTGAGTAAAGTGAAGAACTTATTTGTGGAATGGCATTCACCCGAGAACGAAAAGCAAATCTTGCCAGCGTTGTTGCAATTGCTTTCAGATAGCGGTTTTCGCTATCGGCTGAACAATAATCTCGGTGTTTCTCCGTTTGAGAACCCTGTTACTGAAAACGGGTTCGATGCAATGGTGGAAATCTATGCGGTCAGAACCTCGAAACCTTGACCAAACAGAACCGACATATTCTCTTTCTCGCCAGCTGGTATCCAAACCCGGAGCAACCTGTGCTGGGTAATTTTATTCAACGTCATGCGCGTGCTGCTGCTATGACGAATACTGTAAGTGTTGCAACTGCGTTTTCATACAACGGTAATGAAACGGTAGAATACTCTTCCGCGGATAATGTCCATGAGTTTCTGGCTCGCTTTCCTAAAACGGAAGGGAAAGGAATCATTTCATCTGTCAAGAAACTCCGACGTTATCGCAAAGCGCTGCGCGAAGCTGTTGCAGCTGCAGTCGAGAATAACGGCAAGCCGGATTTAATTCATGTCCACGTGGCATGGCCAGTTGCACTGGCTGCAGATTCAATCATTCGGGAGTTTAATGTTCCCGTGATTCTTTCGGAACATTGGTCAGGTTATTTACCCGAAGACGGAAATTATTCCGGAATGTTATTGAAACATTACACCTCATCATTGTTCTCAAAAGCAAAAATTGCAACTGTGGTTTCTGAGCGCATGCAGCATGCAATGGTGAAACATGGACTTCATGCGAATTTCAAACGACTGCCGAATGCAGTTGATTCAAATGTTTTCCGTTTTAAGTCACAATCAACCGACAACAAGTTACGCTGGCTTCATGTTTCAATGTTGGTCGACAGAGAAAAAAACATTCGCGGACTACTGCGTGCATTCGCTGAACATTGCAAAGAACATGATGCATCGCTCACAATTGTTGGCGAAGGAAATGAAAAAGCAGAGTTGATGCAATTTGCTGATTCAATTGGGCTGAACAATAAAGTTCAATTCACGGGACTGAAATCACCCGATGAAATTGCGGCATTAATGAACATGTACAGCGCGCTTGTCATGTTCAGTAATTTCGAAGGTATGCCCGTCACAATAATTGAAGCGAAATGTTGCGGTCTGCCGGTCGTTGCTACGAATACTGGTGCGATTCCGGAAATGCTCAATCACACAACAGATCAATTGGTACCTGTGAAAGATGAGCAGAAATTGTCGCAAGCCATGAACGAATTCGCCACGAAAGCGAATTCTATTACAAAACATGACAAGTTGAATATTTCAAATGCTGCGTTATCTGTTTACAGCTACGAAGCCATCAACACTCAACTGGATTTACTTTACACAGAAGTATTAACGAATCCGTGAGCGCGTCCCGCAAAATACGCGTTGCTGTCATGTGCGACAGTTTTCTGCTGGAAAAGTGGATGGCGGAAGCATTACGCCAAATTGCAAATGAGAATTACGGAGAGATTGTACTTACAATTCTTAACGATTCACCGGCAACTGCTCCAAAGAATTTCGGTTCAAAATTGATTTCATACAAATGGAATCGTTTACTCTGGAATCGTTTTAATAAACGCTACGGTAGTGTTGAATCCGTAAAGGCTGAAGATGTTACCGATTTGTTAAGTAAGATTTCGGTTCTTAAAGTACAACCTGAGCTTAAAGGAAAACACTCCCAGTATTTCCCTTCAACAGCTATTGAAGAAATCAGAAAACACCAACCTGATGTCATTTTAAGATTCGGTTTCAACATTCTGCGTGGAGAAATTCTCAATGCAGCGCCACTCGGTGTTTGGTCGTATCACCATTGCGATACGCAAGTGATTCGCGGCGGCCCCGGAGGTTTCTGGGAATATCTCCTCAAGCAAGACAAACAAGGAGCGATCCTTCAGCGCCTGACGGAAAAACTGGATGACGGTATCATTATCCGTCAAGGATGGTTCCGACTTGTCAAACATTCGTACTCAGAGAATCTGAATCAACTTCTTTCAGGAACAAGTTCCTGGATGGCAGATGCAATTCGTGAAGTGGCTGTTAATGGTTCGCTTCGCTCGATTCCAAAGTCAGCAGCGTCGGACAGTATTCGCACTTATCCGGGAAACTTCACAATGCTGAAGTTCCTTTTCTTGCTCGCCGGAAACAAATTGGCATTTCATTATCGACAACTTTGCAGTGCAGAAACATGGATGATCGGTGTTGTAAATCAGTCATTAAAAGAAACGCTGGTCTCAGGCAAATTCAATTCTGTGAAATGGATTAAAGCTCCGAAAACTTCCATGTATCTGGCAGATCCTTTCATCCTGAATATTGAAGGACGCGAAACTATTATTTGCGAGAATTACGATTACGAAACCGGAAAAGGAATTATAAGTGAAGCCGAAACCGGTAAAGTAATTTACAAATCGGAACATCATCTCTCCTACCCTTATCCGTTCACTTTAAATAGTGAAAATTATTTTGTGCCGGAAGCAGCTGAATTGGAACAGTTGATGGCGGTTCATTCAACTACAAAAGAAACATTCCCTTTGCTTAAAAATGTCCCCTGCATTGATGCAACCGTTTTTCAGCATAACGGCTTGTGGTGGATTTTTACTAATCGTGCAGACAGAAATCCGGACACAGATCTGTTTGTGTATTGGTCGGCAAAAGCTGATGGACCTTATCACGAACATTTACTTAACCCGGTTCGCACGGATATCGCAGCTTCGCGTCCTGCAGGAAACCCGCTGATTGAAAACGGCAAACTCTTCTTCCCGATGCAGAAGGGTGTTCCGCATTACGGAGCAGGTGTAACTGTTGAAGAAATTACAAAGTTGAGCCCGACAGAATATGAAGACCATCTGACAAACACAATTCTGCCACAGAAGGAATGGGAATACAACGAAGGTTTGCATACTGTTTCCCAAGGACCGAACAACACTACTTTAATTGATGCGAAAGCACACCGTTTCATTTTTGCTAACTTCAACGCACAATTGAAACGGAAGTTTAAGCGAATATTTAACTGATGCTGCGCTCCATCATCACCAACTTTTCTGCCCGACTCATCGGAGCCGTCATGAACTTCTTCATGCTGTTGCTCACGACTCATGCGTTGGGCAAGGAAGTTCGAGGAGAGATCAGTATCATTCAGCTTTCAGTTAATATCATTCACCTCATCAGCGATATCGTTGGTGGCCCCGGACTCGTTTATCTTGTTCCTCGAACAAAGCTCTCCGTCCTTTACATCACCGGATGGTTATGGGCTTTGTTCTCCTGCGCCGGAATCGGAGTAATACTATTGCAAGGCGGATGGATGCCTGAAGCCTATTCAACAGAAGTATTGATTGCATCATTCCTCCTCTCGTTGAATTCCATCAACATGAATATTCTTTTAGGACAACAACGCATCAAGGAATATAATATCCTGCTGTATGTTCAGAACGGACTCATGTTTGTAACTATGGCTGCCAGTATTTTCATTCTGAAACATGAACATGCAGTTCCGTATCTGGATGCATGTTATGCAGCGTACGGTATTACATTCCTCTCAGGATTGATGCTTGTGCTTCGACGCAAACACGAACCGAAATTAACGGAGAATCGTTCCGTGTTTATGGTACTTTTTGCCAATGGATTCTTTACACAGATTGCGACATTAACGCATCAGTTGAGCATTCGTCAGAGCTATTATCACCTCGAAACGGCAATGAAGGATAACAAAGCTTCGGTTGGAATATTCTCAACTGCAATTTCACTGGGTGAAGCGATTCTGCTCTTCAGCGCGAGCGTAGCTGCGATTCTGATGTCGAAGGTTTCCAATGAAACCGGTGATGAAATCTCCCGAAGACGCACATTACGACTCAGTAAATTCAGTGTTGCTGTTACACTTCCTGCAGTGTTACTATTTGTGCTGCTGCCCGCAGAATTTTACACGTGGTTGTTGGGCAAAGATTTTTCAGGAGTTCATAGCACATTCAAAACTTTGGCGCCTGGAATAATGCTGGTAAGTTTCGGAACGGTTTTCGGACACTATTTCTCCGGTTCAGGAAAGCATTACATGAATTTTTTCAGTGGAATTTGTGCGCTGTCAATTACATTGATGATTGTACACCCATTGATTTCCCAATACGGAACTGATGGCGCAGGTTGGAGTGCCAGCCTTTCGTATGTAGGTTTGTCCTTGTTTATTTTTACGATGTTTTTTATTACAGGTAGGAAGTACAAAGGCGAATGGAAAGAACTTTTGCCGAATCGAACCGATTTTGATTTCATCAAACGAATTGTAAACCGTAAAGCAGAAAAGTAATATGTGCGGCATTTCCGGATTGTTCCGTTACGGTAGTGAAAGCAAAGATTTGCTCAACGCTGCAAAACTCATGCAGAAAGCAATTCGTCATCGCGGACCGGATGACGAAGGATTTCTCGTGTGGAGCGGCAATGATTCGCCGATTGCATTATCAGGAAATGATACTCCGCAAAATGTTTCCGACTCCGGAATGCATTGGGCACCATTGATGCACATCGACAACTACAAGAACAACGCTCAACTTGTATTTACACATCGTCGACTTTCAATTATTGATCTCAGTGCTACCGGCCATCAACCGATGTCGTACAACAACGGTGAACTCTGGATTACTTACAACGGAGAACTTTACAACTACGTTGAATTACGTAGCGAACTCGAACAGAAGGATTTTATCTTCCGTACACAATCAGATACTGAAGTAATTCTTGCCGCATACAAACATTGGGGCGAATCCTGCATGCATCATTTCAACGGCATGTGGGCATTTGTTATTTGGGATCGTCTGAAGAATATTCTTTTCTGCTCCCGCGATCGTTTCGGTGTAAAACCATTTTATTACTGTAATCATAACGGATTATTCGGGTTTGCATCCGAATTAAAAGCGCTCAAAGCTTGTCCCTTGTTCCGGACAAGTTTAAATCACGAAGCAGTAGCCGATTATTTTGTTGCCGGAGAAATCGAATACAAACCTCAAGGATTCTTCAATGATTTTCTGGAATTATTTCCGGGACATTTTCTTTCCTTCGATATGCGTACAGGTAACTTACGCAAGGAAGAATGGTATCAACTCAAATTCACAGAAGCGACCGCAGATTTCAGCGATGAAAGCTATCGTGCCGCTATTGAATTGGTGCGAGAGAAGTTGATACATGCAATCCGCATTCGCCTGCGTTCAGATGTTGCAGTTGGGTCGTGTCTCAGCGGAGGTATTGACAGTTCTGCTATCGCAGGAATAATTGCCTCATTGGTGAAATCCAATTCCGCCATTAATGTCGGTGATCGATTGAAATTGTTTACAGCAGTTTTCGACGTTACTCCTATTGATGAAAGCAAATGGGCAAAACAGGTTGTCGATCAGACACAAGCCATGTGGTTTCGTACAGAGCCGAAATCCGGAGAACTGCTCAATGATCTTGAAGAACTGATTTTTTCTCAGGACGTTCCGATCTGGAGTTCCAGCACATATGCGCAGCATCGCGTTATGAAACTTGCAAGCGAACAAAACATTCGCGTTTTACTCGACGGTCAGGGAGGCGATGAACTTTTTGGCGGATACATGCCCTACTTCATTCCATTCTGGAAAGAATTAAAATCGAACGGATTTGCTGCGCGTCGCGAAATGGAAATGAACGCATGGGGAAGTGATGTAAATAAGCATAACCGCAAAGAACGACTCAAACAATATCTTCTGCCATCACTACCGGTGAACATGCAGTTGTTCCTGCAAAAAAGATACTTCCCCGATCTTGCATATGTCAATGATGATCTGTTCGCTCATTACAAAGCAGGATATATCAAGCAGGAGGCGCCGCAAACACTCAATGCTACTTTGCATTCGGAGTTCGTGAACACGCGATTAAAAGGATATCTGAAATGTGAAGATCGCTGCTCAATGTGGCATTCAGTTGAATCGCGCACTCCGTTTGCAGATGATCACGATCTGATTGAAACGGTTTTCAATATTTCCGGTTTGCTAAAAATCAGGAACGCCACAACAAAGTATCTGCTGCGTGAAGCTGTTGCTCCTTTTATTCCGGATTCTATCCGCCAACGAAGAGATAAAATGGGCTATGTTACGCCGCACAATGATTGGATTGCTGAGATGCGTCCCCAATTAAAAGAGTACCTGAATCAGGACTTTAACGGTATTATCAAGAAAGATAAACTGCTTGCAGATTATGATAATTTCTTCGATCAACGAGGGAAACCGGAAAACGGAAGAATGTTCAAATTCATGGCGTTTGCGGTGTGGAAGAAAGTTCACGGCATGTAGTCCGATTAACGTCGATTAACAGCTTTACCGTCTCCGTTTTCTTAACTTTGCAACCATGAAGAAATTACTTTTTCCCGTTTTGATTTTGTCATCTGCACTGTTAATTTCCTGCGGTGGCGGTTCTGAAAACAGCGCTACTGTTTCCGGTGGAGTTGTAGCATTCGACTCGTTGATTAAGGCATTGCCCGATGAACAAATCCTTGATGTTCGCACTGCGGAAGAATTCCAATCCGGATATATTGACGGAGCTCGTAATATTGATTGGAACTCTCAATCATTTCCGATTGATGTGAATGCTTTGGAAAAATCGAAGCCCGTGCTTATTTACTGCAGAAGCGGAAGAAGAAGTGCAGAAGCGGCAACGTACTTACGCAACAACGGATTTGCAGATGTACGTGAACTTGAAGGCGGTATTGCTGCTTGGCAGGAAGCCGGTTTATCTGTAGTAGTGAAGCCGACAACCGCTCTTACACATGGTGAAGATGGTCCTGTTTCTTTAGATCAATACAAAAGCTTCGTTGCTGAAAACAAAGTTGTACTTGTAGATTTCACAGCAACATGGTGCGGACCGTGCAAATTGTTAGCACCGCGTTTGCATGAATTGGAAACCGAAATGAGCGATAAGTTCGTATTGTTGAAAGTTGATGTTGATCGCGATCGTCCTGTTGCAGAATACATGAACATCGCTGCGATGCCGACACTGGTGCTTTACAAGGATGGCCAAATCTCCTGGCGCAATGAAGGGCTTGTAGAGAAGTCGCTGATTGCAGATAAAATCACAAGAGTACAATAAAGAAAAAGCCTCATTACCACGGATTGATTGTCATACTGAGCGAAGCCGAAGCATGACAATTGATCCGTCCTATCCGCTTACCTCTGAAGTGAATTACTCAAATAACCACTCTTCGACAGGCTCAGAGCAGGCTCCGACACGGAGAAATCAATCCGCGCTAATCCGCTCTTTGTTTTTTTTCGCGTACTATCTTTTCCGTCATCCTTCGGTACGCCCACGTGTTTTTTGCACGTGACTCCGTCATTTATTTTGTCTACTCAGTCTGACAAAATTATCCGCGTAAATCCGCCGTATCCGCCAAATCCGCGTACCATTACTTCGTGTACTATTAAATCCGCGGCCATCTACACCACCATCAACTCCCTCGCGTTCTCCATCGCCGCTTCACCCGGTTTACCCGCGCTCAGCATCTTCGCGATTTCCTCCACACGCTCCGCTTCATTCAATGTGCGGATCTTACTCACCGTCTTGCCTGCACGCTCTGCTTTATACACGTGCAGATGCGCATGACCTTTTCCTGCTACCTGCGGCAAATGCGTGATCGTAATCACCTGCATGTCTTTGCCCATATCTTTCATGATGTTGCCCGCCTTCGCTGCAATGTCTCCTGAAATACCGGTGTCAATTTCATCGAAGATGATCGTTGGCAATGATGCGCTCTTCGACAACATCGCTTTCAGACTCAACATCAATCGCGACAACTCACCGCCGGAAGCCACTTTGTTCAACGGTTGCAACTCCGCGCCTTTGTTCGCGTTGAAGATGAACGTCACTTTGTCGAATCCGGAATCTTTCGGCTCTTCAAGTTGTTCGAATTCCACACTCAATTGTGCGCTTGCCATTCCCAGACTGCTTAGCAATTCTCTCACTTTCTTAGAGAAAGCAGTTGCTGCCGCTTTGCGTTTCTCTGTCAATTGCGCACCCGTTTCTCGAAGTGATTTCAGGAAACGCTCCGTTTCTTCTTCCGCTTCCGCCAATTGCACATCAACGGAATTGATTGCTGCTATTTTCTCTTCGAGTTCGTTACACAACGTGATCAACTCAGCAGTTGATTTCAATCCGTGTTTGTGCTGCAAACGGTAAATTGCGTTAAGGCGCTGGAGAATCCATTCAATACGCTGCGGATCAAACACGATTTCCTCTTCCAGAATTCCGGTTTCAGCAGCAATATCTTTCAGTTCAATTACGGTTGAATTCAGTCGCTCAGTAAGCACCGCCACTTTCGGATTGTATTTCGCCAGTTGCTGCAATGTGTTGCGAACATCAATCAGGCCGCCAATAAGATTTTCTTCTGCGGCATGCAGCGCATATACCGACTTCGACAATCCGCCTTTGATTGCTTCTGCATTTTCCAGCGTGCCTTGCTCCGCTTCCAGTGTTTCGATTTCATTGTCTTTCAGTTCGAGCACCTGAAGTTCTTCAAACTGGAAAGTGTAGTAATCAAGGTCTTTCTTGGCACGCAGTTCCAGCTCGCGTAGTTCTTCCGTCTTTGCAAGAACCTTTCTGTAAGAGCTAAACTGTTCGCTGTATTGCTGGAGCAGATTTCCTGTTCCGGAAACTGCATCAAGAACCGAAAGCTGAAATCTGGAATTCCCAAGCGTAAGCGTTTCGTGTTGTGAGTGGACATCCACGAGCATCGCTCCTAGCTGTTTCAAAAACGACAAGCTCACGGGTGTATCGTTCACAAATGCACGTGATTTTCCTTCGGCAGTTACCTCGCGACGAATCAGAATCTCGTCTGTGTAATCCAGATCGTTTTCCTGGCAGAGTTTCTCGATCGCTTTGGTTTTGATCACAAAACGACCTTCCACGATGCATTTTTTCTTCTTGTCGAACAGCACACCCGAATCGGAACGGTCGCCGAGCAACAGTCCGAGTGCTCCGAGCAAAATGGATTTCCCTGCTCCTGTTTCACCGGTAATAGTGGTAAATCCCTTCTGAAAGTCGATCTCCGCTGAATCAATCAGCGCATAGTTGGAAATGTGTAATGCAGCCAGCATAGCGTTAATTTTCCCGTAAAATTATTGCGGGGGAAAACGGCGTGCTTGGAAAACTAAATTTTTTAGTCATGAAACGATCGGTGCGGCGTTGCCGCGATCGGGACAGCGAAGCTGTTGATCGGTGACGCATTCGCGTTGATAGGGAGTCTGCAGATCTTCCGATCAGCGCGAAGCGCCCCGATCCACACGAAGTGTGCCCGATCAGCACGCAGTGCAAAAAAAATCCATGCAGCGCGCAGGCGCAAGTCTCAAGTCTCAGCTCTAGTTTCTATACATTCACCCCAAAAAAATACCCCACCAACGCCGTCAATCCCATTGCCATAGTTCCCCAGATCGTAATGCGCGCAATCGCTTTCATCACTTTCGATCCGCCCGTTTTAGCAGCGATACCGCCCAACACCATCAGAAAAAGAATTGCGGAACCGTAAAGAAAATATTCCATTTGCAACACAGGCGCAAACAGCACAACAAGCAACGGCAAAACACCGCCTATTGTAAATGCAGCACCGGAAGCCATTGCAGCTTGAATAGGATTTGCCTGACTGATTTCATTGATGCCGAGTTCATCGCGCACGTGAGCACCGAGTGCATCTTTCGCTGTGAGTTCTTTTGCCACCTGCATAGCAGTTTCGGGTTGAAGACCTCTGCGTTCGTAAATCTGCGCCAGGATTTTCATTTCTTCTTCCGGCATGGCTGTCAACTCTTCCGCTTCACGCGCGATGTCGGCTTTCTCTGTGTCCGTTTGCGAACTCACGGAAACGTATTCACCTGCGGCCATCGATAATGCACCTGCAACCAATCCTGCGAGTGTTGCCAGCACAATCGGTTCACGCGCTGAACTTGCAGCGGCCACACCAATGGCAATACTGGAAATTGAAATGATTCCGTCGTTAGCGCCGAGCACAGCAGCACGCAGCCAATTACTGCGGTGTATGTAATGCGGATCAAGATAATTGTCGATGTTTAGCATGGAAGCGCAGACTTTGAAGTGTATTCTGCAAAGTTACGGCAACGCGCTACAGTATCAATAAACAGAAAACTGAGGTGGGTAAGATGGAAAGGTGATGGATGTCAGTGGAGGGACAGCGAAGCTGTTGATTCCTGACAAATTCATGTCGATCAGGACTTGCAGAACCATTCGATCATTCCGAAGCAATTTTAATCTGCGGCTACACTAGACCATAATAAAGCGCGTGGAATCTTAACCGCATGGTTTGTTTAAAGAGATGCAGAGATGCTTGAAGGGTTAATAAAAGGTTGATGTTTTGTAAAACGCGTGGGTTAGTACGCGGAAAACAGTAAAAAATACGGATTGCCGCAGAACAATGCTCAAAACATTAACTGCTGTTGCAACGCTCTAAAAGAGGCACGGAGAAATCAATCCGCGCTAATCCGCTTTTTGTTTTTTTTCGCGTGCCATTATAGCCGCGTACTACAGATGAATATTTTTAAATCACCACTGAGACACGGAGAAAATACAAATCCGCGCTAATCCGATTTTTGTTTTTTTTCGCGTGCCACTTTAGCCGCGTACTACAGATGAATATTTTTAAATCACCACTGAGACACGGAGAAAATACAAATCCGCGCTAATCCGCTTTTTGTTTTTTTTTCGCGTGCCACTTTAGC
>Ga0172372_10011970_pt1 | contig 10946 bp, 9 predicted proteins | sample LakKiv5m_2_FD_114544 | JGI IMG/M metagenome (GOLD analysis project Ga0172372, IMG submission 114544) | Freshwater microbial communities from Kabuno Bay, South-Kivu, Congo - kab_092012_9.5m | ecosystem: Environmental > Aquatic > Freshwater > Lake | place: Democratic Republic of the Congo... | reverse complement strand
TTCCGGTCCGCGCTCGAGGGAAGCGACGTCCGCGTCCTGCTCGACGAGCGCGAGGGCGAGCAAGAGCGACGCCTCGCGATCGCCGGGCGCGAGCTCCAACGCCGTGCGCGCCGACTGCGCCGCATCGACGAGCGCGCGCGAGCTCACCTGCAAGTACGCCCGATCGCGCTGCGCGCACAGCCGCGCCCACTCGTCTTCCACTTCGCGGAACACCGGCACCGCGGCGTCGAGCGCGAACAGCAGCTCTTCCTCGAAGCGCCGCACTTCCGCGGCCGATTCCTTGCGCGCTTCTTCGCGCCGCGCGCGCTCCTCCGCGAGCAGCTTCTGCCGCGCCGGATCGCTCGGCGAGAGCGAGACGGGCCCGAGCTCGACGTTCGTGGTCTGCAGCACGCGCGCGAGGTCGTCGCTCCAGCGCGCGAACGCGCTCCAGAGCTCCTCTTCGTCGCGCTGCCGATCGAGCGCTCCGTAGTAGCGCACGAGCACGTCGAGGATGCGCTTGCGGGTCGCGAGCACCTTGGGCGCGACACGCCGGTAGTCACCGCGCGACACACGCTCCAGAAACTCGCGCACGGACCCCGCCTGCTTCACCGCGAGGTCGAGCTCGCGCACCGCGCGCAGCGTCGCCTCCACGTCGTATGGCCCGCTGTCCGTCACCGCGACTTCGAGCGCCGCGCGTGCCGGATCGGCTTCCGCCTGCGCGCGTTCCTCGCGCGCTCGACGTTCGCTCGCGTCGCCCTCGTCGCCGCGCGTGCCGAAGTAGAGCGCCAGCCCGAGCAGCGAGGCCGCCGCGAATCCGAGCGCCATTCCGATGCGCAAGCTCGGCGTCACGACGTGCTCAGCGCTTCGCGCGCCGCGTCACGCGCCGGTACGCCTTGAGGTACTCCTGCGCCGTCGCGTTCCACGAGAAGTCCTGCCGCATGCAGCGACCGGTGACTTGCTTCCAAGTTTCCTGACTCTTGTAGAGCTTGCGGGCTGCCTCGACGCCGTCGAGCAGGCTCTCGCCCGTGTACGACGAGAAGTGGAAGCCGGTTCCGGAGCGCGCGTTCTTCTGGCAGTCGACGACGTAGTCCTCGAGACCGCCGCTGCCGTACACGATCGGCACGGCCCCGTAGCGCATGCCGATCGCGCACAGCGCGTTGCCCGGGTTGTAGTGCGCAGGCAAGAGCAGCATGTCCGCCGCGCCGAGGATCTGGTGCGCGAGCGCGGCTTGATAGCCCTCGAGCACGCGGCAGCGCCCGAAGAAGGTGGTCTGGATCGTCTTGAGGCGATCGTGGATGTCGGGACGACCGGTCCCCATGAGCACGCACTCGACGCCGCGCTCGAGCGCCGTGGTCAGGATCTCCGCGAGGATCTCCGTGCCGCTGTCGGCATCGAAGCGCCCGAGCATCGCCGCCAGAGGCGTGCGGGCACCCGACTCCAGCTTGAGCAGGCCCTGCAGGGTCGTCTTGCACTTGGCCTTGCCCGCGAGGGTCTTGTCCTTCTCGCTGAAGTTGCGCGGCAGGGCCGGGTCCGTCTCGGGGTCCCAAGCGCTGTAGTCAATGCCGTTGCTGATGCCGACGAGTTCCTTCGAGCGCCGCCGGAAGGCGTCTTCGAGGCCGTAGCCGCGATCCTGTTGCTGGATGCGCTCGGCGTGGCCCGGCGAGTGCGTGCCGATCAGCGTCGCGAACTCGGTGCCGGCCTTCAGGAAGTTGACCTTGCCCGCGACTTCGAGGCCGCCGACGGACTGGAACACGCGGTAGGGGAGCCCGAGGCGCGGGAGGATCTCGCGCTCGAAGGTGCCCTGCATGGCGATGTTGTGGATCTGGAAGTACGTGCCCGCCTTGGAGGCCGGGTGGTCGGGCCGCTTGTCGGTGAACTCGAGCTGCTGGACGAGCGGCAGGAGGCCCGTGGCCCAGTCGAAGCAGTGGATCACCTCCGGCTCGAACGAGATCGTCGCGAAGCTCTCGAGCACGGCGCGCGCGAAGACCGTGTAGCGCCGCCAGTTGTCGGCGTAGGGGCCGTCCTCGCCACCGTAGGGGTTGCGGCCCTCGAACAGCTGCGGGTGCCCGAACAGGTAGACCGTGACCTTGCCGATGCGGCCGCGGTGGAGGCGGAACGAGGTGCGCCCGTCGATGTCCTGGGCGTTGACGATGCCGACGGGGCCGAAGTCCTCGAGCTTGTCGCTGCTGACCAGCGCGGTCCACGGCAGGAACACCGCGACCTCGCAGCCGGCCTCGGCCATGGCGCGCGGGAGCGCTGCGGCGACTTCCGCGAGCGGCGTGCGCCGCACCAGCGGATCGAACTCGGGGGTGACGAAGGCGACCTTCATGCGCGCGTTCCTCCGTCGGCACCGCGGAGGTCGCGAGACACGCGGGCGCAAGCGACCCCGCCGCACCCCTGCGCGGGTGCACGGCTCGGAGGCTCTGCGTGGGAGCGAGCGGCGCTCGATCGATCCGTCATCGAGAACGGGTCATCCGATGGCTGGACTCCGCGAGGGGCGGCCTGCGGTGGGCCGTCGCGCGGAGGAGGGGAGTCGTTGGCCCCGACCGCAGGCGGAACCCTAGGAAGCGACCCGGGCCGACCCTACTCCGAACTCGGAGCGTATTGCTAAGTGCTTATTGGTGAAAAACTTATGGCTTGTTGGATTTTCGTGCGCCGGCCCCTTTGGTCGCCTCGTACTCGGCGATGGCCTGGGGCAGGAGCGCCTCGATGGCCGCGATGCGGTTCTCGTTCGAGGGGTGCGTCGAGAGGAACTCCGGCGGCGCGCCGCCGCCCGAGGCCTCCGCCATGCGCTTCCAGAAGGCGACCGCCTCGCGCGGGTCGTAGCCGGCGCGCGCCATGTAGATCAGGCCGATGTGGTCGGCTTCGAGCTCGTCGTCGCGGCCGAACGGCATCAGCACGAGCAGGTTCACGGCCAGCGCGAGCGCCTCTTGGTACTGCGCCACGGTCTCGTCGCTCGCGGCCGCGACCTCGAGTCCGATCTGCGTCGCGACCGCCTGCGACATGCGCGAGGTGCCGTGGCGCGCGATGGCGTGCGCGATCTCGTGGCCGAGCACCACGGCGAGCCCCGTCTCGCCCTGACAGATCGGCAGGATGCCGGTGTAGACCGCGATCTTGCCGCCGGGCATGCACCACGCGTTCACCATCTCAGGGTCGCGAATCACGTTGGCTTCCCACTCGAAGCCCGGGTCGTCCGACACGGCCGCGATGCGGTCGACGACCTTGCGCACGAGCTCGACCTCCGGGCCCGTGCGCACCAGCTGGCCCTCCGACTCCTTCAGCACGCCGACGTAGGCGTCCTTGCCGAGCGCGAGGTCGTCCGCGGTGTCGAACAGGTTGAACTGCGTGCGGCCGGTGACCGGCACCGTGAAGCAGGCGGGCGCGAGCAGAGCGAGCCCGAGCACGAGCGCGCCGCCGCGGCTGAAAAGCCCGCGGAGTGCCTGCGCCGCGCGATAGAATCCGCCGCGAACCGACTCGAATGCTGTGCTCATGACTACGAACTCCGCTGTCTCGCTGGTTGGACTTTCGCTGACGGACTTCTCGGACGCGCTCGCCGCGCGCACCCAGACGCCGGGCGGCGGCAGCCTCGCCGCGTACATGGTCGCCTGCGGAGCCGCCACCGTGAGTATGGCAGCACGATTTACATCCGGCGACAAGTACGCCGCCGTGGCCGAGGCCATGGCCCGCCGCGCGGCCGAGCTCGACACGCTGCGCAGCCGCGCTCTCGCGCTCGTCGACCACGACAGCGCCGCCTACGACCGCGTCACGGCCGCCTTCAAGCTGCCGAAGGCCACGGATGAGGAGAAGGCCGCCCGCACGGCCGCGGTCCAAGCCGCGACGAAGGGCGCGCTCGAGGTGCCCTTCGAGACCATGGAGGTCGCGCTGGCCGTGCTGCGCCACGCGCACGAGTGCGCGGGGGCGATCAACCCCAATCTGGCGAGCGACTGCGGCAGCGGTGCCCACGCGGCGCTCGCGGGCCTCGAGTCGGCGCTCGCCAACGTCGCCATCAACGCAGCCTCGCTCAAGGACGCCGAGTACGTCGCCGCGCGCAAGGCCGCGGCCGAGTCCATGCGCCGCGAGGCGCGCGCGTGCGCCGAGTCCGTGCGCGCGGCGCTCGCTCCCCACATCGGAGGCTAGTCCCATGTTCAAGCTCGTCCTGATTCGCCACGGCGAGAGCCAGTGGAACCGCGAGAATCGCTTCACCGGCTGGAAGGACGTCCCGCTGTCCGACAAGGGCGTGGGCGAAGCGCGCGAGGCTGGCCAGCGCCTGCGCGCGGCCGGCTTCGAGTTCGACGGGGCCTACACGTCGCTGCTCAAGCGCGCGATCTCGACCCTGCAGCTCGTGCTCGACGAGACGGACCAGCTGTGGGTGCCCGTCACGAAGGACTGGCGCCTGAACGAGCGCCACTACGGCGCGCTCACGGGCCTCGACAAGGCCGAGACCGCCGCGCGCCACGGCGAGGAGCAGGTGCTCATCTGGCGTCGCAGCTACGACATTCCGCCGCCGGCCTACTCCGAGGGCGACAGCGCGAACCCGTCGATCGACCGGCGCTACGCCAAGCTCTCGTCGGCCGAGCTGCCGCGTGCGGAGTCCCTCAAGGACACCGTGGCGCGCGTCGTGCCCTACTGGAATGCGCAGATTGCGCCGCGCGTGCGCGCGGGCGAGCGCCTGATCATCGCCGCGCACGGCAATAGCTTGCGCGCGCTCGTGAAGCATCTCGACGGGATCGCCGACGACAAGATCGTCGCGCTCAACATTCCGACCGGCATTCCGCTCGTGTACGAGCTCGATGCGAACTTGAAGCCGAGCGCGAGTCGCTACCTCGCGAGCGACGTGGAAATCGCCGCCGCGCAGCACGCGGTCGCCAGCCAAGGCAAGGCGCGCAAGTAGGCGCGCGGCAGGCGATGTTCGACTGGTTCCGACGCCAGCGGGTCGAGCCCGAGCCGCAGCTCTTGGACTTCGGTCCGATCAGCGAGTTTCACGCTGCTGCGCGCGGCGAGGGCGAGGAGCGGCTCGTGACTGCGCTCGGACTCCTGCTGCGCGAGCACAAAAACGTCGAGCGCGCCTACCTCGCGCGCGTGCGCTACGGCGCGGGCCAGCCGCTCGACATGGCGCTGTGCCTCGTCGGCGAGGAAACCGACGCGCTCTACGGGGTGCTGCGCAAGTTGTTCCACGCGATGTTCGAGCAGGGCCAGCACCTCGACATCGTGTTTGTCTCTCCCGACGAGGAAGCGCGCCTGCGCGAGCTCGCACCTCCCGTCTACGAGCGCACCTGAGCCTCGTCTCGCGCTCACTCTCTCGCCCCTCGCCAAGGAACCCATGCACCACCTCGACGTCCTGTCTCCGCTTCGCATCGGCTCGCTCGAGCTCGCCAGCCGCGCCTTCATGGCGCCGCTGACTCGCTGCCGCGCGACGGTGGAGAACGGCGTTTCCACGCACGTGCCGAACGCGCTGATGGCCGAGTACTACGCGCAGCGCGCGAGTGCGGGCCTGATCGTCGCGGAGGCCACGATGGTCATGGAAGGCAACTCGTCCTTCTATTCCGAGCCGGGCGTGTGGAGCGCGGAGCAGGTGGCGGGCTGGAAGCTCGTGACGCAGGCCGTGCACGCGCAGGGCGGGCGCATCTTCCTGCAGCTGTGGCACGGCGGCCGCACGTGCCACCCGGTCTTCAACGGCGGTGCCACTCCCGTGGCGCCGAGCCCGATCGCGATTCGCGGCTTCGAGGTGCAGACCCCGCAGGGCAAGGTCGCGCACGGCGTGCCGCGCGAGCTGCTCGCGAGCGAGCTCCCGGGCATCGTCGCCGGCTTCGGCAGTGCGGCCGAGCGCGCCAAAGAGGCCGGATTCGACGGCGTGGAATTGCACGGCGCGAACGGCTACTTGCTCGATCAATTCCTGCGCAGCGGCTCGAACCAGCGCAGCGACGCCTACGGCGGCTCACTCGCCAACCGCGCGCGGCTTTTGCTCGAGGTCGTCGACGCGGCCTGCGCCGTGTGGGAACCGAGCCGCGTGGCCGTGCGCCTTTCGCCGCTCAACAGCTACAACGACATGCAGGACGAGGATCCGGTGGCGCTCTCGAGCTTCGTTGCGCAAGAGCTCTCGCAGCGCGGCTTGGCATTCCTGCACGCCATGCGCGGCGACTTCCTGCGTCGCCAGAAGGGCGACGTGCTCTCGGCCTTCCGCGCGCACTTCCGCGGCACGCTCGTCGCCAACATGGGCTACACGCCGACCGAGGCTTCGCAGGCCATTGCAGCTGGGCTCGTCGACGCCGTCGCCTTCGGCACGTCGTTCCTCGCCAATCCCGACCTGCCCGCGCGCATCCGCACCGGCGCCGCGCTCAACGCTCCCAATCCCGCGACCTTCTACACGCCCGGCCCCGTCGGCTACACCGACTACCCCGCGCTCGCCTGAGACGCACGCCCGGTCTTCGCGCCCAAAGCAGGCTTCGAACGCAGCGCGTCACACTCGCAGAGCGTGGCGCGTGGCCGCGGAGATCGGACGCGAGACGAGATCTCCCGCGGTCGCGAAGCTGCCGATGCCCGAGCTCCTCCTCCGGATCGAATCGCAGCCAGTGCTCGGTGGAGCAGGCAAGCCATCGCAATCGCGCGGCCGTTCGGGACCGACCGCCGTTTCTCCTCGCACCCCACTTGACTCCCGATCGGGGGGGGGATAGCGTCAACACCTTCCCGATCCCGGCCGTGCGGGCGCCCGTCGACCCAATCTCCATCCCGGAGGATGCCGTGTTCCATCGAGTTTCACTGCGTCTCGCAATCTTGATCGCGGCAATTTGCCTTGTTGGTGTGACCTGGACGTGGCACGTCGAGTCGGCGTCCATGTGTCTCGACGTCGACGAGGCGAAGGCGACGCGGATCTCTGGTGGTGACCACATCGCGAATGCCCGCTGCGTCGCATCTAGCTCCAATTACTGGTGCCAGCTCGGTGCGGAGCAAGAGCCGTGCAACGCGACAGCCTGTACGACCTGCACGACGTGTTTCGCAGACAACGCATTCGTCATCCGCCGATGCCTGCCGGGCGGGGACGGCTGCAACCATTTTACCGGCATTGCGCGTGACTGCGGCGCCAAGATGAACGGCGTCTGCAATTTTCCGTGCGTTGGCGGTAGCTGGGAGGATTGCCTGTCCAACGGCGCATCCTCGGACTCGTGCGGCACGCTGGTCATCACCTCTTGCAGCCCCTGACGGTCGAGGGCTCCTGTTTCCGGGAGGCAAGGTCATGTACCAGACCTGCTGTGCGGCACTGGCTTGCGGCTTGGCCTGGCTTCAGCCCGGGCTTTGCTCGCAAGGCGCTTCCGATCCTGCCGCTGTATCGCAAGGGGAACTCGACGTCCTAGCTGCTGCGCTGGAGCAGCGAGACCGTCGGCTTGGTTCGATCCTTCTGAGCTTCCACGCCAGAGAAGAGTCCAGCCCCTCCGGCCTGCGGTTCGAGCAGCACGGTTCATGGGCCCGAAGTGCTGCGCTTTCAGGATTGGATGTGACGACGCTTACCGAGTCGGGGGAGCGGCACAGCCGAGGTGTCTGGGACGGACACACGTATTCGTCGATCGCCACGATGGAGGACGAGTACCCCGTCCTAGTCAGGAGCCCGAAGAAGGGCGCGCCGTTCAGCCTGTACACGCCGGACTTCTTTGGGCTGTGGTGGGGCGACATCGAGACAAGCAAGCTGCTCAAATCGGAATACGGCGGCCGCCTGACCGCGTTGGGTCGCGAGACCGTTCGGGATCGGGACTGCATGCTGCTCGTCCACGATGCGGCTCCTCCGCCCCAGAGCGGCACGTTCGGTGCTCCAGTCCTGATCTGGATTGACGACCAGCAGACGTTGCTGAATTTGAAGGTCCAACGTCTGACCCCGGTGCGTTCGAAGTCTGGCGGGCCTGAAAATGCGCGAGAACTTGGCGGCGACCGCTTCGAGCCGGTAGCGACATGGGAGGTTCTGGCGGAGGAACTGGTTCAGGACGTCTGGATCCCTTCCAAGGGACGCCTCGTGTCCTTGGGGCAGCGGGCGCCCATGAGCATCAGCATCGACGCCAATTCCGTAGTCTTGAACGACCCCTTCGCCGTCGAGCAATTCATCTCCATCCCCAACGATCGATGGTACACCGTGGTGGACAATCGGACCGGGGAAATCACTTCCCAGAGCCCATACGGGCCATCCGACGAGGGGAGCATGCGCTTCTACGTGGGAGTGTGGGAGGATCAGAAGTGGCGTCGAATGCCCAAGGCCGAGGCACCGGATCCTCAGATCCGGTTCGAATCGGCATCTTGCGGGCCACTGGCGCTCTTCCACGTGGCCGTTGCATGTCAGATGGACGTGCGCCTCGAACGCGTCTTGGGTGCGTTCGCACCGGACGCGAAAACGGCGGAATCCGTGAGCTTTGCCGAGATGAGTCAGGCCGCAGTCGCGCTCGGGTTGAGCGCACGGACACTGGAATGCTCTCTGGATCGTCTTCTGGCCATGGCCGCAGACCCGGTGGTCTGGGTCATCGCTCACATGACTCGCGATGTGCACGTGGACGACAGCGAGAACTCGATGAATCACTTCAGCGTCGTCTCGGTATCCGGGGAACGCATCACGGAGTACTCTCCGCCGAACGTGATCATCGACCAGACCCCCGAGGAGTTTGCCAACAGATGGACGCGGCACGTTCTTGTCTTGAGCCGAGCCGAGATCAGTGATCAAAGCGTTGGACTCACGGCGCCGCGAAAGGCGTGGCTGTTCGTGGCCGCTTCGATCTCCCTCGTCGCGCTAGGGTGCGTCGGGTTCGAGGTTTCCCGGCGCCGGAGGGGCAAGAGAGCTTGAGGAGCTTCAAGGTTTCCGCTTCGATCCTGTTGATGCTGGCCTCGACTGCCTGCGGCGAGCGACAAAGCCAGCCAGGCATCGATCTGTGCGTGGGACGCCGCGAGACCCTGGAGTGTGGATCCGTCCGGGTCGGCACGCTGGCCTCATGCTCCGCTCGCATCAGGAACGAAATTGGCCGCAGTATCCAGCTGCAGGCTCCCCATTCCACCTGCGCTTCGGAGAGCGTCCAGTTGGAAGCGCTGTCGCTCGAACCAGGCGCCTCCACGCTCCTGCACTACAAGGCGTTCGCGATCGCACCAGGCCGAGTCGTGGACGAATTGAAGTTGTTGACCAACGCCGGCGAGCCCGTACTCGAACTGCTCGTCGTGATGGACGTTCGGCCGTGAGCAGGTCTCACGTGCGTCGGAGCCTCGCGCTTCTTGCTATAGCCCTGTTCGCTGTGGCCGCTTTCCACTGGCTGCGCAGCCGGAATGTCGGCCCAGAAGGTCCGGGTGCGCAGCCGGCAGACGCTGACACGACCACGCCCGGCGAGTTCACGGCCGACTCCTTGGATCGCCTGATCCTTCCAGCGGGCGCAGCCGATTCCGAAGACTCGACATCCGTGGCTTCGATTCGAGGTGTCGTGGTCGATGAGAACGGCGCAGCGGTGGATGGCGCGAGTGTGAGTGCCGTGGTGAGGCTGGCGCCGGAATTGGAGAGCCTTGAACCACGCCTCCGCACCGAGGCGACGCCCGTGTTCGAGACTCAGACGGACTCCGTCGGGCGTTTCGAGGTCCCGGCTGGAGATCTGACCGCGCTCGACCTGATCGCGCGCAAGGACGGTTACGTCGATGCCACCGCGGAGTTCTGCTCGCCCGGGTCGCAACTGGTGCTGCGCCTAACGCAAGGGGTGATTCTTGCGGGAACCGTGCGAATGGAGAGCTCGGGCGCTCCCGTGGCGCGCGCGAAGGTGCGCGGGCAGGCAAAAGGTTCGCGGGTGCCGTTGTTCGAAGTGACGTCGGACGCGTCGGGAGCTTTCCAGAGCCCTCCGCTGGGGCCCGAGCAGGTCTTCCTCCACTGCTTCACGGACCAAGGCACATCGCGGACCGCATTCGCGAGCACGCACGGCGTTCGAGGAATCGTGCAGGTAGATGTCTGGATTCGGACGGGCGTGAATGTGGTCGGGCGTGTCCTCGATGCCACGACCGGGCTTCCGATCGCGGGAGCCAGCGTCTCTCCCGGTTGGACGTTCGACCAGTCGGTCCTCACGGACGGCGGAGGCCAATACTCCTTGCCCGGTTTTGTCCTGGGAGCGTATCTCGAGATCCACGTGCAGGCCGACGGTTATGGACGTTCGGAAGTCGTCCCGATGCCGATGGATGGGGGCGATGCGCTGCTTGCGAATTTCGACTTGCTGCCGGATCACACCGTGGTCGGAATGCTGGTGGACGCGAATCGGTTGCCAGTCTCCGGGGCGCGCGTCATCGCGATCGCTGCGGGCCAGAGGATGGACTGGCGCGATGGCGTCTCGGATCGTGAAGGGAATTTCAGGCTCAGCGGACTTCGGGCTGACGTCCGCCATTCGCTCGTCGTGTGCACCCCCTGGCAGTCGCAGGTCGTCTATGCGTTCCCAGCCAGTGAAAAGGAGCAGCGAGTGACGGATTTTGGAGCGATCCTGCTCGAGCGCGGCGTCAGGCTGCGTGGCGTCATCCAGGATGCATCGGGGCGACCCATCGCAGGACAGGAGGTCCTCTTGCTGGGGACGAATGTCGACCGTTGGTCGTTCTCCGACAAGCGGATCGTGAACGACCTGCGCGATGGGTGGATGCTGGACGCGCAAGTTGCGCGACGGCCGTCGATTTCCGACAGCGCAGGGCGGTTCTTGTTCGGCGGTGTCGCACCGGGGGAGTATCGGGTCGGCGTCGAGGGGCCCGCCGGAGAGAGGCTCGTCGAGCGCGCCGTCCTCGTGCCGCAAGGCGGGGGCGACCTTGAGCTCAGTCTTGTCGTTCCGGACTCCGTGCGTGTCGAGGGCCGGGTCGTTGATGAGGATGGCAATCCCGTGGGAGCAGCTCGAGTCTCCATCCAAAGCGCTGATGGGAAGTTCCTCTCGGGCTCCCATACCGACTCAGCGGGTGGGTTCAGCTTCTGGCCATTCGGTTCTCGCAGGGTGTCC
>Ga0172372_10011968_pt1 | contig 10948 bp, 10 predicted proteins | sample LakKiv5m_2_FD_114544 | JGI IMG/M metagenome (GOLD analysis project Ga0172372, IMG submission 114544) | Freshwater microbial communities from Kabuno Bay, South-Kivu, Congo - kab_092012_9.5m | ecosystem: Environmental > Aquatic > Freshwater > Lake | place: Democratic Republic of the Congo... | reverse complement strand
CGAAGCCTGGACCCACGCCACCAACTCAGACGAGCGCCAAGTCGACTGGCAATTCACCACCAGCAACGCCCGCATCAAACTCCGGCACCTATACCCTGTGCTTTAGAGACGACTGTCTACTAGGTGTTCTGTCCGTGGAGGTTGCTGACGGCGGATAACGGTTCGCCAACGTTGCCGTTCGTACTGCCTCAACACCCCGCGCCTGGCGTTATTGTGCGCACGTGCGCAGGCGCTCGACTTGTGCGGACGAAGGGGGTGCGCCCGCGTGACGGATCTGCCAGGTTCCGACGCGTCAGCAACACCACCAGGGACGGGCACGTTGGTCGACGTCCGGGTCCGGGGCCTGCATCGCAGGTTCGGCGAGGTGGTCGCTGTTGACGGGGTGGATCTGGATGTCCGGGACGGGGAGTTCCTGACGCTGCTCGGGCCATCCGGCTCCGGCAAGACGACGGTGCTCCGGATGATCGCCGGATTCGAGAAGCCCGACGCAGGCACGATCGAGATCGCCGGGACCGAGGTCACCGGACTTCCCCCCTACCAGCGGGATGTCAACACCGTCTTCCAGGACTATGCCCTGTTCCCGCATATGAACGTCTACCGGAACATCGAATACGGGCTTCGGGTCAAGAGGGTCCCCAAGGCGGACCGGCAGCGGCGGGTGGAGCAGGCACTGGCCACCGTCCGGCTGGCGGGCTACGGGGACCGGGCACCCTCGCAGTTGTCCGGCGGACAGCGTCAGCGAGTCGCCCTGGCCCGGGCCCTGGTCAACGAGCCGAAGGTGCTGCTGCTCGACGAGCCGCTGGGCGCCCTGGACCTGAAACTTCGCGAGCAGATGCAGGTTGAACTGAAGGAGATCCAGCGCGAAATCGGCATCACCTTCATCTTCGTCACCCATGACCAGGACGAGGCGCTGACCATGTCCGACCGCATCGCGGTCTTCAATGAGGGCCGGATCGCCCAGTTGGGGACGCCGACGGAGATCTACGAGCATCCGGCGAGTGCCTTCGTCGCCGGCTTCGTCGGCACCTCCAACCTGCTGGAGTCGGCGGCAGCCCAGGCCGTACTGGGCCGATCGGGAACCTGGTCCGTGCGTCCGGAGAAGATCACCCTGTCCCTGCCCGGCGATGCGGTGGCACCTGAGCGACATGCCGTACGCGGCCGGGTGCGCGAGGTTGTCTACGTCGGAATGTCGACCCGGTTCGTGGTCGACCTCGAGCACGGCGGATCGCTGACGGCGGTTCGCCAGAACACCGAGGCGAGTTCGGATCTTGGCCACCTACGCGGAAGCGAGGTGGTGCTGTCCTGGGATCCGGCACACGAATACCAGGTACAGGAGTAGCAGTGCCGGGTTGTTCGACCGCCCGCCAGAGAACTTTCCGTCCCAGCCGACGGCACTCGCCACCGGCTTCGCTCGAGAACAGGAGGATGCAGATGCAACGTTCGCGTCTGCTCGGGATCGCAGCCGTGGGTGCCACGGCTGCGCTGCTGCTCGCCGCATGCGGCGGGGGAAGCACGGCCTCGCCCGGTGGCGAGGCCTATGCAGGGCCGGTGGGTGACGGTGAGGGATCGCTGAGCATCCTCGCCTGGCCAGGCTATGCGGAGGACGGTTCGACCTCGCCGGATGCGGACTGGGTCACGCCGTTCGAGGAGGCAACCGGCTGCCAGGCCGAGGTGAAGGTCTTCGGCACCTCGGATGAGGCGGTGAAGCTGATGCAGGGCGGTGGCTACGACGTGGTCTCCGCCTCTGGCGACGCCTCGCTTCGCCTGATCTACGGTGACAACGTCCAACCGGTCAACATGTCGCTGGTGCCCAACTACGCCGATGTCTTCCCGGGTCTGAAGGACAAGGCCTGGAACTCGGTCAACGGTGTCAACTACGGCGTCCCGCACGGCCGGGGAGCCAATCTGCTGATGGTCAACACCGACGTCGTCACCGATGGGGCGGACTCCTGGGCCCTCACCTGGGAGGCCGACTCCCCGGTGGCCGGCAAGGTGAGCGCCTACGATTCGCCGATCTTCATCGCCGATGCCGCGCTGTACCTGATGGCGACCCAGCCTGAGCTCGGGATCACCAATCCCTACTCGTTGGACCAGAAGCAGTTCGACGCGGCGATCGCCCTGCTCGAGCAGCAGAAGCCGTTGATCAGCGAGTACTGGAGCGACTATCTCAAGCAGATGGCTGCCTTCAAGGAGGCGAGCACCGTTGCCAGCACCACCTGGCAGGTGGTCGCGAACGCCGTGCAGGCAGAGGGCACGCCGATCTCTGCGGTGAAGCCCAAGGAGGGCGCCACCGGGTGGTCGGACACCTGGATGATCGCCAAGGACACGTCGAATCTCAACTGCGCCTACAAGTGGCTTGACTGGATCGCCTCACCCGAGGTCAATGCCCAGGCAGCCGAGTGGTTCGGCGAGGCACCGGCCAACTCCAAGGCCTGCGCACTGACGGCGAACAAGGATCACTGCGCCGCGTACCACGCGGAGGAGACCGACTACTGGAACGACGTCTACTACTGGACGACCCCGACGGCCCAGTGCCTCGACGGTCGCACCGACGTCGAGTGCGTTCCGTACTCGGAGTGGGTGACCGCATGGTCGGCCCTTCGCAGCTAGTCCGCTGAACAGGAGCGAGGGATCCCGGTGACGGCCACGACGACCACCCTGTCGGGAGGCTTCGGCTACCGCCATCCGCGACTGCGGCTGGCGGGGCTGCTGAGTGCCCCGATGGCGTGGTTGGTCCTGGTCTACCTGGGATCCCTCGCGGCCCTGTTCATCACCGCCTTCTGGACGGTTGACGACTTCACCGGCCAACTGGTGCGGACCTTCACCCTGGAGAACTTCGTCGAGGTCTTCACCAACTCCGCCTACTACCCCGTCATCCTGCGGACCGTCGGTATCGCGCTCCTGGTCACCGCGCTGTGCGTGGCCCTGGGTCTGCCCCTGGCCTTCTTCATGTCCAAGGTGGCGACGCCGAGATGGCAGCCGCTGCTGGTGGCCCTGGTCCTCACCCCGCTCTGGGCCTCGTACCTGGTGAAGGTCTACGCCTGGCGGGCGATGCTCGGTCCGGAAAGCGGGGTGATCCAGTGGTTCCTCGAGCCCCTGGGCCTTTCCAGTCCAGGCTTCGGCTTCCTGGGCATCGTCATCACCCTGACCTACCTGTGGCTGCCGTACATGATCCTGCCGATCTACGCCGGCCTGTCCCGGCTGCCGGGATCGGTGGTCGAGGCCTCCGCCGACCTCGGTGCGCGCAACGGACGAACCATCACCAGCGTGGTGATCCCGATCATCTTCCCGTCGATCGTGGCTGGCTCGGTCTTCACGTTCTCACTCAGCCTGGGGGACTACATCACCGCGCAGATCGTCGGCGGCAAGGTGACGATGCTGGGCAACGTGGTCCAGGTGACCTATGTGAACAACCTCCCCTTCGCTGCGGCGGTGGCCACGATTCCGGTCGTGATCGTGCTCCTCTACCTCTGGGCGGTCCGCCGATCCGGCGCCCTGGACAACCTCTAGGCGGCCATGGTGAACCTGTCCCGAGGCTCGAAGGCGGTGCTGTGGATCCTGGCGATCATCGCCTTCGCGTTCATCTACGTCCCGATGGGTGTCATCCTCATCAACTCCTTCAGTGCCAGCAAGGGCTTGAGTTGGCCCCCGGCCGGCTTCACTACCCAGTGGTGGACGAGCGCCATCGAGAACGAGGGGGTGCGCGAGGCGCTGTGGACCTCAGTCTGGGTAGCCATCGTGGCCACCGCGATCGCCATGGTCCTGGGCACCCTGCTCAGCCTTGCCTTGGCCCGCTACCGGTTCTTCGGCCGGGAGTCGGTCACCTTGCTGATCGTGCTGCCGATCGCGCTGCCGGGCATCGTCACCGGCATCGCCCTGAACAACGTGTTCACCACCTTCCTCGGCGGCCTGACCATCGTGACCCTGATCATCGGTCACGCAACCTTCTGCATCGTGGTCGTCTACAACAACGCCCTGGCCAGGCTGCGCCGCCTCGGCGGCAACGTCGAGGAAGCCTCCGCTGATCTCGGGGCGGGTGGCTGGACCACCTTCCGCCTGGTGACCTTCCCGCTCATGCGATCAGCCTTGGTCGCCGGTGGGGTACTCGCCTTCGGGCTGTCCTTCGACGAGATCATCGTCACCACGTTCACCGCCGGCCCCGGGATCACCACCCTGCCGATCTGGATCTACCAGAACCTGTTCCGGCCGAACCAGGCGCCGATCGTGAACGTCGTCGCCGCGGCCCTGGTCGTCATCAGCATCCTGCCGATCTACATCGCCCAGCGCTTCTCCAGCGACACCAGGCGTGGTGGCGGCCTGATCTAGGCTGACCATGTGCCACGCGCCGACGGTCGACTGAGCCATGAGTTGTACCCGGCCGAGCGTGGACCGCAGGATGCCTGCGGGGTCTTCGGAGTCTGGGCTCCGGGGGAAGAGGTCTCCAAGCTGACGTACTTCGGCCTGTTCGCCCTCCAGCACCGGGGCCAGGAGTCGGCGGGGATGGCGGTCAGCGACGGCTCGCACATCGTCGTCGTCAAAGACATGGGACTGGTGTCCCAGGTCTTCAACGAGGCCGCCCTGGAGTCCCTGCGCGGCCATCTGGCCGTCGGCCACACCCGCTATTCGACCACCGGTGCCAGTACCTGGGCCAATGCTCAGCCGTCCTTCCGAGCCACGGCGACCGGTCACCTGGCCCTCGGTCACAACGGCAACATCACCAACACCGCGGAACTCAGGCAGCGACTGGCCGAGTTGGCCTGTTCCTCGGGGGAGCTGCCTCTGGACACCGGGATCCTGGCGACCAGCGACACTGAGGTACTGACGGCGCTGATCGCCGCGCACCCGGACCTCAGTGTCGAGGCAGCGGCCATGCTGGAACTGCCAAGGGTCCAGGGTGCCTTCAGCCTGGTCTTCATGGACGACGACGCCCTGTACGCCGCGCGCGATCCGCACGGCATCCGGCCACTGGTCCTCGGCCGACTGGAGCGCGGCTGGGTGATCGCCAGCGAGACGGCGGCACTGGACATCGTGGGTGCGGCGTTCGTCCGCGAGGTGGAACCCGGTGAGCTGGTGGTGATCGACGTCCAAGGACTGCGCTCACAGCGATTCGCAACAGCGGACCCCAAGGGCTGCCTCTTCGAGTACGTGTACCTGGCGCGGCCGGACACCACGATCGCGGGCCGCAGCGTGCAGGCCGCCCGGATGAACATCGGTCGGGAGCTTGCCATCGAGCATCCGGTTGACGCCGACCTGGTCATCCCGGTGCCCGAGTCCGGTCGATACGCCGCCATCGGTTACGCCCAGCAGTCCGGTATCCCGTTCGCCGAGGGCCTGGTCAAGAACGCCTATGTCGGCCGGACCTTCATCCAGCCCTCGCAGACCATCAGGCAACTCGGGATCCGGCTGAAGTTGAATCCGTTGCGGGAGGTCATCAGCGGTCAGCGGCTGATCGTGGTGGACGACTCGATCGTGCGTGGCAACACCCAGCGCGCACTGGTGCGCATGCTGCGCGAGGCGGGAGCCCGCGAGGTGCACGTCCGGATCTCCAGCCCGCCGGTGCAGTGGCCCTGCTTCTACGGCATCGACTTCGCAACTCGGGCCGAACTGGTCGCCAGTGGGCTGAACGTCACCGAGATCTGCACCTCGATCGGGGCCGACTCCCTGGGGTACGTCTCCCTCGAGGCACTGGTCCGCGCCACCACCGTGGCATCGGATCGACTGTGCAAGGCCTGCTTCGATGGTCGGTACCCGATCCCCGTCGAGCAGGACGACCTCGGAGCTCGGCAGGTACTGGACGGGATCGAACGCCGGGTTGCCATGAGCGTTGACGCCGAGGGGGTCCCGGTCGGCACCTCGGGCGGGGCGGCCGACGCCCTGGAGCGGCCATGACCGACGTCGGCACGGGCCCGGTCTCGTACGCGGCCGCCGGGGTCAGCGTGGCGGAGGGCGAGCGGGCCGTGTCCTTGATGCGAGCGGCGGTCGCCGCGGCCCAACGACCGGAGACCCGCGGGCAGTTCGGTGGCTTCGCCGGCATCTTCGACGCTTCGGGTCTGACTCGCTATCGGCAGCCGCTCCTGGCGACCTCCACCGACGGCGTCGGAACCAAGGTGGCCGTGGCGCGCGCCATGGGCATCCACGACACGATCGGAATCGACCTGGTCGCCATGGTGGTTGACGACCTGGTCGTCTGCGGCGCCGAGCCACTCTTCCTGACGGACTACATCGCAGTCGGCCGGGTCATCCCGGAGCAGATCGCCGCGATCGTGTCCGGGGTGGCCAAAGGTTGCCAGGCAGCCGGATGTGCGCTGCTCGGCGGAGAGACGGCCGAGCATCCGGGACTGATGGAACCCGGGGAGTACGACCTGGCCGGAGCCGGGACCGGCGTGGTCGAAGCGGACCGGCTCCTGGGCCCGGAACGAGTGCGGGCGGGTGACGTGCTGGTGGCGATGGCCTCCTCGGGGCTGCATGCCAACGGCTACTCACTGGCCCGGATGGTGTTGCTCGGCCAGGGGCGACCCGGACTGCATCAGCACCTGGACGAACTCGGCCGGACGGTCGGCGAGGAGTTGCTGGAGCCGACCCGGATCTACGCCAGCCACTGCCTGTCCCTGGCTGACGAGGTCGAGATCCACGCCTACAGCCACGTCACCGGCGGTGGATTGGCAGCCAATCTCGCCCGGGTGCTTCCGGAATCCCTGGCTGCCGAGATAGATCGTGGAACCTGGTCCCCGCCTCCGATCGTGCGGGTGATCGGCAGTCTGGGCGAGATCGACCAGGCCGAACTGGAGCGCACTTTCAACATGGGGATCGGCATGGTGGCGGTGTTGCCCGAGGAGTGCGCAGCATCTGCGGTACAGGCATTGACTGCCCGCGGATTGCCGTCCTGGGTGTGCGGCCGCCTCAGGGATCGCAGGCCGGGCGAACGTGGGGACGCCCCAGCCAAGGGTGGTGCCGGTGGGGCGGTGAGCTTGGTCGGAAGCTACCGGGACGACCGCCCGCCCGCGGCAGCGTCGTCCTCGTCCTCGTCGTCCGACTCGTAGTACTTCGCGTAGGGATCCTCGTCGTCCTCGTCCTCGACCTCCACCGCGGGGGTGGAGTCGGCACCCGACAACTCTGCCTGCAGACGTTCGAAGTCCGTTTGCGGACCGCCGTACTTCAGTGCACGGGCGACCTTCGTCTGCTTGGCCTTGGCACGGCCGCGCCCCATGAGTCGACCCCCTCATCCGGGGCCCCGCCCCGGTTCGTGGAATCCGGCTCGCCACCGCCTTGCGGTGGCGGCAACGTCACAACGCGGCCTATGGTACCTGCTCGGCGGGGCCCGCGAGACGGGCGGTGCGCATTCGCTCCTGCGCCTGGGCCTGTGCTGCTGCCAATGGCGTGACACCGCTGGACCTTGCCCGGTCAAGGACCTCCAGGGTGGTCTGGAAGACGCCCATCACCTTCGCCCGGCCCTGCTCGAGGTCGCCGCTGATGGCCTCCTCGGCAGCCTGGATGACCCCGCCGCAGTTCACCATGAAGTCGGGTGCGAAGAGGATGCCGGCGGCCGCCAGGTCCGACGCGACCTCAGGTCCGGAGAGCGGGTTGTTGGCCCCCCCGCAGATCACCCGGCTGCGCAGTCTGGGCACCAGGTCCGCGCTGATCACCCCGCCGAGGGCGTTCGGCGAGAGGACGTCCCACTCCTGATCGAGCAGGGCGAACGGGTCATCGGTCAATCGGACCGGCGGATGCGCCTGCCGGATTCGGTCCAGGGCCGCGGGGTCCGGGTCCGCGACGGTCAGGGCGGCACCTTCCGCGGCCAGGTGCGAGACGAGGCGGCCGCCGACCTTGCCGGCGCCGAGCACGGCGATGCGGCGGTCGGTCAGATCCGCAGAACCCCAGGTGGCCTTGGCACAGGCCCGGATCCCCTGCCAGACACCGACCGCGGTGAGGATCCCGGTGTCGCCGAGGCCGCCGCGAGCCGCCGACATCCCGGTCGTCCATCGACAGGTCTCGCCCACGGCATCCATGTCCGCTACGGACATGCCAACGTCCGCGGCCGTGATGTACCTGCCGCCCAACTCCGACACCAGGCGCCCGTAGGCGTGCAGGACCTGCAGGGGCTTGGTCGCGGGATCCGCGAGGATGACCCCCTTGCCGCCGCCATGGTCCAGGCCGGCAAGCGCGTTCTTATAGGACATCGCGCGGGACAGTCGTAGGGCGTCCTGATAGGCGGCCGTCTGGGGCGTCTCGGACCCGGCGTAGGTGGACATTCGAGTGCCGCCCAGGGCCGGTCCCAGGCTGGTCGAGTGGATGGCGATCACGGCGCGGAAGCCGATGGCAGCGTCCTCGGCGACGATGACCTGCTCGTGGCCGTCGAAGCCATCCCAGGGCCCCTGCCAGACCGTGGTGGGGGTGCTCACGGTGCGCCTTCGGGGCGGGAAAGGTCCGGATCGGCCATGAATGAAGCGTATGTGCTTGCCCGACCCGCCCCCCAATGGGACAGTAAGCGCGGTTGCTGACCCGAGGAGGTCGCCATGTCCGGTCGCGGACCCGACGCGGAGCACCTGCTCACGCCGTCGGAGGTGGCGGCCCTGTTCCGAGTGGATCCCAAGACCGTGACCCGCTGGGCCAAGGCCGGCAAGTTGACGAGCATCCGCACCCTGGGCGGGCACCGGCGCTACCTGGCCAATGAGGTCTACTCCCTGCTGGAGGCCCAGGGTCCAATTCGGAACCTCGACGGCCCCCGATAGGTGCGCTGCCTCGGCAGACCGTCGCCGCGCAGCCATGTGCGGTTGCATGTCCTGCGCCGTGTAGACGTTCTGCTGGGCGATGTCGGAGAGTCGGTCCTTGATCTCTGATGGCGGGATCACCTTCATGGATCACAATGACGGCCTATCGCTGACGTCTCGGCGGGGAGGTGACATGACCGAAGACAGCGGTCCCGCTCGATCCGCTGTTCCCCGCGACCGCCATGACGACACGGGCGATGCCATCGTGGCGGCCAGGCGGGACTTCGTCCGTAGGCGAACCGGCATCGAACTGACCCACGTGTCCAAGGGTTCGATTGACCCGGCTACCACCGTCGGCAACGTGGAGAACTTCATCGGGGTGGCACAGGTGCCGATCGGCCTGGCCGGTCCGCTCCTGGTCGACGGGGAACATGCCCGCGGCGAGTTCTACGTGCCGCTGGCCACGACCGAGGGCGCGCTGGTTGCCAGTTACAACCGCGGGATGCGACTGCTGCATGCCTGCGGGGGAGCAAGGACAACGGTGGCGGACGACCACATGCAGCGCTCGCCGGCCTTCGAGTGCGCCGACGCCAGGGCTGCCCGGGACCTGCGTGCCTGGGTGGAAGCGCACCGGAGCCAGATCGCCGAGGCTGCGCAGGCCACCAGTCGCGTGGCCACCTTGGAAGGCATCACCTCCTTCATCGTCGGCCCCCTGCTCTACCTGCGCATGGACTATGCGACCGGGGACGCTGCCGGCCAGAACATGGTGAGCAAGGCCACCCTGGCCGCCTGTGAATGGATCCGCCAGCACCATCCGGATCGCCCGGCCTATCTGCTGTCCGGCAACATCGACACGGACAAGAAGCACTCCCAGGTCAACATGCTGCTCACTCGGGGCAAGCGGGTCGTGGCCGAGGCCTGGCTGACGGCTGAGGCATTGCAGGAGGTGATGGGCGTTACGCCAGAGGACCTGTTCCGGGCCCGGCAGGTCTCCCAGGCTGGCGCCTTCATGGTCGGCTCGGCGAACAACGGCGCACATGCCGCGAACGGGCTCACCGCCCTGTTCATCGCGACCGGCCAGGACGTGGCCAACGTGGTGGAGTCCCATGCGGCCATCGTCTACAACCAGCTGCTCCCGGACTCCAGGTACTACTGGTCCATCACGCTGCCTTCGCTCATCGTGGCGACCCATGGTGGAGGCACCAGACTCGCCACCCAGGCCGAGTGCCTGGCGATGCTCGGCTGTACCGGCACGGGCAGCGCCAGCAGGCTGGCTGAGATCGCTGCGGCGACCGTGCTGGCCGGCGAGATCTCCCTGGCGAGCGCCGTGCTGCGCGGGGACTGGGTGGCCGGTCATGAGCGACTCGGCCGGAATCGATAGCCGCAGCGGAGTACCCTCGAACCGGCGCGGGCCGAAGGCGTCCGCTGTGAAGTGAGCCAGCAGTGCACATCGACCAGCAGGAGGAGTCATGGCCGTAGACACCATCGGATCCGGGATCGCCGACACCGGATCGGCTGGCCCGGTGCCGAACGACCCGAACACCTGGCGGCATCTGCCCCCCACCTGCCAGCCGGTGGATCCGCAGCGGGTGGCAGACCTGCTCGCGGCCGAGTGGGGGCGCTTCACCGACCGCTACCCCGCTTCCGGTCAGCACAACGTTCAGGCCAGCAGGTCCCTGCCACTGGGTGTGACCTCCTCCTTCCAGCACTGGGATCCGTACCCCATCTCGGTCGCCTCGGCTCGTGGAGCGTGGCTGAAGGACGTGGACGGGAACGATCTGCTCGACCTGTCGATGGGATTCGGCGCCATGCTGGTCGGCCACCTGAACCCGACCGTCGTGGCCAAGGTGACCCAGGCGCTGGAGCAGACCGGCACCCTGTTCGTGACTCCCTCCCCGACGGCGACGGAGGTGGCCGAGCGCTTCCAACGTCGATTCGGCCTGGATCTGCTGCGGTTCGCGAACTCCGGAACCGAGGCCACCATGTACGCGGTGCGGACCGCTCGGGCGGTCACCGGGCGTCGGGGCATCGTCAAGATCGAGGGCGGCTACCACGGTGGTTACGACGCACTGTCGGTGTCCATGAAGCCGCCGCTCGACGAGGCCGGACCAGAGGACGCACCGGTCCCCTACGTTCCCTTCGAGGTGGAGGCGGGCCTGGTCTACGTCGTTCCGTACAACAACCTCGAACGACTTCAGGTGATCCTGGATCAGCATGCCAAGGACATCGCGGCGGTGGTG
>Ga0172372_10011966_pt1 | contig 10949 bp, 11 predicted proteins | sample LakKiv5m_2_FD_114544 | JGI IMG/M metagenome (GOLD analysis project Ga0172372, IMG submission 114544) | Freshwater microbial communities from Kabuno Bay, South-Kivu, Congo - kab_092012_9.5m | ecosystem: Environmental > Aquatic > Freshwater > Lake | place: Democratic Republic of the Congo... | reverse complement strand
CAGGCAAAACTCAAAAGCAATGACTTCTGAAGATAAAGCACTAAAACAAAAAATTTGGGCGCTCGCGGCTTATAAAAATGCGTCTCAAGTGCTACTCACTGCTAAAACATCTCAAGAAATGATTGAAGGTGTTTGTCAGGGAATTGCCCACCAAAGTCCATTTGTTTTATCTTGGGTTGGGCTCACCGAAAATGACCCCGAAAAAACAGTCGTCGTCGCAGGTGCCGCAGGTTTATCCAAGGGCTATGTAGACAATATCAAAGTCAGCTGGGATGGCAGTGTTGCAGAGGGATTAGGGCCCACTGGACGTTGTATTCGATCAAATGCAACAGTCGTTATTCCGAACGTAGAAATCGATCCCAATTTTAGGCCTTGGCTAGAAAATGCAAAAAAGCACAACATTATGTGCGCTATCGCCGTGCCAATTAAGGATGAAACTAACTTTTACGGTGCTTTAATGGTTTACGCCAGCGTTCCCGAAGCTTTTGGAGAAGAGGAAATCGACCTCTTTGAATCACTTGCAAATGAAGTATGTTTTGCCCTCACCATGTTCAAAAGAAACGATCTTTTTAAAGTTGAACGTGAAAAAAGAAACAGCTTAGAGCAACAACTCAAAAAAACTCTAGAACTCACAATTGAAGCCCTAGTAACAGCGTTGGACTCTAGAGACCCTTATACCGCTGGACACCAACTGCGCGTTGCCAACATCGCTGTTGCAATTGCAAATGAGTTAGGATGGGATGAGCACACAACACTCGGTCTAAAAAAGGCTGCTTTAGTGCACGATATTGGTAAAATTTCGGTCCCAGCCGAGCTGCTCACCAAACCAACAGACTTAACACCAGCAGAAATGGCCTTGATTGAAGAGCATGCAGAACACGGCTATCAAATTCTTAAAGATATTCCTTTCACCAACCCAGTTGCACTTGCTGTTAGGCAACACCACGAGCGACTAGATGGTAGTGGATATCCCGCTGGTCTAAAAAACGATCAAATCATTCCAGAAGCCAGAGTGTTAGCGGTGGCAGACATCATAGAAGCCATGTCAACGCACCGCCCTTACCGCTTTGCCATTCCATTAGATGAAACCATGGCAAAAATTAATCGTGATGCAGGAATTAGATTAGATGCCGACGTAGTAGGTGCAGCCAATAGACTTTATTCATCGGGCCAACTACAAACATTAATCAGCAGTCGACTGGGCACTGTTTTGGAATAGGGGTTGTTTAGGTTTATTGCGCCAAAGTCGGTGGTGTATAAGCCCCGTAATCAATACCACTGCCATCACCAATATCCGTGAGTGAGCCTTTGTAGTCATCAATAAAATAACCCTCGACATACTTATCATCACCTCCAACAGCATTAATAATATGAAATGGTGCAAAGGCAATAATGGGCTGAAAGCTATGCGTATCTACACTACCCACAACAGCCACCAACACATCTTTAGGATAGGCGACATCTGCATATAGCGCTGATTTAGCCCCTGTCTGAATCCAAACACTTTGCCCTACACTAAGCGCCCCTGGATTGCCGTTAGCAATCAAATCGCGAATAGCTGTGACCGAGTTAGCATCTACTTGAAAAGACGTCCACTCACCGGATGCGCAAGGTGGGTAGTGATAAGCTGAGCCAATTTTAAATACATAAGGCTTACCTGTTGCAGGGTCTATTTTTGGTTTTCCTGCCGCCGCATCCCAATAATAATTAAACAGACATCCTGCCATCGCGGTTGGGAACAAAGCGCCCGGCAACACCTGTTCTGGCGGCGAAATAAGCGCCAAGGCTGTTGCACTCACATCAGCAAATTTTTCCCCAAAAATAGGAGCAAATAACAAATTAAGCGGTCCACCATTGTGGCCTTCGGCCAACTTCACAGTTACACGGACTGCAGGCTTATCAAAAGTACCTGGCGTGATAGTTGTAGCCTGCATGCCTTCAGGCTGATGATGAATATTCCAATACCCCACTTCCACAGTCGCATCAGCTAAATTACGACTGTCTGCGTGGTTTAATTGCACCGCCAAAGTCGCTTGCGTTGAGGCATAGGTCCAATTAGGGTTCGCATAGTTAGCGTTGGGCGCATCTGGTGTTTTTGTCGTTAAGGCTGAAGCGCCCGCGAGGGCCGCTGCATCCGCTGCATTTTGCAGCTCATTTTTAACCACAAACGCACGACCCATATCAATCGCTAGCGCCGCAAATGCAAGCAAAACTGGCAATACCAGCACGACAAAAACAATGGTACTTCCACGCTGTGATATTTTTTTTGCCATATTACTCAATCACCATCGTAGTGGATGCCGTCAGCGTTTGAGATCCTGTCAGCACAGACAACAAATCACCCAACAACAAACCAGTAAATTCATAAGTCACTGTGACAGTAAGCGGATTGCCAGCTGTGCCGCCTGAAGGTTTGGTGACCGTTGCCTGCGGTGATGCTGAGCCGCCGAATGTAATCAAATGTGGCGCACTTGCATCAATCGCGACTTGAGCAATTTGTGCGTCGGTCAGCGGCGGAGTTTGATAAATAACACCCTTGCGCGCGCCTTCACGGCTAGCATTAGTAATCACCGCTTTATCGTAAAGTGCGACGCTAAACTCAACAATGCCGAAAACTATCAACAACAGCAAAGGCAAGACCAAGGCAAACTCAATCATTGAGACCCCCCGCACTCGATTCACTCCAGCACCAACCTGAGTCATCATTGGAAGAATCCTCGAATTTGAATCATGGCTGGACCAATAATCACAATAAACAAAGCTGGAAAGATGCAAAGCACCATGGGCAGCAACATTTTGACTGGAATCTTGGCTGCAATCTCTTCCGCAGCTTGCATACGTCGAATACGCATTAAAGCAGCCTCTGCACGCAATGAATCTGCCACGCTAGTACCGAAACGATCAGCCTGTGTCAGCATAGAAACCAAGTTGTGTACACTCTCCAAGTCAGTTCTTAATGCAAGATTTTTTAGAGCGATATTGCGGCCTGCCCCTGCACGAATTTCTAAGTTAGTTAAATAAAACTCTTCAGCCAAAAATGGATGGCTACGCGCAATCTCTTTAGACACACGATTAAATGCGGCATCCAAACCCAAACCTGATTCGGTACAAATCACCAACAAATCAATCAAGTCGGGCAAACCTTCTTGTGCATCTTGCTTGCGATGCTTGGTTCGCATATCCAAGTAAAGCTCTGGCAAGTAGTAACCAAGCGCAGCGAGGGCCAACAACACAAAAGAGAATTTAGCGAGGCTCATTTGATCGTGCGCATAAGGCAAAGCCACCATACCCACTACCACGGGCACCCCCAAAGTCAGCACACTTTTGATTGCGTAGTAAATTTTTGGTGATTGTGCGGCGCGTATGCCTGCGCGTAAAAACTTCAAATGAATGGCTGAACTCTGCCACCCTTCTTTGGGCAAAGAAAGCTTAGAAAGCGTTTCAAGAATTGCATTCCATCGATGGCTCAATACTTGATCATCATGACTACCAGCCGGGACAGTTTCGCCGAGCACTTGTGATAAGCGAGCACCAACATTGTGTTTAAATAACAGACTGACAGTCCCTAGCACTAAGGCAACAACAGCCAAGAAGGTAAAAACAATCAACCCCAAGAACATGAGTAAATGCATCGTCATTTTTACACCCTAATCTTTGTGAGTTTCCACATCCAAAGCCCACCTAATGCCATCATCACCAAGCTGAACGCAACCAAATCCTGACCTGATTCAGTTGACCACAACTTTGACATATAACCTGGATTAACTGCTGTTAATGCCCCTGCAATTAAGAAAGGAAGCACACTTAACAAAATGCCCGAGTATTTGCCCTCAGAGGCTAATACACGTACTTTACCTGCAAAAATTGTGCGATCTCGTACGGTCTTTGATAGGTTTTCTAACAAAGCAATCAAATTGCCGCCTGATTCACGCTGAATGAGCAAACCCACGACAAGAAAGTTAACGTCTGCGCTATTCGCACGCACAGCAAAATTAGTCATGGCTTCATTAAATGGCAGGCCAAAGTTGATTTCCTCAAATACACTTTTGAATTCCTTGGCAATCGGATTGGGCAGCTCATCCCCCACCATCCCAAACGAAACCGCCAAACCGTGACCAACCCGCAATGAACGACAAACAAAATCAAGCGCCTCCGGCAATTGCTTTTCAATCAAGGCACGACGCTTTTGCTCTTTACGTTTGATATAAGCAAACGGAATTGAAGCAAAGACCAAGCTCAACAGTAGCAATGAAAAAATTCCGAATTTAAAGATAAGCAGAAATAGGGCACCGCCCGTCAAGAAGGCGAAGGAAATCATCAATAACTTAGCCACGCTGATATCTACATCCGCACGCAAAATCATCAATCTGATAGCTTCCATCACTTGCGTGGTAATTTCTAAATTTTCAAACCCAACCAGTTCACCTTCATCTGACTTAACCACTTCATCATCTGACTGGCTTCTTAAATTAACAATATCGCTAAGACGTATACTGAGTGACTTGGCGTGGCCGCTGTAATGGTGATACCAATAGCTCCCCATCACAATCAGCATGATTAAAAACACGCAGAAGGCGATTAGCAAAACAACATCAATTAGATATGGATAGTTCATAAATGCTCTATTCCTTCACCATCATTACCACCGTCACTACAACCATCATTACTCAAGAATACTGGGTTTAAACAAGTCGTCACTCAGTTGGATACCCCATCGTTTGATGCGATCAGCCACTAAAGGACGCACGCCTGTTGCACGGAAATCCCCAAGCACAACACCGCTACCACCCGTGCCTGTTCGTTCATAAGTGAAAATCTCTTGCATACTGATGACATCACCTTCCATACCTGTGATTTCTTGGATGCTGGTAATTTTGCGGCTACCGTCCGTTAGGCGAGCCGTTTGAATCACAATGTGAATCGCTGAACTAATTTGTTGGCGCAAGGTTTTAATTGGCATTTGCACACCGCCCATGGTCACCAAATTTTCCAATCGGCTTAAGGCATCACGTGGCGTATTCGCGTGAATGGTCGTGAGCGAGCCTTCGTGACCAGTGTTCATTGCTTGCAACATATCAATCACTTCGCCGCCCCGCACCTCACCCAACACAATACGATCGGGACGCATACGCAGACTGTTGCGGACCAATGCACGCATTGAAATCTCACCTTTGCCTTCAATGTTTTGCGGACGCGTCTCTAAACGTACCACGTGAGTTTGTTGCAGCTGCAATTCAGCCGTATCTTCAATGGTGATAATACGTTCACCTTCTGGAATAAAGCAGGACAAGATATTCAGGAGGGTTGTTTTGCCAGAACCTGTACCGCCAGAAATCAAAATACTGGTTTTAGCACGCACCATGGCTGCAAGGAACTCGGCCATACCCTTGGTTAGAGCATGCTTTTTGATTAAATCGTCAATCTTGAGAGGGACCACTGAAAAACGGCGAATAGAGAGCGTTGGGCCATCGAGCGCAATCGGCGGAATAATTGCATTAACACGTGACCCATCGGGCAAGCGCGCATCTGCCATCGGGCTAGATTCGTCAATACGACGACCAACGCGCGACACAATTTTGTCGATAATTCTGAGCAAGTGCTCGTCGTTATTGAATTGAATAGGCACCAACTCAAGCTGACCACGGCGTTCAATAAACACTTTATCGTAGCCATTCACTAAAATTTCAGTGACGGTTGGGTCGGCCAACAAAGGCTCTATCGGCCCAAGCCCTAAAATTTCATTCTGCAAGTCTGAAATAAGTTGATGACGCTCATCATTATTGACGGGCAAGGCATCTTCATCAATCAGCTTGTTAATCAGGTCTTTTAATTTGAGGCCGAGTTGCTCGCTGGACATCGTTTCTGCCGCGGCAAGGTCTAGACGAGAGAGTAATTTTTGATGCAGTTTGACTTTAGCTTCATAAAAGCTTGCCTGCATCTTGCGACTCACATGCGAGGCATCCACCTCCGCATGTAAATTTGTGGAGGGCTGTTGCGTACTAGGATCTACCGGCGTTTGGGCTGGTATTTCACCCTTTACTTGCCCGTAGTTCCATTGACCTATTTGATCCCTAAGAAAGCCCATAATGAGAATTTCCTTTTAATAGGCTTTCCATTCCATTCGTCAACAAGGTCATTCACCGCATCGGTGAATTTTGAATTTGGTTTGATATCAACAACTGGAATACCTTTAAGCAAGGATTGTTGAATGCCCATAAATTCTCGATAAATCATGCGCCAGATTTTTCTGCCCACAGCTTTTTCATAATCTTCTGCACTCAAATCTGACGGACCGCCCACACGACTAATCAAGATATTCGCTTTTTTCGCTGATAGCCCCATGCCCTCCCACAAACGCAAGATCTGTGAGGCGCGACGTGCTGACGGAATCGTCATGCTAGAGACAATCACCAACTTATCCAATCGATCCCAAATGCGAATAGAAATTGGGTCCAGACCAGTACCAAGATCAAGTAATACATAGTCGTAATGCTTAGCCAAAATATCTACTAGCTTCTCAATACTCTCAATGTTAATTTTGAGAATATCCTCAAGGGTCAATGGTGATGAAATCAGATGTAAATTGTCAGTCACATGATGCGTCATCAGCTCCAATAGTGTTCCATCCAGACGATCTACAGCCGTCGCAAAATGCATTAAATTATTCGCAACACTCTTGTTTGTAAGATAGATTTCCACGTCGCCAAAACGGAGTGATAAATCCACCACCACAATACGATTTTTTTCATCTTTGGCCAAAGCCGCTGCGATATTAGCTACTGCGCAGGTGCCACCATCACCACCCTTGGCAGAAATAAAACCTATCTTTTGTGACTGCTGAACGGCAACATCACCCCCCTGCCCTTTTAAATGCAATTTTGCGCGTGCAATCACGCCGCCAATCTCTTCAGACGTATTAGCGGTAATCACTTCGCGCACACCATCACGCATCGCAGTCATTAAAAAATCAGTGTCGGATTTTTTTGAGTGAACAACAACGACCGTCTGAGGGAGCGCATCGCAGACCTCTTTGACTTTATCTAAAAAACTTTCGCTTCCTTCAAACCCACCCACTAACAACACTTCTGGACGCTGATTCGCGACCTTAATGAGATCCTTTAACGTGCCCGTTACCTTAGTTACAGCATTGGCTGGTAAACCTTCAGGATCAGCGAATTGCCAACCTTCTGCGGTAAAGAAAATGATCTGCATGATTATTTGCCTCCAATCGGAATTGGCGCCTCTAAAGCCGCAGGGCTCGACTTGCCCTTAATCATGTTGTCATACGGTTGCGCAAGCTCTTGTGCAGAAGTTGACACCTCTTTTTGTGAGGGTGCCTGATTCACTTTTTGTGCCTGCTTTGCTGCATTCAATGATTTTCCAAAATTTTCATCTAATTTAGGCGTTGAAGTTGCTGGGGGTTGGCCTGTGGCACAGGCCGCCAACGCCAAAGCAATCGCGCAAACCATCCACTTATTCATTTTATTGATTACCTTCAAGTTTGCCTCCTATGAACACTTCACCTCTACTTGGTGGAACAAACTTATCTGTCGCTACCTCTGGTGCTTGTGGTGTTGCCTTAACGAGACTTGGGCTCACTACAATCACTAGCTCTGTTTTATTTGAGCGGTATTCGGTACTGCGGAATAGCGCACCAAGGATCGGCAACTGACCTAAGATTGGCACCGCTTTTATCGTTGCAGTCATGTTGTCGCGCATCAAGCCGCCAATGACAAGATGCTCACCATCTCTAAGTTGCACCGTGGTTGAAGCACGACGCGTTGTAAATACAGGTGGCGTGGTACTTAGCAGTGTAAAAGTCTTTTCATTAGAAAATTCGGACACTTCAGGCGCTACTTTCAGATTGATACGCCCACCGTCTAGCACCGTAGGCACAAATTTCAAGCCCACACCATATTCACGCTCGACCAATGTAATGGTATTGCCAACACCAGGCTGCGGCACGGGGATAAAGATGCGACCGCCCACCAAGAAGCTACCTTCTTGACCGCTCGTTGCCACAATATTTGGCTCAGCCAAAATCTTAACTAAAGAGTCGTTGTATTCTGCGTCTATCGTGCCTTTAAGATTGCCATGACGAAGAATCTGAACCAAACTCGTACCAGCGGATGCAGGCCCAGAAAGCACATTCCAGCGCACGTCACCTGACTTGGCTGTGAATCCAACGCCAAGCTTGTCTATAAGCTCTTTAGAAACTTCTGCCACACGCACTTCTAACATCACTTGTTGCGGGTCGCGTACTTTCATCATGTTCACGATTTGCACCATGGCAGTAGCTGGGTTAGGTACTGCTGTTGTGCCGCCTGTCTCCTTAAAACCACCAGTTAAGTAGCGATTAAGGTTACGCATATGGGCTTCAGCTAAATTAACCACGGTATCTGCAACCACGGCATCAGAAACGTACCCTCCCAACACGATAGAACCAGAAGCGGAACTCACAACAATATCTTTTTCATTGGGGAACTGCTTAGCAATCACCTTTTCTAGTGGCGCCACATCCACAGAAACGGTTACATCAACGCCTATCGACTTACCGCCTCTTTGCCACAATATTAAGATTGGTCGTACCAACCGCCTTGCCCAAAACGAACAGTTCTGTCGGTGACACAACTTTGTAATCCGCGATTCTTGTATCACCAACCGCAACACGGGAAACAGGCGTTGTCAGTTGAATGAGTTTGGATTTTCCGACAAAAGTCGAAACTGGCGTTTCGCTACTCAACTCATCTGCATGAGCGCATTGGGCGAGCAGCGTAAAACCCAACAATGCTGTCGTCATGAATTGTTTAAATTTGAACGCCATCATTTAGCATCCTCACTCTCTTTGATGCCTCTAATTTCTTCAACGCGATCAACCTGCACTTTGGCAGTTGATTTCACTCGTTTTGAGACAGGTTTTTTAACAGGGCTTGTAGCCGTTGGCGATATGGCCACAGCAGGCTCTTCAGCTAGCGCAGGTTGCTGCGTCAAATCTACCAAGCGTTTACCTTCAGATTGCACAGGGCTTGTATCCATTTCATTTCTGAGCGCTAAAGACAATGAACCAATGCTTCTGGCCAAATCTAACTGTTCGGACTCTTCTGGTGTTAGCTCTAAAGTGACGGCATTCACAATTTTTGGTTTGGTTGGATCAGCCACGGTATCTTGCGCAACCGCTAATACCTTCACACGGTTTAAAACGATTTTAGAGAATGCCTTTCCGTTTGAATCTTTAGCACTCACCAACACATCAACGTAGTTACCAGGCAAAGCAAAACCTGCCACGCCAACGACATCATTCACCCGCACTGAAATGGCCCGCTTACCTGCGGTAATTGTTGCAGCCAAGCCGCCTTTAGAATTTACTGGCGCGAGCTTAGATTCCAAGACTAACTCACCAGCCTCAATCGTTTGGCGCGCCACCCGATTCTCTAATAATTTAGTATCTGCAAACACGTCTTTAGGGATGGAAGACGAAGGCCAATCAAGTGCCCGCAACTGTGCGGGAGATAGCTCGGTACCAGCCTGAATTGCACTTGAGGCGATAACAACGCGCGGACCTTTAGCCGCACTAGGAGTTTTGGTCAATTGCGCCACAAAAAATGCGGCAACTGCACCAAAGACTAAGGAACTACCGATGAGTATAGATGGCTTCAATGTAACAACCTCTCTGTTAATGCTCTTGCACTAGAATTGCCAGCGCAAGAGCATTGGGCAAATTCAATAACGGACCTGCTATAAGACCACAGGACCTTAAGCGCCAAGCACTGCGTCTTTAATTGTTGTGAATTTGTCAGAAATTGTTGTGCCGAGATCTGTCAACGCAAGAATAGCAACGATTGCAACCAAAGCAGCAATCAATGCGTACTCGATCATTGTTACACCAGACTGTGATTTTTTAGATGTTAGTTTTGTAAACATACCGCTCTCCTTGTGAAAAATCTTTATTTAAAATCTCTTTTTTAAAGCCAATAGCCAAATTAACAAATATGCTACAACTGCAGACTATATAAAAAATAACTTAGCGTCAAATTACTCGCTCCCAATATTTGGGTGCGCGCCCCATAAAAATTGACTTATATCAAGATCAAACCCTGCTGGAAAATTCAAAAACCGACACTTGGTCACGCCCTGCATTTTTAGCGTGATACATCGCGATATCAGCCCTTCCTACCAGCGCCTTGAACAACTCTGCCCTGTCTTCCGCCGCATTTCCATTCGGCTCAAACACTGCGACCCCGATGCTCACAGTAATTGCCTGATCTTCCAGCCCTGACGCAAAACCTAAATGGTTACTCACATTTTGACGAAGCCGCTCCGCCACTCCTTGCGCATCAACCGCTGATGCACCTGGCAAAATCGCGACAAACTCTTCGCCACCGTAACGCGCAAACACATCAATTTTTCTGAGTATTTTGTGGCAGATAGTCGTCAGCGATTGCAACACGAGATCCCCGCGCTGATGACCGCACCGATCGTTGATATCCTTAAAGTGGTCAATATCCAACATCAACACGGCAAATGAATGTCTCATTCTTAAGCTACGCTCTATTTCTTTCTCCCCTTCAGCAAAAAGCGCTGCACGATTTAACGCAGAAGTCAGAACATCGAGATTTTGGGAGTGTAGAAGCGCTCGGGTTTTGTCATCCAACTCACCTAGCACCTTGCGTAGACTTAATACGCCCAACATTAATAAAAAAGAAATGGGCACTGATAAGACGGCATCAGTCATGTTGATGTGCGAGTTCTGCCACATCGCCATCACAGGCGAAACACGGCGACCCAACATCAGCAGCAAACCAAGGGAAAAGAATAACCAGCCGTAACGGTGCTGACCTGCACGACCAAACGAAATCAGCGCAAACCAAAAGGCAAGTGTCTGAAATATCAGAGAAGCTGAATAAAAGAAAGTTGCTAAATAAATCATCTTCTTTTTATTTGTTATTTTT
>Ga0172372_10011965_pt1 | contig 10950 bp, 6 predicted proteins | sample LakKiv5m_2_FD_114544 | JGI IMG/M metagenome (GOLD analysis project Ga0172372, IMG submission 114544) | Freshwater microbial communities from Kabuno Bay, South-Kivu, Congo - kab_092012_9.5m | ecosystem: Environmental > Aquatic > Freshwater > Lake | place: Democratic Republic of the Congo... | reverse complement strand
TGGCTCGGAGGAATACCTGGAATTTGCCGGCAGCTCGTTCAATGACGTCTTTGCCTTTTTCCTGAGCGGTCCTGGAATTACGGGCACGGTTAACATCGCGTTGGTGCCAGGCAGCACCGAACCCGTCTCCGTCAATACCATCAACGCTTTCACGAACCCCGCATTCTATGTGGACAACGGCGACGGCTACGGCGGCCCTTACAGCACGGATTCCGCATACGTAGAGTTTGATGGCCTGACGGTTCGCCTCCAAGCCAAGCATGCAGTTATACCTGACTCTACCTACCACATGAAGTTGGTTGTAGCGGATCTGGCGGACCAGATTTTGGACTCGGGTGTGTTTCTGGCCACGGGTGCCCTGGGTAGCCTTCGTTTGGGCGAATCCTTTGTGGCAGATGGCGACGGTTCTGCTGTTCGCGAGGGTTGTGGTGTGGGTACGCTTACCTTCTCCCGTGATCCGATTACAGCCGACACCCTCTGGTTGGATCTGGCCTATGAAGGCAGCGCAGATGCCAGCGATTTTTACGAGCTGCCAGCCCGGGTAGCCATTCTTCCCGGCGAATCGGACGGAGTCGTTGTGTTGGAAGCCATTGCGGACGACGTGGCCGAAGGACTCGAAATGCTGACCATCCACCTGTACAATCCTCAGTCCGGCTACATTTACCGCACGCTGGACATTCCGGTGGCTGATGGTGAGCGCGTGGACTTCACCTTCACGAACGCCTTGCCGTTGCAGGCGGATTTCAGCGCTTTTGACGCGCCTTCCGGCAGCAGCATCTCCTGGACCTTCGGCGATGGCAACAGTGCTGAAGGCATGTTTGTCAACCACACCTACGAAACGGCCGGCACCTACGAAGTGTGCATGGTGGCACTTGGTGCCGAAGGCTGCGAGTGGACCGCCTGCAAGATGGTGGAGATTGGCACCAATTCCGGACTGGATAACCTGGCTGCCTACAGCCTGAGCATGTTTCCCAATCCAGCGTCCAGCCAGGTTGTGCTCAACCTTGAGCCCGGCACCGGACCTTCGCTGATTCAGGTATATGACCTCACGGGCCGTCTGGTCCTGCAGGACAACCTGACCGGGAATGTGCTGTCGGTCTCCGCGCTGTCTCCCGGCGTGTACACGGTCCTGGCCGGCAACAGCCGCGGTCGTCTGGTGGTGGAATAAGCCTGTTCCTGGAGGGAGCAATTCCGAAATGCCCCGCAATTCATGTCCTCTGCAGGGAAACCAACCAGAGAAAGCACGAATTGCGGGGCTTTTGCTTTCAAGCGGCGGAGCCGGTCTGGTCGAGTGCATCGACCTTTCTGGCATTGTCCTTGCTTTTGATTCTGTCAAATTACCCTGATGTGAACCCCTTTTTCCTTAACCGCAGCGGCGGCAGCCGCCTGGCTTTTCAGTTTTCAACCGCTTCCGGCATACAGCCAATGTCTGGATTTCCCCTGGGCTCGGGCCGGGAATGGGTTGGAACGCGATGAAGCCTGGGACATTGGTATGGATGCCATGGGCAACATCTACATGGGTGGTTGGTTTGATTCCGATGCCATAAGCTTTGGATCGGGGATTTCTGCGGTGAACAGCTCGGCCGGCCAAAACGGCAACGCATTTCTGGTCAAGTTTAGTCCGGATGGAACGCCGCTCTGGTCTCGAAGTGCCGGAGGATCTGGCAATTCGGACTGGGCTTGGGCCATGGCTGCAGACCCGGCCGGAGGAGCGGTTATCGGGGGGGAGTTCTACAGCACCACCATGCAGTTTGGCCCCGGAGTATCGCTCACGAATACCGGGCTTAGCACGGCATTTATTGCGCGTTACGACAGCGATGGCAATGTACAATGGGCAAGAAAAATTGGCGAATCGGGTACTTCATCCGTCTATGGTCTTGCCGTTGATGCGTCAGGTCGGGTTTACGCGACCGGTGCCTTCGAAGCCTCGGTGACCTTTGCGGGAAGCATCCTCAGTAGCCTCGGTGGCGATGACCTCTTTCTGGCTGTTTATGACCAGGATGGGAACGAACTATGGGCCAGAAGCATGGGTGGCAGCCAATTTGTGAGTGGAACGGATGTAGCTGTAGGGCCTTCTGGCGATGTTTATGTAACCGGCCGTAGCTTCTCACCGGATATTTCGTTTGCGGGAAGCACGCAGACCAATGCCGGCCTTTCGGATTTGTTTGTTCTTCGCTACAGTGCCACCGGTGCAGAGCTTGGTTGGTTTTATGCCGGCGCATCAGATAGTGAAGAGGCTTCTTCAGTCGCTGTTGACTCCGAAGGGCGGGTATATGTTACCGGGTCTTTTTGGTCCAATCCATTGTCCTTCGGACCCTTTACCTTGATCAGTTCAGGCGAATGGGATTCGTTCCTTGGCCGCTTCACCGCTGATTTAACGCCGATATGGGTCCGAAAGGGTGGCGGATCCGGAAGCGACCGAGCCGAGGGATTTGCCATTTCGCCTCAGGGAGACATTGCCTTGGCAGGTGAAGCCGGCACGCCTCCGACTACTTTCGGCTCGCTCAATGTGCCGGAACAAGGGATCCTGCACGTGGGCTATGACAGCCTGGGCAACACCTTGTGGGCAGAAGCGAATGGCGGGATCTTGCCCTGGTTTGATCGCGCAGCTAGTGCTGCCTTTACCCCGGAGGGTGATTTAGTCCTGGCAGGCACCTTTAGTTCTTCTACCATTGATTTTGGTGGCGGGGTTAGCCTTTCCAGGGTTGGTTCAATCAGCGTTTCTGACTTGTTTGCCATTCGTCGCCGCTCACCGTTAGGCCTGCAGATTGTCGAGCAGCCAATTTCCGCGTCGCTTTGCGAGGGTGATTCCGCCATTTTTTCGGTGGTCTCCCAGGGGGATCTGGTAAGTTACCAATGGGGCCTCAATGGGAATCCCATCACTGGGGCAACCGGGAGCCAATTGGTCATTTTTCCGGTCAGTGAAGCAGACGCAGGGGTTTACCGCTGCGCGGTAATAGGTTCTTGCGAAACGTTGTTCACGAATCCCGTTCTGCTGGAGGTTAAACCAAGACCAGATCAACCGGTGCTGCAACTGAATGCCACAGCCGACAGTTTGCAAGCCCTTGGTCCAGCAGACCAGTTCCTCTGGACCTTGAATGGCATTGTACTCCCGGAAACCGGATCAACACTGGCTTTGAGCGGACCGGGTACTTACACGGCGCAGGCATTCCTGGGCAACTGCTCCGGACCTGTTTCGCAGCCCTTTATGCTGACCGGATTGCTGACGACTGACGTAAACCTGAATCCTCCAAGACTCTGGCCTAATCCGGGAAGCCACTTTTTTCATGTTCAATTCGCGTCAGACATGCCGGCTGATTGGACCTATGGTTTGTTCAATTCTGCCGGGGCAGCAGTTTTGCGGGGCACTGTCCCCAGGCAAACGCAGCCTTTTACCGTTAGCCCAGGTGCGTTACCACCGGGTTTGTACACCTTCGTGATGACGAGTGAATGGGGGGTGCAGCGTGCCTTTTGGGTGGTTCAGTAGGCAATGGTTGCGCATCAGCAGAGACCGGGTTAATGGAATGGGGGTCCGGTTTTCAATTCAATAGGTGCACCAGTCGATGGGTTTCAACAGCACCTTCATGAACTACCCGAACCGGATAAACGCCGGCTTCAAGGGTCTTTAATACGATTCGGCAAGGCTGGTTAGCAGCGCATTCCTGATGGAGGCGCAGCTGACCGGCTGCGTCGAACAGTTGAATGGACCAAGGTTGTTTGGGCAACTGCTCTGCGTGGACCAGCACCTGATCTTGAGCAGGGTTAGGCAAGAGCGAAAAACGGGCATTCGGTCCCAGCCCGGTAGCCAGACCACTGGGTGCTTGCATCAGCGTGAAACGCAGCGAGTAGGACCAGTTGCTCCATGTGGTGTCCTGGCATAGGCTGCGAACTTCCCAGCGATACTCCTGCTCCCGTTCAAACAGCGAATCTTCCAGCACAAGCGTTGCGGAGTCAACGCGGTATCGCGCAATAGCGCCAGTGGCGCTGTTCGTGGTTTGAAGCTGGTAGCCGTTGTTGCAGGACAGGCGCATCCAGGAAAACTGGAGGGTCGTGCTGCTTCCGGCAGGATCGGGCAAGGTAAGGGCCAGTTGCGCTGGCTGCAGGCAGTGGGTGGGTTCCGCCCCGGAGGGCTCCATCACCGTAAGCGTTTGTCCGCCAGGCACCATACCAATGCGCTGAATGATGCCAGAAGGCCAGCGCAGCACAATGCTGTCGGCCCTGGTCGCATTGCTTAGCCCAAAGTGCAAAATTTTTTGGCTTTGGGAATAGCGGTTCTGGCCACCATCGGCTATTCGAACGAGCTTTTTGCCCCCAATCCATACCTGGGCAACCGCTCCGATGCCATTGCGAGAACTCTGGCTGCCCTCTAAGCGAAGTCGCAGCCAGCGGTTGCTGTTTCCTGTGTTGCGCAACAACGTATAGGGTCCTGGAATTCCGGATCCATTGCCGCGCCCATTTTCGAGGAAAAGGTCCAGAAAACCGTCGCCGTCAAAATCAGCCACAGACGGCGTGCCTCCGCTGCCAACAAGCGGTCCTTCTGCACCGGCGGCCTGTGGCACGGGCAGGAACTGGCCGTTGCCCTGGTTTTCATAGAAAAGGTTAGGCTGGTTGCGGTCCAGCAGACCACAGGACAAGTACAGGTCAATGTCGCCGTCGTTATCCGCATCAAATGCAGCTCCGGCTACCGCCGCATTCGGCGAGTTCAGACCCGCCCAATCCGTTTTAACGTCGTAACTAAAACCATTGCTCAACAACAGGACGTCGGCGGTGAGTTGTGCTACGTCGCTAAAGTTGAGGTAACCGGTAACCCTGATGGAATCCGTCGCGAAGAGAAAGGCGTCAAAGCGCTCATCGACAGAACCGCTGTTCAGGGCACATACCCATTCCCCCGTTGCCGGATCATAATGAATGTACAGCCCGCGGCCGGTTCCCGGAGTGTAGGGATAGGCGCCCCAACAAAGCGGGTTGTTTTTGTCAAACAGGTAGCGGTCGGCTGCTTCCGGATGCCAGCCGCTGCTGCCGATGAAAATGCTGTCAGCCGTTACCGCATAGGCCGGCTCCGCTAAAAGCAAGAGCGAGTCTGAGGCGGTGGTCAGGCGGACGGCCTGGTGAAGGGTGTCGCGCGGAAAGAGGATGAGGCGCAGGGAATGGCGGTAGGGGTGGATCAGTTTGGCCAACGGAATAACCAACAACGAGTCTGTCTTTACGGGCAAAGGGTTAGATCCTCCTGCCGCTGGTTCGGGATCAACCATAAGGTAAATTACCTTATTGATGCAGGTGCCAAAGCTGTCGCAGACGTTAATGGCCATGGAGTCGATGCCGATGTAACCCGGAGGCGGAACATAGGTCAGTGTGCCGTCCGGATTCAGGGTACCCGACCCATGCCGCGGAGTGCGGACCCAGGTGGTTGAATCCGGGTGGATCAGGTCGAGTTCAAAACTCTCTTTGTAATTGATGGGGTAGTCTTCAGAGGCATTGGCCTGTGACTGATCGGCGCGCACCAGGTACAAATCGGTCAGGCCGTCCCCGTTGAAGTCAGCCGGGATGACCTGTTCCAGATCCGTGGTGTCGTAGCGGAATTGTTGATACATGGGCAGGCAGCCTGGCAAGAGCCAATGCAGCGATTTGTCGCTGAACAGCCCTATAGAGGACCAACCGGCTCCCCAGGGATCCCCGATCATGGCGCCGGATCCCGAGATGCGGCCAACGGCCGTCATGCTGTCCACCAGCGAAGTCTCAAAAAAACCGTCCCGCTGGATGAGCAGTGTGTTAATGCGGTTCAGCGGACTGAGTGGGTTGCCGTTGGTGGTTATCAGGTCAAGTTTGCCGTCGCGGTTGGCATCGAACCAGATGGGAGTCCGCCCTCGGGCATCGCTCATGCTGACCCCCCAATCCAGGGTCTGGTCGCTTAAGCCCCCCGCACCATCATTCACCAGCAGCAGATTTCCCGCAGCACGTCCCGTTACAATGTAGAGGTCATCGTCGCCGTCGTTGTCAAAGTCCATCCAGGCTGAACCGTGCATGTCCTTGACCGAGTCATAGGCCGGCAGGGTATCGTGTTGGAAGCCGATGCCATCCTGCAAAAACAAGAAGGGGAGGTTGCGGTCCTTGACCCGGTAATGGTTGCCGACAAACAGATCGGGAATCCCATCTCCGTTTGGATCCCCCCAGGAACTGCCCCAACTGTAAAACCAGTTTCCAAAGCCGTACTCCAGGCTGACATCGTCAAACTGATTAACCGCCATTTGGCTGAATACCGGCCTGATGGCGGTGCTCCATCCCAACATCAGCAGGCAGAAACGGAGCAAGAGAGAACCTGGCCAAGGCATGATGTTCATGGAAACAGGGCAATTGCGCACAAATGCCCGGTGAAGATAGGCCGATTGCCTAGGTTCGAACGACCTCCGCTATATCTTTGCGCCATGAAAAACAGCAGCCTTGTCATTCTCGCCGCCGGAATGGGTAGTCGTTACGGGGGCCTTAAGCAGTTGGACCGCGTCGGACCTTCTGGCGAAGCCATCGCCGATTATTCCATTTTTGATGCCAAGCGCGCTGGTTTCAACAAGGTGGTTTTTGTTATCCGCAAATCGCTGGAGCAGGATTTCATCGAGGTGTTTGCGCGTAAGTGGGGCCATGTCATTGACATCCAGTTCGCCTTTCAGGAAATGGACACCGATGTCCCGGCAGGCGTAGACGTCAACCTTCGCGAGAAACCCTGGGGAACGGCCCACGCGGTACTCGCAGCCCGCAAGGTTGTCGCCGAGCCCTTCGCCGTGATCAATGCCGACGACTTTTACGGTTCCACGGCCTTTTCGATGATGAAGGAATACCTGGATCATCGCGTTTCCCCGGATCGCTACGGGTTGCTGGCCTATGTTCTGGAGAATACGCTGAGCGAACACGGAGGCGTTTCCCGCGGCGTTTGCCGTACGGAGAACGATCGCCTGGTGGCCATTCACGAACGCAAGAAGGTCCGCAAGGAGGGCAACATCGCGGTTGCCGATCCCTACCCCGGTGAGCCTGACCAGTTTGATTTGCGGTCACCCGTTTCCATGAACTATTGGGGCTACCCGGCTGATGTCTTTGATCCCCTTTACGAATCGTTTCAGCGTTTTGCCCTGGAAAACCGCAACAATCCCAAAGAGGAAATGCTCCTCCCGGGCATCGTCCAGGCCCGGATGGATGCGAGCGAAGTAGTGGTTGATGTACTCACCTGCCTGGAGCACTGGATTGGCGTCACCTACAAGGAGGATAAGCCCATTGTGGAGGCCGCGTTGCGCGAGTTGGTGGCGCAGGGCCGTTACCCGCAGTCCGTTTTTCCGTCCTGAAGTGCTCGACCAGGTACCCCTTTCGAAGGAGTTGCCCAGCCTGGAAGAGCTGGCCCGGCAAGTGGCAGAAGCTTTTCCGGAAGCCCGCGTTCACGTAGTAAGCCCGATGCTGGCTAAGCCCTATGTCTTGCTCAGCAAGGGCTTTTTTGCTGCCGTGCTGTTGCGGCCGGAGGAAGGCCATCTGGCTATTCGCCCGGGCTTGCCCAACAACGGCTTTGCCGTGGCCCTTGGGGGATTGGCGCTGTTTTTTGGGGTCAGGGAGCGGCGCATCCTGCACGAAAGGGTTTCCTCCTGGGCGCGCGACCAACAAGGCTGGGAGCTCAGTGGGGCAGCTGATGTGCTGTAAATGAGGATGTTAAAAATTTGGTATAGCACAGTATATGGGGTTTTTAGCAGTACCCCAAAAAGAATTCATACATTAGTGTGGAGTCAGGCGCTTCTTAGAACGAAAACAGCAAGCACAACCTGATAGCCCTGAATTCTCCAGGAGCGAATAATCGCTGTTTGCGAAGCCGCCTGAGTTTCTTCACACCCGATTTTTTGCATCTTTTTTGGTTGGAGCAGAAGGCAAATAGGCCTATTATTGACGTTGGACCCTTTGGATAGGACTGGCGAACGGCGTATCTTCTTGGTTCATAAAGCCCTGACAAACAGGCACATAGCGTTTTACTGCTATGGATAACCTGCTGGAAGTAGGCTCCTTATGTGTTAGGTTTTAACCCGCTGTGCCGGAGCCTTCCGGAGTTTCTCCGGAGCACAATTGCTTCACCCATTCAATGCCTTATAATGAAAACAGATTTTGAAGAGCTGTACCTGCAAAGCGAACAGGCCATCAAGGACGGAGACCTGATCCGGGCCAAAAGCCTGATAGAACATATGCTGATGGAGGATCCGAGGAGTGCCATTGCCCACAATTCCATGGGCTGGTTTTACCGGGTCCAATTTGAGGATTACGAGAAAGCCGAATTGCACTACAAGGCTGCCATCCGTTTTAATCCGGACTATCCGCATGCGTATTGGAATTATGCCAACCTGCTCATGGATTTGGAGCGTTTTGAAGACCTGGATCAGCTGATGAACAAGGCCATGGCCCTTCCCTCGTTAAACAAGTCCATGATACTCAATCAATTGGGCGAGATGCGGGAACTTCAGGGGCAGTTTGAAGAAGCGATTGAGTTGTACAAAAACGCCATACGGCGGTCCGTTAAAAACGAGCAAATTGAACAGTTTTGGGACAGCATAGAGCGCTGTGAAGAAAAATTGCGCATTGACGAACCGCGGGTACCGGGCCAAAGCCGCCGCGAAGAGAGCGTGCCTTTTTAGCCAGAGGCTTCAGCTATTGGTGCGCGCAGGGTGAAGGCTTGCATGACCTGCCTGGTCAGATGATTGACAGTTTATCCATGAAAAAGGGGCGATGCCATGACAGCATCGCCCCTTTTTTTTACTCCCTGAAGGGTTGGCTAGGCCTGATTAGCGAACCACGGTAATGGGGGTGCTGATCACCTGCTCACCGGCTACGGTGCGAATCAGGTAAAGGCCTGGGGCCACATCGGCGGCATTCCATTCCAGTTGGGTTTGATCAGCCATACCGCTGAAAAGGCTCTGTACCAGCTTTCCGGTTGCGTCAAACACCTGAACCTCCACAGCTTGTTGGGCGAAGGGCTCCAGATTGATGCGAACAAACGAAGTTGCCGGGTTCGGATAGACCTGTACTTCTGCGGGATTGTTGGTAACGCGGGCAGCCAATGCACCGCCAGCGGCAACGGCTCCAGGGGCCATACGAGCTGCCGGGCAGTCGCCCACGCGGCCTCTACCTACCCAAGTACCAGAAAAACCGCAATTGTTGGTCCAGGTGCCGGTAAAGTTGGGCCCTACATTGGTACCAGTGTTGGTAAAGAAATCAGAGTAAACGGTACAGAAGTCCGGTGCAGGGTTAGTGGCATCCAGAACAATTGTTTTGCTGGGAATATTGTAGGTACCGGAAACGGGCCAGTTGGAAAGAAGGAAGTCTGAAACCAGAACACCACTCAGAAACCAGGTGCCGGGAACTGCATCTGCTACAAACAGATCCCAATCCTGAGTATACGTAGTAGGTGTGCCTTCGCGCAGACAGAGGTCAATGCCGCCGCCGCGAACCATGGCGGTGATTTCTTCCTCAGAGAGCAGAGAGAACTCTTCAAAGCTCAGAGCGGTAACTTCCTTTTGGTCTGTGCCTTCGCGGTCCACGCCTGGAGATGCCATTACAGCAAAGCTGGTAGCGAGTAATAAAGCGGTAAACGTTGTTTTCATGGGTATTGGTTAAAAAGTGATCAGATGGATACAAAGTAGGGGGATGCCCGGAAAAAGCGAAACCCAAAAGTCAGCGACTTTTGGGTTTCGGAGCCTGATTTTCAGGCTATATGGCCGGGGCAAACCCGGTTCAAACGGGTGCTCAACCGCCGGGTATTTTAGTGCTCAATGTGCACCGGGTAGGTAGCAATACCTTCAGCGTCAAGCAGTTGCACCAGGTAATGGCCGTTGGGCAAACCGCTGGTGTTAAGCTCAAGCGTGTTGGGTCCCTCCAGGGTGGCGTTTGTGCTTCGGAGCACAATTCGACCAAGCAAATCCGTGACCTGCACCTGGATTTGGCCATTGGAGCTGGCCTTGTACTGCAAGGCTATCCGCTCGTCGGCCGGGTTGGGGTACACGGTCAGGTTTTCGCTCAGGTCACCCGTGCGGAGCGTGGGCACGCTGAACGTATTGAGCGCAGAGAAACCGGTTGCCGCGATCGGGCTCGTGCTGCATGCGCAACGCACCTGCCATTCCCAGGTAGTACCGGCCCCCAGAATGCTGAAGGGCAGGTTGGTGGAGCTGGCCTCAAAACCGATGACGTTGCGGGTGCCGGTAGGTCCGGCGGGCGAAATGCGGGTCGCGCGCACCTGGCAGGCCACGGTCAGGGGAACCGGGGTCCAGGAGAGTGCTACAGAACTTGCGCCAAGGCTGGAACTCGGGTTTTGCGGAGGTATTGCCGTGGAGCAGGTAACAGGGTTGCCAATCGTGATGCAGTAGTCTTCCGTTTCCCCGTAAGTTACGGTACCGCAAGAAGACGGCGCTGAGTTCCACACCATGACCACGCGCATACCCGTGGTACCGGAAGGTGCCGTTGCCGGTATGGTCAGGCTGCCCGTTGCCGGTACCCCGGAAACCGTTCCCCCGGCATCATAAGCCAGCTCACCGGCATCGGTGAAATCGCCGTCCTGGTTGTAGTCGATGTAGATCCGGAACCACTCCCCGTAAACGATGCCGGTGTAGCCGGGCGTCAGGGTAACCGGATACGTGGTGCTCTGCAGGTAAGTGGCGGTTGCCGGGGTGCCTGCGTAATTGATGTAGCCGCCGTTGTTGCCGGACACGTTGTTCAGCGAACCGACCACCACCGACTGAATGAATTCATCGACCGTACCGCCGCCGGAGACGCAATAGGTCGGGCAGGGACAACCATCGGTGATGAACTGGAAGCTCAGCGAGAAGGCACTGGTTTCGCCATCGCACACGTTGGCCACCTGGAACTCGTACTGAACGCAAGCGGACAGTCCGCTCAGCGAAATGCTGGTGGAAGCAGTGCTGGTGGTCAACCAGGTAGCGG
>Ga0172372_10011964_pt1 | contig 10950 bp, 8 predicted proteins | sample LakKiv5m_2_FD_114544 | JGI IMG/M metagenome (GOLD analysis project Ga0172372, IMG submission 114544) | Freshwater microbial communities from Kabuno Bay, South-Kivu, Congo - kab_092012_9.5m | ecosystem: Environmental > Aquatic > Freshwater > Lake | place: Democratic Republic of the Congo... | reverse complement strand
TCACCTTTTTTCAGTTACTTAGCACCGGCTATGCGCCTTCAAAAACGCAAAAACTGACAAAAAATCAGCCTGTTTTTGCCAACGGCAGAGAATCCTGAACAAGCTCTAAAATGAATATTCCTGCGGAAGCCATGTACATGCCTCTTACCTGAGCCCTTTCTTCCGGCACCCATCACTACAATATTTCACCTCTTCCCATACTTTTTCCCATTTCTTTCGCCAGGTGAACGGGCGCTGGCAAACCGGGCATATCTTGGTGGGCAAATGCTCTTTTTTTACGTTTTTCATACCTTGAGTGTGCTCATTCCGCCATCAGCGTGAAGAATTTGTCCGGTAATCCAGGCGGCGGAGGGCGACAAAAGGAAAGCGCCGAGTGCTGCTATTTCTGCGGGGTCGCCTGCTTTTTTCATCGGGTGCCGGGCGGCGGCGGCGGCCATTTTTTCTTCGGTATTCAGAAGGCGGGCAGCCAGCGGGGTGTTCGTGAGTGAAGGGGCGATACAGTTCACGCGCACCTGCGGGGCGAGCTCGGCCGCCAGCGCGCGCGTGAGGCCCTCCACAGCTCCCTTGGCCGCAGCTATTCCCGCATGAAAGGGCATGCCCACGCCCACTGCTACGGTACTAAACAGCAGAACGGAGGCACCCGGCGTCTGTTTCAGTATCTTCAGTGCAGCCTGTATGCACCGGATAGCGCCCACGCAGTTGATTTCGAATTCATCCCTGAACTGCTCCGGTTTGATAGTGTTGAACCCTTTCAGGTTGATGCTGCCTGGCATGTAGGCCAGTCCGTGTATCTCCGCAGGCAGTATGGCAGCCGGGAATTCATCCTGCAGGACGTCAAAAGCGTGGTATTCCACTCCGGACAAATCAGTCAGGTCGCCCGGATGGCGGCTGAGCGCAATAACGCGGTGTCCGTCGGCGGTGAGCTGCTTCGCCAGTTCGAGCCCGATGCCCTGACTGGCGCCGATGAGTACGTAAGTCCTGTTCATACTGTTCTTTTAGTCAGTTAAAACCTCTTTTCCCGGATATTGTTTACATGAATCATGTCTGAAATCTGTAACATCGTCTGGTTCAAGCGCGATCTGAGGCTCTCCGACCACGAGCCGCTGAAGGAAGCTGTCCGCGCAGGTGCACCTGTGCTGCTGCTGCATTGTTTCGAACCCTCGTGGATGCAGGCCCCCGACAGCGACGAGCGGCACTGGCGGTTTGTGTGGCAGAGTGTCCGGGAAATGCAGGAAACACTCGCCCGGCGGAATATCAGACTGTACAGTTTCCACGCAGAATTTACGGAGGTGCTGGATGCGCTGCGCCCTTTTTACCGGATCAATACTGTTTTCTCCAGTGTGGAAACCGGCAACCGGATTACTTTCGACCGGGATCTGGAGGTAGCTAAATACACCCGCCTCCACGGTATCCGGTGGAATGAATATCAGACCAACGGGGTGCAGCGCCGGCTTTATCACCGGAAAATCTGGGATGAAAACTACCGCCGCCGGTTGGAAGCACCGCCTGATCAACCCGACTGGTCTGCACTCCGGGGCATTGAGCTCCCGCCCGGATTCGGCGACAGATGGAATATAGATTCGCTGCCCACGGGTATCCGGACTGCCTGCGCTTCCATGCAGCCGGGCGGCGAACGGGCTGCATCTGCGTATCTGCGCTCCTTCCTGCTCGATCGCAGCAGACTGTACATGCGCAGTATCTCCAAACCAGAGGCGGCGCGGTATCACTGCAGCCGTATTTCTCCGTATCTGACATGGGGAAACATGAGTACACGACAGGCTTTTCAGGCGGCAAATGCAGTGATGTCGGAGCGTGGGCCCGACCGCAATCTGGAGCAGTTTATCAGCCGCCTGTTCTGGCAAAGCCATTTCATCCAGAAATTTGAAACGGAATGTAGGATGGAATTCAGTAACCTGAATCCGGGCTTCGACAGTGTTCGGACGGAGCAGGACGACAAGCTGGTTTCTGCCTGGAAAGAAGGCCGGACGGGCTTCCCGCTCGTGGACGCCTGCATGCGCTGTGTCAGCGCAACCGGCTACCTGAATTTCAGAATGAGGGCCATGCTGGTCTCTTTCCTGACACACCACCTGTGGCAGCCCTGGCAGTCGGGGGCGCACCACCTCGCCCGACTGTTTCTGGATTATGAACCCGGTATCCACTACCCCCAGTTTCAGATGCAGGCAGGGGTAATGGGGGTAAACACCATCCGTATTTACAATCCAGTGAAGCAATCGCAGGAGCACGACCCCGAGGGTATATTTATCCGCAAATGGCTGCCTGAGCTCGCCGCTTTGCCGCTCCCGCTATTACACGAGCCCTGGCTCATGACTCCGCTCGACTCCATGATGTACGGAACCGGAGATTACCCGGCTCCTGTCATTGATCTCGCCCGCTCACATGCGCAGGCACGCGACCAGCTCTGGTCGCTGCGCGGATCAGCTGAAGTGAAAAGGCACAATCATAAAATACTGCAGGTGCATACCAGATCCAGGAGAAAGGAATGATAATGTGCTGACTACCGTACCTGCGGACTTTCTGTCAGCTGAATCTCAGAATAATCGGGGTCTTTAACAAAAAAAGAGGTTATTTGCTCCTGAAATCTATACTGTTATGCTCGAACAAACATGGCGCTGGTTCGGCCCCTCCGACCCGATTACGCTGCAGGAAATACGGCAAACCGGCGCAACCGGTATCGTTACGGCGCTGCACCACGTCCCCAACGGCGATGTGTGGACAACAGACGCCATTCTGGAAAGAAAAGCGTTGATCGAGTCGGCCGGACTCCGCTGGTCGGTCATTGAGAGTATCCCTGTGCATGAGGATATCAAGCGGCGCTCCGGCAATTATGCCCGTTTTATCGCCAACTATTGCGAGAGTTTGCAAAACGCTGCCGCTTGTGGTATCCCGGTGGTGTGCTATAACTTCATGCCCGTACTTGACTGGACCCGCACCGATCTGGCATATCCCGTGGAAGACGGCTCGGAGGCTCTCCGGTTTGATATGACGGAGGTGGCTGCATTTGACATACATATACTGAAACGGCCCGGTGCGGCGGCGTCCTTCACGCCGGAGTTGGTGGAAAGGGCAGGGGAGTGGTACAAAAATGCCGGCACAGATGCCCTGAACCGGCTTGTCGCCAATATCATTGCCGGATTGCCGGGCTCCGAGGAGTCGTACACCATTGAAACTTTCAGGGAAAAACTGGACAGTTACAGACATATTGACGCCGCACAGCTTCGCCAAAATCTGGTGCTGTTTCTGCAGGAAATAGTACCAGTGGCCGAAAAAGCAGGTGTCCGGCTGGCTATTCATCCCGACGATCCTCCTTTCGACATATTCGGATTGCCGAGGGTGGTATCTACGGTTGCTGATGCCCGGGCGGTACTTGAGGCGTACGACTCAGCATACAACGGTCTTTGCTTTTGCACCGGCAGTTATGGTGCCCGGTCCGATAATTATCTCCCGGACATGGTGGCTGAACTCGGCCCTCGCATTAATTTTCTTCACTTTAGAAGCGTTCAACTGGAAACCGACGGCTCCTTTTATGAGGCCAATCACCTTGAAGGCTCGGCCAATATGCCTGCAGTGATGAAAGCCGTTCTGCAGGAGGTCGCGCGACGCGCCCGCGAGGGGCGCACTGATCTGGCCATTCCCTATCGCCCCGATCATGGTCACCGCATGCTGGGCGACCAGTCGGCCAACCGTATAACAAATCCCGGTTACTCACTCTACGGCCGGATGCGCGGACTCGCCGAACTCCGCGGCCTTGAAAAAGGCTTACAGGAATGAAAATTTAATGACTTTTTTGTGAGAAAGCCGTATTCAGTTCACTATCCATAAAAAAAGTCGCCAGGGCTTTTGCCACAGGCGACCTCAACGGGATATTACTGATTAAGAAAAAGGAGTGTTCTTTTAAATCACAGAGGCTGCTTAGTACATCACCAGTTTTCTGCTGGCAGCACCGAATGGCGTCTCGAGCCGGCAGGTGTAAAAGCCTGGTTCCTGAAAGTCAGATCTGTGAAGGATAATGTGCTGTTCACCGGATTGATACTGACCTGTTCTGGTATTTACCTCTTTGCCGCTGGAATCAAAAATGCGGAGCATAATTTGTGCAGCATCGGGTAAACGAAACCAGAGAAGCGTCATCTCGATGAATGGATTAGGAGCGTTTTGGAGCAACTCTACTTTGCCGGAGACACTGGACGGTAAGTCCTGAATGTCATGATTATAAACTGTCATGATGATTAGGTTATCCGATGCCAATCAATTTTAAAAACACCGGAATTAAGGTGAATGTGTGGAAGGATTACGCGGAAATCTGACCAACACATTACAAGTATCGTGCCAAACAGAGTTTTACTCGAGAATTATTCGGACGCTCTCCTGTTTTTTTCTCCCGGCCACCAGATCTATGACCTGTACCTTCACGCCATCATTAATTGAAACCATCGCAGAATTGGGCTCAGCCTTGCCAAAATCATCGGCAAAAACGGTGATATAGTGCTCTTTGCCGGGAGGTAACTCAATATCAAATTCCTGCGGCTTCAGTCTGAGGCGCAGGTGATCCACCACTTTTACATCATTTACAAATACAGATATAATATCTCCGTCTTCTACCTGACTGTCCCACAGTTTCAGTTTGATTTTTCTGTTTTTTACTTTCAGTTCTTCACCAACTTCCACGGTACGACCTCCTATACTTTCGGGTCGGGTGGTTTTTTTCGCAACAGGAGGAGTAACAGGTCTGGGTGCCGGTTTTTTCTTTTCTGCAGTGGTCTGTGGCTTTTGCTGGTCGCAGGGCATGAACGCTGTTCCGGCAAAGCGCAGGGTGAAACCTGGTCCGCGGGAACTCACGTTGCTCACAAGCAGTACGTAAATTTCGCCTTTCGATACTTGTAGAGGTGCCAGCCAGGCATTGTCTCCGGCGTCGTTACAGCCGGCATCCACGCTGCTGTCGGTTTCCCCTTCGCGCAAACCGGTTTCTCCAAGGCACGGACTGACTCCCGCTACAATTCCCGGGTCGCCGGCGGCATTACACCGGACAATCTTTTTATTGTTGCATGTACCATCGGTGAGCCGGTAAACAATGAAATCAAGGTCGTCGTCGTACCGGTCGGGCGTAATAGTAAAGGTGAGACTTCCGCTTTTTTCTATCTCAAAGCGAATCCAGATCGAGTTTTCCTCCGCTTGTCCGTCATTCTCGCTACCCATGAAGCAGGCGATGAGGTCGGCTTCGGTTTTGTCGCGGCCCTCTCCCGAGAGGTGATCAATATGATACGTTTTTTTCTCACAGATCTGCATGGCTGTGACGCAGTCTGCGTGTTCCTGTGCAGTTACAGAACCGCAGGGAGCTCCGAGGAGCATGATCAGGAGGGGAAAAAGGGTCTTTTGCATAATTTGCCGTTTTGGTACACCAAAGTAACGGCAAATTATGCAAAATCGTTTACCGGATACTGGTCAAAAAGTCTGGTACTCCGGCGAGTACATGATGGCTGTGATGAGCCTTTCGAGCGGAATCTTCACTTCCGAATCATTATTGGTGGTCAGGTAGTTCTCCCACTCGTAGGTCCAGTCGGCAGGAGGCAGGCTGTCCAGGAATACCGTATCGTGGAAGTAGGCAAACCTGTCGGCGTCCACTGTTTCGGGCAACATATAGCGAAGCAGTTCCTGAACGAGCACCCAGGAGTCGGAAGGATCAGTAACTACACTGCCGCTTTTGATCCATGGTGCCACATTCAGTTTGACGCCGAGGGCGGTATTTACCGAGCCTCCAATGGTCAGTTTGCCGCTGATCAGCATAGTGGGTACCTTGTATCTTGCAATGATGGTACTGGAGTTGAACCAGGCCCTGCTGTAGTCGGGATACTGGTAAAATCCGGGGTATCCTGCCACATCACTGGGTTGAAACGGATTGAAATTGGCCATCGTGAACATCCGCTGTGCAAGACCGCGCTCGTGGAAGAGGAAGTTGTTTCCAGGCTGTGTGGAAATGGAAACCGGCTGCAGACCGAAAAACGAGAGCGACTGATAGGCGAGCTCGAGCGGCGACTTGATAATGCTGCCGATAATTTCGTCCTTGTTATCGGAGTCATCCTCGTCGAAGAAGTGCTGACTCTGAAGCAGCTTGAGCAGTACAGGCTTGACTTCATAGCCGTTTGCCATCAGCGTTGAGGCGAGCGGTGCAATGATGTCATTCTCTATTTCTTCCGTGATATTTCTGCTGACGAAATAACGGTACAGTCTGCGGCACAGATTTCTGGCTGTTTCTTCCTGCGCGAAGACCATATTGACGAAACTGTTCAGCTCCGTCCACATGCCTGCGGCATTGGTAGCGCCCTGAATGACCGTATTCTGGAATTTGCTGCTGAACTGTTTCGGGCCGGTGGCATGAGAAGAAAACTGTGTCGTGCCACGCGGAATACCCGTTTCTGTATCCACCACCGTTCGGCCGGTGGAGGCCCTGAATCCGGTAAATACCCTGGCCGCCTGAATAATATCGTCTTCTGTATAATTGGTATAGTCTTCGGGGCCAATTTGCGGACCCTTTCCGATGGTGAAGAGCTCAAAAAATTCTCTGGCGAAGTTCTCGTTGGGATTGGAGGCAGTATTCTGATGATTGTTCAGATAAAACAGCATGACGTTATCTGTCACAATCTTGGTGGCCAGTTTTTTAAAGTTGCCAAGAGCTCCCCATCTGAGCAGCCACAGGTAATCGAAATATTGTTTGCTGCCCAGTGTCTGGATGGAGGCTGTAAGGTACTGATGCCAGAAAATCGTCATTTTATGAACGATACCCGGGTCTCTCATCGCTTCATTTGACCACCAGCTGATGACATACCTTCGAAGAACAAAATCCTGCGCGGGCAAGTTGGCATTGTCGGTACCCGGAAGAGGGAGTACCCAGGTGGCGGCTTCGTTCGTAGTGGTAGTCGGGTCGTCATAAATGGGCTGTTCAGCAGCCGGAGCGTATGAAACGAGCAGGTTGCCCAGTGCCTGGGCAGCTGTCTGGTTGGCCATCTGGTTAACTTTGGATGCCGAATACACATAGCTGGTGCGGCGAAGCAGGTGTGCGGCACGCCGCTGTCCGAGAATACCCGTGAATGCTTGCAAAGATGCCATAAACAAAGAATTAAGCGATGAAATATGCCTCAGGCAAACCAGCGGAATGCCATCTTTTCACATTTGACCTAAAAGTACAGTAACGGTTTAATAAATGTCCTAAAATATGAGAAAATAATTCAAAAAACAGGCGCAGTTAAAAAAACGGGGTCGGCAGTAAACCGCCGACCCCGTCAGAATATCAGTAAAAGAGGTGATTAGTGCTTAACCACTACTTTTTTGGTAGCAAACTGGTTGCCCATGTTCAGGCGTGCGATGTACATGCCGTCTGTGAGGTCGGCGATGTTCATGTTTACAACACCTTCGCCTGCGCTGACAGTAACCGGTGCAGTAGTGCGTACTGCGCGGCCCTGCATGTCGTACAGCGTTACCCAGCTCTCCTGCGTACGGTCAGAGTTGAACTGGAGTACGATGCGGTCGTTGGCCGGATTCGGCACAACAGAGAACTTCATGGATTCTGCCGGTACGTTCACCGTGTTGGTCAGCGCCCAGTTAGCCGGGTAACCAACGTAGCGGATGCTGTTGTCGCCTGGCTCAGTGTCTGTATCAGGGCTGTTGAGGAACGTCAGCGGAGAGTAGTCGGCCTGGAAGATAACGTGTACTTTGTCATCTACAGAACGGGCTGCAGAGTTCCACATGCACTCGAGGAAAGGAACTTCAGTGGAGTCCGAGTCGAGCAGATTTGGATTCAGCAGTGCTTTTGGTGCAGTCCATGTCTGACCAGCATCCGAAGAAGCGCAGATCCATGGCTGACGGAAGTTGTAGTTGCTGTTGGCGTCAACGTAGAGTTCGTGAACGGTGGAGTAAACAACATATACGTTTCCATTGGCATCGTAAGCACCGGCAGGGTGTGTGCTCAGACCGAGACCATAGTTGGAGATATCAGTTACGCTCAGAACGCCATCGTTGTCAACGTCAGGGCAGTATCCGGAGATGAAGCCGGAGTTGTCGTCCATCAGGCTGTTGAAGTAAACGATACCGATGTTGGTGCCGGGGTAGAAAGACCAGCCTGTATCGTCAATGATAGAGTCATTTACATAAGTTGCACCGTAGAACATGTGAGCGATGCCCTGGTCGTCCATGATAACGTCAACAGTACCGTCGGTAGTGAAGATATCATAGATACTGTTTGGCTGACCCGGATCAGCAGGAAGTGTAGCAGGATCGTAGCCTGTGTTAACCACATAGCGATCGAGCGGGAAGTCGTTGGCCACTTTTTTCTCCCAGGTAGAACCATTGTCGGCAGAAGTGTAGAGGAGGCAATCGTTCCATGTATTCACTACTGCGATAGCTACGTTGTTGCCGTTGGCATCAATAGCGTAACCTTCCACTTCTGTACCGAGGAAAGTAGTGCTGTCAATACCCGGAAGCAGTGCACCCTGAATATCCCATGTGTTGCCACCATCTTGTGAGCGGTGGTAAATCACCACACCGTCCATACCCTGGAAAGCAGTACCGCCATTGCCAGTAGGCATAGTAGAAGTGATCATGTGTACAGTTTTGCCGTCGGCACCACCTACTGCGAGGCGGCTCCACAGTACCGTAGTCGGGCTGGGGATGTCAATCTGGTCCCAGGTGCTGCTGCCCGGAGCACGTCTTGAAAGGCGGATTTTGCCCGCGCCGAGGTGCGATGTAGTGTATTCTGTACCGTCAGTGGAAACCGAGAGGTTAGTGAAACCGGTACGTGCATCTTCGATACGTGCAGTTGGTGCTGCTCCCCAGGTACCGGCAGTTGCAGTATTGTAGCCAGTACCGCGGTCAGGGTAACCGGAAGAGTTCAGGCTGATGGTGAACACACCGGAGAGGTTGCCGTTGCCGTAGTTGTGCAGACGGTGGCCAGAGCCGCCGTTCGACTGAAGGTCATAAACAGTGTTACCAACAATACCCAGTACTGAACTGGCAGCCGGTGGAACAGATTCTGCCCACTGCCCGTCGTGTGCCTCGAAACCGGTGAAGTTTGTCTTCACAGCAGGAACTGCCTTTGCCGGTTGAGCCAGCTGAGCCTTCGGCAGGTTGGAGAACCGCTGCGCAAAAACCATCCCGCAACTGAGGACGAAAAGGAAAGTGAGTAAAAAGTTACGTTTCATGTTTAAAAGCAAGTTTTAGTTAATCTTCAACAAAAAGAGCACACGCAGAAAACGGTGAACAGCGGGCTCTCAAGGCCAAAGGTATTAAACACGATTAAAATAACTTCATATTTAAAGCCGATAAAATAGTCGTATTTTTGCAAACGACAAGTTAAATTTGATAGCGACGGCCTGTCTGAAAGAATTAATTTATTGAATTACAATAATTTAATAAAAAAAGGCTGCCACAGGTGAACCTTTCCTGAAACAGCCTTTTTTATATGCTCTACGCTTCCCCGGGAGCTTTTCCTACTGGGCAAGTATGTGCGACATACGCAGAAGGTCTTTGTTGAGCGACTTCCTTTTCGTAATGGCCTCGTGAAACGGCGTGTAGTGAATGCTGTTGTTTTTGATACCAACCATCATGCCTGTCTTACCCTGCAAAAGGGCTTCAACAGCCGAAAAACCGAGTATGGAGGCGAGTACTCTGTCGAATGAGGAGGGCGAACCGCCGCGCTGCAGGTGACCAATCACGGTGACTTTGATGTCGTCGTAAATATCAATTTGCTCCTCTACCTTTTTGGCAATGTCATATACGGTTCCCATGTGGTTGCCCTCCGCCACAATGACAATGCTGAACAGTTTGGCGCGCTTGGCACCGCGTTTCAGCAGCCTGACCAGGTCGTCAATGGTCGTTTCCTCTTCCGGGATGAGTACACCGCCGGCCCCGCCGCCGATACCTGTATGCAGGGCAATATAACCCGAATGGCGTCCCATCACCTCTACAAAGAACAGTCGGTTGTGCGAATCAGCCGTATCGCGAATCTTGTCCACTGCCTGAACGGATGTATTTACCGCCGTATCAAAGCCAATGGTGAAGTCGGTACCGTACAGGTCGTTGTCTATGGTTCCCGGCAATCCAAGGATGGGTACGTTCGGGTACTCCTCCATGAACTTCACGGCTCCGGTGAATGTACCGTTGCCGCCTATGGCTATGAGTGCATCAATATCATTGTCAATCAGGTTCTCATAGGCCTTTTTGCGACCCTCCGGCGTCAGAAACCGCTGGCTGCGGGCCGTTTTGAGTATGGTGCCACCGCGGTGTATGATATTGCTCACGTCGGTGGTTTCCAGTCGGCGGATATTGCCGTCTATCATGCCCTCGTACCCGCGCATGATACCATATATATGCAGGTCGTTGTGAACGGCGTTTCTGACGATGGCACGTACGGCAGCATTCATGCCCGGTGCGTCACCACCGGATGTAAACACAGCAATTCTCTTGATTTCTTTCGTCGGTGTTATCTTCTTTTCTGTCATGATCCCAGATCATTTTCCTGCAGATGGTAGTCTGCCAGCGGGTAAATCGGTTTTCTTACAACAACGCCCATCTTCAGCTTTCGCTCTTCCATACACTTTTCCAGCACTCCCCGGAAATGATGCGCGATGGAACCTACAAAATGAACAGGGACGTGCTGATAACCGTTGTATTTCAAAACGTGGCGGTCCAGAAATTCACCCAGACTGGCCGATACCAGTCCCTGAACAAAAGGGTGACTGATGTTTTCTCCCAAAAAGCGGGTGAAAGATGCCAGGAATGCATTGGCTCCCTTTTCATATACCCGATCCTTCACGGCATCCTGTCCCTCCGGACAAACTGCATTGAAGGCTGTATTCAGATCGGCTGGCAGCTCGCGGTAAAACCAGGCCCTGAGCAGGGCCTTGCACAGGTGGGTGCCGCTGCCTTCATCGCCCAGCAACCAAC
>Ga0172372_10011960_pt1 | contig 10953 bp, 6 predicted proteins | sample LakKiv5m_2_FD_114544 | JGI IMG/M metagenome (GOLD analysis project Ga0172372, IMG submission 114544) | Freshwater microbial communities from Kabuno Bay, South-Kivu, Congo - kab_092012_9.5m | ecosystem: Environmental > Aquatic > Freshwater > Lake | place: Democratic Republic of the Congo... | reverse complement strand
CTCGACGCCGGTAGCCCGCTCATGAGCGTCGCCAAGATCCGCGCCGCGCTGGAGACCGCCCTGGCCGCGATGAGCCCGCCGCTCGCCACCGCCTGGGAGAACGCCGCCTACGCGCCGACGGCCGGGACGCCCTACCAGCGCGTGTCGATGACCTTCGCCGAGCCGGTCAACACCGAGTACGGCTGCGGCTTCCAGCAGGGCGGGATGTTCGTCGTTTCGCTGTGCTGGCCGCAGGGCGCGGGGGTGGCCGACATCGCCGTGCGCATCGAGCTGTTGCGCGCGGTCTTCTATCGCGGCGCGGCCTTCACCGCCGACGGCCTGACCACGACCGTCGCCCGCACGCCTCTCATCCTGGCCGCGACGCTGGAGGGCGACCGCTACGTCACGCCTGTCCAGGTCCCGTTCCTGGCCACGATCACCAGCTGACGGCGGTCTCCGCCCGAAGGGACGGGCCCTTCCGCCTCGTCTGACCCCACCCCTCCCGATAACTTCCAAGGAGCAGATCCCCATGGCTGTCGCCCAGGGCATTAACAAGAAGACCGTCTACAAGAAGCAGACCGGCCTCGGCGCGGCCGCGTCCGGCGCGGGCGGCCAGGTCGTGCGACGCACCTCGAGCGTGTTCCAGGCCCCGCCGGACACCTTCGAAAGCAACGAGATCGTCGGCCACCAGCAGTCGACCGGCGTCGGCCTGGGTGTCGTCAAGCCGGCCGGCAAGATCGACGGCCTGCTGTCGCCGGGCACCTATGGCGCCCTGCTGGCCTCGCTGCTGCGCAAGGACATGACGACGGGGGTCTCGGCCACCGGCGCCACCATCAGCATCGCCGCCTCGGGCCAGAACTGGACCCTGACCCGCGCCGCCGGCTCGTACCTGACCGACGGCTTCAAGATCGGCGACGTGGTCCGCCTGACGGCCGGCGCGTTCAACGCCGCCAACACGCAGAAGAACCTGCTGATCATCGCCCTGACGGCCACGGTCGCCACGGTTCGGGTGGTCAACGGCACGGCCTTGGCGGCCGAAACCAACATCGCCAGCGCCACGCTCGCCGTCACCGGCAAGAAGTCGCTGGTCCCCCTCAACGGCCACACCAACGACTACTACACCTTCGAGGAATGGTATCCGGACCTTGGCCGCTCGGAGGTCTACGCCGACCAGCAGGTGGGCCAGGCCGCGCTGAACCTGCCGGCCACCGGCAACGCCACGATCAGCCTCGACACCGTGGGCCGCACACGCGTGCTGGGCGCGGCCCAGGTGCTGACCTCGCCGACCGCCGAGACCGTGACCGGCATCCTGACGGCCGTGAACGGCGTCATCCTGGTCAACGGCGCGCCGGTGGCCAACGTGACCGGCGCCCAGATCACCATCAACGGCAACGCGGCCCATAGCGACGCCGTCGTGGGCTCCAACGTGGTCGACGACATCCAACGCGGTCGCCTGGCCGTCTCCGGCAGCTTCACCGCCAAGTTCGACGGCGTCACGCTGCAGACGATCTTCGACAACCGCTCGACCACGTCGCTGGTGCTGGCGATCACCGAGGACGCCACCGCCAACGCCGACTTTGTGGTCATCAACCTGCCGATGATCAAGCTGACCGGCGACACTCCCGACGACGGCGAGAAGGCGGTGATCCGGACCTATCCGTTTACGGCCCAGATCAACGGCGCGGGCGGCGCGGCCCTGGCCACCGACCCGACCATCATCGCGATCCAGGACAGCGCCGCCTAAACGGCGCGGCCCTTCTCTCTCTCCCTTCCGAAGTCCCTCTCAACTCAACGGCCGGGTCGCGCCCGGCCGTCCTTTTCAAGGACAGACCCATGATCAAGACCCAGGCCGAAACCCTGTTCGACCTCAACGATCTCGACGCCGTCGCCGCCGGCGACACGCCCTTCGAGGTCGAATACGTCCGCGCCGACGGCTCGGGCTCCGGCGTCTTCCTGCTGGTGCTGGGCGGCCAGTCCGAGAAGGTCCAGGCCGAGGTCAACCGCCTCGTCAACGACCGCCGCAAGAAGCAGGCCGTGGCCGCGGCCATGCAGGGCCGCGCCAATCCGGAGAAGGCCGACTTCACGCCCATCGAGGACGACATCGCCTTCGGCCACCGCCTGACCGCCGTCCGCCTAGTCGGCTGGCGCGGCATCAAGCAGGAGTGGTCGCCCGAGAACGCCTACCGCCTGGTCAGCCGCAATTCCGAGATCGCCGAGCAGGTCACCACGGCGTCGAACAACCTCGGAAATTTTATGCCGGGCAAGTCCGCGGCCTGATCGCCCACGCCCGCGAGCAGTTCGAGCTCGCCGGGCGGCAGGACGACGGCGAGCCGCTGCGGGTCCACCTCGAGAGCCTGGCCCGCCAGGGCGACCCCGAGGCGACCTGGCGGCTCGCCAACCCGCCGCCGCTGTCGCCGTACGTGGCCCACCTGTGGGCCTGGTACGCCGACCTCTGCCAGACCCGCCAGAGCGGCGGCTTTGGCCCCTCGCGCCTCTCGCGCCTGGAGATCCAGGCCTGGGAGCGCGACGAGGGCGTGCGGCTGGAGCCGTGGGAGCGCCGGGCCCTGATCGCCCTCGACGCCGAACACCTTCTGACGATGACGGCCCCCGCCAAGGGCGGCTGACCACCACCGGGCTGCGCCTTCGGAAACGGAGCGCGGCCCGAACCTTTTGGGAGAGCCGTTGTGGCTGATTTCAAGCTGAAGGACCTCAAGGACCTGACGGACGGCCTTGAAGACGCCGCCGACGCCTTCGACAAAGTCAGCGGCAAGAGTGGCGACGCCAGCAAATCCTTCGAGATCTTCGAGCGGCGTATCCGTGATCTGTTGGCCAAGTCGGATCCGACCGTCAGATTCCTCAAGGACGTCGGTGAGCAACTTTCGCGTCAAACCGATCTCATGCGGCAAGCCGTCAAGGCCGCCGACGATCTGGCGCGAGCCTACGATCGGATCGCCAAGGCCGCGCCGACCGGCAAGCGGCCGTACGGTCCCCAGCCCACCGCCCCCAGTACGTCGGCTCCCTCGCCGAAGAACGAAGTTTCCGAGGAGCCGAAGAGGCGGAGCAACAAGAGCGCTGTCGGCGGACTGACCAAGAAGGAGGCGGAGGCGCTTAGCGGTTCGACGGTTGAAGCGATCACCGCCCTGGCCAGCGGCGAGGAGCCGTTGAAGGTCATGCTTGGCCTGGGCAAGGACGTCGCGAAGATGTTTCACGAGGCTTCGCTCGAGGGCGTCGGCTTCGGAACGGAATTGAAGCGGCTGGGCGTCAGCACGGGCGTCATCAAGATTGTCGCCAACGAGGCCGGAGCCGCACGCGCCGGCTTCTCCATGCTTGCGGCCGGCGCGGGGGAAGCGGCGGCGGCCACGGCCGCGATCGGGGAGGGCGCTGTCGCTGGCGCAGCCGAACTGGCTCTGCTGACGCCGTTCGGCGCAGTTCTGGCCGGTGTCGCTGTCGCCGCCGTCGGCATCGGCGCGGCCTTCGCGGTCACGGCGCAGCAGATCGGCAAGTCCGTCGGTGAGAACCTCGATCACCTGCATCTGACCGAGGAGCAGCTGGCGCGCGTGAAGGACAAGGGCGTCACCATGGGCGACGTGCTCATGGGCGTCTGGAAAACCGTCTCGGACGCAATGACGGCCGCTTTTGGACCGGCGCTGGAGGCCATCGGCCAGTGGTTCGGCAAGCTCTATCAAGACGCGGTCGATGGGGTTGTGTCCTTCGTCCGAAGCAGTTTTCAGGCCGTTGGAGCCTTCGTCGGGGGAATGAAGGCGGCCTTCACGGCCTTGCCGCCGGCCATTGCCGACCTTGTGTTCAGCGCCGTCAACCTGGCCGCCGAAGGTCTTGAGAAGCTCGCAAACGGCGCGATTGATATCGTCAACAATCTCATCCGCATGGCCAACCAGGCTGCCGCCAAGTTTGGCGTTCCGATCCAGCTGCCCGAGCTCGACACGGTGTCGATCGGCCGCCTGGAAAACAAGTATGCTGGCGCGGCGGCTAATCTTGGCAAGGCGATGGCTAGGGGCGCCGCTGACGGCGCAGCGGCCGGCGGCGCGGCCTTCGATGGCTTGGCCAAGTCATTCATCGCCAATGTCGTGGAGGCGCGTGACGAACGCGTTGTGAAGGAGGCTGGCAAGGCCACCGAGATCGCCAAGTCAGCTTGTGACTGCCCGGCCTCTGTCAAGAACGTCACCAGCAACACGACGAATGTGAGCCGCCGCGGCGGCGATGCGACCGAGAAGGTTGAGTCCTTCGGGCGCGCCGAGCCCAATGTTCGGGAGGCGCGACTGATCGGGCTTCCCGAAAGCCTCCAAGCCTACAAGCCGGAAGACCCAGGCCAGCTCAGCAGAATCCCTGTCGCTGAGAAGCTGACTCCCGAACTGGATACGTTGATCGAGAAGTTCGAGGCGATTGGTAAGCTCTCGACCGACATGGGCGCGCAGCTTGAAGCTGCTTTCGGAAAACCCGGGAAAGCCTTGGCGACGCTGACGACCAGCGTTGCCGCATACGGCGCCAGCATGACCGACATTAAGCGGCAGTTGGAAAAGGGTAACATCACCGAGGCGCAGGCTACCGAGAAGCGCGTCGAAACGACGATCAAGAGCTACGGAGCCATGGCCGGCGCCGCCAAGGGGTTCTTCAAGGAGAACTCCGAGGGCTACAAGGCCATGCAGGTCGCCGAAATCGCGTTCCACACGATCGAGACGCTGAACACCATCAAGTCGATGGCGCTCCATGGGGCGGAGACCGCGAGCGCGGTCTCGGGCGAGGCCGCCAAACAGGCTGCGTTCAGCGCCACCGCCTACGCCAAGACGCTCAGCAGCCTGCCATTCCCGTTCAACCTCCTCGCCGGCGCGGCGGTGCTCGCGGCCTTGGTCCAGGTCGGCGCGGCGATCAAGGGCAAGCCGAGCGGCGGCTCCGTCCCTGGCGCCAACGACATGAAGACCCGCCAGGACGCCCAGGGCGCGGGCTCGGTGCTCGGCGACTCCAAGGGCAAGTCCGAGAGCCTGGAAAAGGCCCTGACCCACGCCCAGGCCTACGAGAACAAGGACCTGGAGTACGGCAACGCCATGGTCCGGTCGCTGAAGTCGATCGACGATCAGATCGGCGCCGTGGCGGCCGCCCTGGCGCGCTCGTTCGGGGCCGGCGGCATGCTGAGCGCCGAGGGGCTGAACCTCGGCAAGTCCGGGACGGCGGCGTCGCTGTCGAACCTGGGCTTTGGCAAGACGACAACCCGCACGCTGCAGGACCAGGGGATCGAATTCAACGCCGCCAGCCTCGCCGACATCGTCGCCGGCGGTCTGTCCGGCTCGACCTATCAGCAGGTTCTGGAGACGACGAAGAAAAAGGCCTTCGGGATCACCACCTCGAGCAAGAGCAAGGTGACGACGCAGACCGGCGCCTTGGATACGGACTTCCTGCTGCAGGTGACCAAGCTGGTCGACGCGCTAGGCGATGGCGTCAAGGACGCCGCCAAGGCGCTGCAGGCGACCGGCGTCGACGAGGCGCTGGCCAGCTTCACGGTCGATCTGGGCAAGCTGTCGTTCAAGGACATGACCGGGACCCAGATCGAGGAGGCGCTGAACGCCATCTTCGGCAAGCTGGGCGACGACATGGCCAAGGTCGCCGTGCCGGCCATCGCCCAGTTCCAGAAGGTGGGCGAGGGGGCTTTCGAGACCCTGGTCCGCGTGGCGCGGCAGTACGAGGTGATCGACACGACGCTGAAGTCGGTCGGCACGACCTTCGCCACGGTCGGCGTCGCCTCGCTCGAAGCCCGCGAGCGCCTGGTCGATCTGGTCGGCGGCCTCGACGCCCTGACGGACCAGACCGCCTTCTTCGCCGAGCACTTCTTGACCGAGGAAGAGCGGCTGAAACCGATCAAGGACACCGTCGCCGGCAGGCTGGCCGAGCTGAAACTGCCCGCCGACCTGAGCCGCGAGGGCTTCAAGGATCTGGTCCTCAAGCAGAACCTCTCCACCGAGGACGGCGCCAAGATGTACGCCGCCCTGATGGCGCTGGCGCCGGCCTTCGACAAGGTCGCCGCGGCGGCGGAGAACGCCAGGGCCGCGGTCGAGGACAAGGCCAAGTCGCTGCAGGACCAGATCGACGACCTCGTCTTGTCGCCCGCCGACAAGCTGGCCAAGTCGCGGCAACGCGAGATGGAGGCGGTCAAGAAGCTGGACGCTTCGCTGGCGCCGTTCCTCGAGACGCTCTGGAAGGCGCAGGACGCGGCCGAGGCGGCGAAGCTCGCGACCGACCGGTCCAACATGTACGCCGACCTGCTGGAGGCCCAGGGGCGGACCGAGGAGGCCAAGGCCCTGAAACGATCGCTCGCCCTGGCTGCGATCGAGGACCCCGTCCAGAAGCAGTACCAGCAGCAGATCTGGGCCGCCGAGGACGCCGCGGCCAAGGTCTCCGAAGCGCGCAACGTGCTGACCGAGGCCTACAACCGCGAACGCGACGCCATTCAGGCGACCAAGGACAAGTTCGCCGAGCTGTCCAAGTCCCTGCGGGGCTTCAGCGCCAGCCTTTCGGCGACGATCGCCGGCTCGGACCTGGCCGGTCGCTACCGCTCGACCCGGCAGGCGTTCCTGGCGACGGCGGCGATGGCGCGCCTGGGCGACCCCGAGGCTATGGGCCGCCTGCAGGCCGAGGGCGAGGCGTTCACCGCCGCGTCGCGGGACTATGTCTCGACCAGCCAGGACTACCTGCGTGACGTCGGCCTTGTCCGCTCGGCGGTGGATGAGGCGGCCGACACCGCCGACCGCCAAGCCTCGATCGCGGAGCAGCAATTGGACGCCCTGAACAAGTCGGTTGAGGGGCTGATCCAGGTTAATACCAGCGTGATTTCGGTGCGCGACGCGATCGCGGGGCTGCAAGGTGCTCTGGCGCAGCAAGCTGCGGTCGCGGCGATGCCTATGCCCGCGCCCGTCGCGCCGAAGCCCCAGACGAGTTCCAACTGGGCCAATCCCGGCAAAACGCTAGACGGAAAATATTATTACGACGCCTTCCTGGGTAACTTGGCGGCCACTACGGCTTCACATGATCCGCAATACTATCCAGGCGGCGTCAATCCCGCGCTCACGCCAGGTACCTACGAGTATTCGATCCTGGAGACGTTTAAAGAGCGCGATCCGAACGGCTACTACGAAATCAGAAATTCTCTGGGCTTTGCCACCGGGGGCAGCTTCGAAGTCGGCGGTTCCGGTCCCCCGGACTCCAAGCTGTTCAGTCTGGCCCTGACCCCCGGCGAAGCGGTCAACGTCCGCCGCGCCGGCGACGCCGGCGACCAGCCTCTCATCACTGAACTGCGGCGCCTGCGCGAGGAGCTCGCCGACCTGCGCGCGACCAGCGCCCGCATCGCCACCAGCAACGACAAGATGGAGCGCACCTTGACCAACGTCACCGAGGGCGGTCGCGCCATGCAGACCCAGGCGGCCGCCTGATGCGCGCGCTTCCCCCCATTGTCATCACGCCCGCCATGCTGACCAGCACCACCTGCGCCGAACCCTCGGCGGGGGAGGCCGCCTGGAGCGCCGCCACCGCCTACAAGGGCGGGGACAGGGTCATCAGCACCAGCACCCACCGCGCCTACGAGTCGATCTCCAGCAAGGCCGCGGGGGTCACCCTGGCGACGGGAACGGGTCTGGTCACCTGGGCCAACCATGGCCTGGTCGCCAATACGCCGATCGCCTTCGCGACGACCGGCGCCTTGCCGTCGGGCCTGACCGTTGGAACGACCTACTATGTGCTCGCGGACACGGCGAACACCTTCAAGGTCGCCACGACCAGCGGCGGGTCTCCGATCGCCTTCAGCGGCTCCCAGAGTGGCGTCCACACCGCGACCGTCACGACGAACCTGGGCCACGACCCGGCGACGGACGACGGCTGGTGGATCGATATCGGGCCCACCAACCGCTGGGCGATGTTCGACCTGCTGCGCAACACCGGCACGACGACGGCCTCGCCGTTGACGGTGTCGCTGACGCCCGGTCAGCGCGTGGACTCGATCGGCGTCGTCGGCATGGTCGCCGACACCGTCAGCGTCACGGTCAGCGTGGCTGGGAACACCGTCTACACCGCCTCGGCCGACCTGCTGAAACGGCCGACCAGCGGCTGGTACGACTACTTCTTCGGCGCGTTCCGATACCAGCAGGAGTTCGCCCGCTTCGACCTGCCGCCCTACACCGGCGCGGTCATCACCATCACCCTGACGCGCGCGAACGGGAACGTGACCTGCGGCGGGGTCGTGGTCGGCCCGTCGGTCTATCTCGGCCGCACCCTGCACGAGGCCGAAAGCGACGCGCTGAACTTCTCGAAGATCGACCGCGACGACTTCGGGACCGCCACCCTCGTGCCGCGCCGCTCGGTGCCGCGCACTGTCCAGAGCCTGCGCTGCAAGAAGTCCGACGTCGATCGGATCCTGCAGCTGCGCGACGACCTCAACGCCGTCCCGGCGCTGTGGTCGGGCCTGGACGACCAGGACAGCGGCTACTTCTCGGCCCTGCTCATCGTCGGCGTCTACAAGCGGTTCACGATCACGATGGACCAGCCCGAGGACGCCCTGATTTCCCTCGAACTCGAAGAGGTCTGATCCCGTGCCAGCCCAAATCACGGCGCTCCCCACGCCGCCCTCGACCAACGATCCTTCCAACTTCAACACCCGCGCCGACGCGTTCCTGGGCCAGATGCCGACCTTCGTGACGGAGGCGAACGCGGTGGCGACGGAGGTGGGGGCGAATGCGGCCCAAGCGGCTGCCGATCGCGTACAGACTGGCTCTGACCGCGCTGCAGCGGCTGCCAGCGCCGCCAGCGCTCTGAATGCGCCTGGGACCAACGGTACGTCGACGACTTCGTTGACGATCGGTACTGGAGCTAGATCGTTCGTAACCCAGGCAGGCAAAGCCTGGTCAGTCGGACAGAGCCTTGCCATAGCCAACACGGTGGCCCCAACGAACCGGATGATTGGGGTCTTAACCGCCTACAACAGCGGAACCGGGGCGGTTACGGTGCAGGTTACGACGGCGGAAGGCTCGGGCACATACGCCGCCTGGACGATCGCCATGGCGGCGGGCGCACCGATGGCGGTGGCTTCGCAGACCGATGCGGAGGCTGGGACAGACAATGCGAGGGTTATGACCCCGCTTCGAACTCAACAAGCGATCCGCAGCGCCCAGGTGCCGGCCTCAATCGTATCAGCAACCAGTTTAACCACGACATCGCTCCCGGTCCAGGTTGTGAATATGCCGACACGCGGGTTGGCGGTGACCTTGCCCGACGCCACGACACTGGCGAGCGGTCGCACTTTCCGTTTCTATAACGCTGGCGTCTACGATCTACCGATTAAGGATGCTTCGGGCGCGACGAAAGTCTTCATTCGGCCGGGGAAAGCAGCCTTGGCCACGCTTAGCGTTAACGGCGTAGCAGCTGGCGACTGGCTGTTCGACGGGGGGAATGTGTACGGATGCACGCTCGATTATATCGCCCCCAACGCTTTGGCGGGATCGTTCGGGGACTGCCGCGTCATTCCGGTAGACGGCTCTCGCGACATGATCGTGTTCCTATCGAACGGAAATACGCTCAAGTGCGTCGTCTACGACCGAAGCAGTAACACGTTTGGCGCATTCGCGACGATCCAGTCGGCGAGCTCCGTCTACCAAACTGTCTCCATAAATGCCTCAACTGTTCTGACCGTCTACGGTCAGGGCTCGACCCTGACGGCGGTGACTGTTTCCATTTCAGGCACGACAGCAACAGTGAACACGCCTGTCTCAGTAGCAAGCTTCATGCCCAGCATCGAGAATATCTGGGAGGCCACCCTAGTGGGGACGGCTTGGGTTTTTCGAGCGTGGTCAACCAGCGCAGTAGCAGAGTATGCCTTCGCCGTGACAGTTTCGGGGACCACGCCTTCGATAGGGGGGGCTGTCAGCTTAAACGCGGTGCCGTCTAATTCCTACGATCCATCAAGCTGTTTCGTCGCCTTCGCCCCAACGTCTAGCTCGATACTTTTCTTTAGCGCCTACAATTCCGGGACCTCTTACATAGCTGTCAGATATTACACGTTGTCGGGTAACGCTCTGACCTTGGCGTCAAGCTTCAATGCCGCGCATGACTTTGGGCAGACTCCTTACAAGGTCGAACCCCTAACAACCGGGCGCTATCTGCTGCTTTCGACCACAGCCGGCGTGGTCTACGGCACGCTTGTTTCTGTCAACGGCGCAACCGCATCTATCTCGGCCGGACTCAACCTTGGTGAAATGGCTTCGGCCGTTGGGTCCGGTTTCAACGGCGCGGGATCAGGCGTGCTGGCGGCCCTGCCAGGCGGGCGGGCGCTATGCGGTTGGATCAACACGAGCGCCAATCTGGCTAATTGGGTCATCCTGACCGATACGGCCGGCGTGCTGACCGCGAGCGCGACTACTACCCGTGTTGCTGATTACACAGCATCGGGCGCGGTCGCCAAGGTCGGTGCGTTGGGCTCGACGATCTACCTGTCACGGACGACGACGGGAGCGTTTGCGGAATTCTACGTTCTCGACTGTTCTGGCGCAGCGCCGGTGTTTTCGGACGTCCAGCGCATTTCTATCGGCGTGGATCCTGCCTTTGGGTTTTCCGTCTATTCGCCTCAGAATCAAATCCGATACCGTTACATGCAAAGTAACGTGATGTCAGGAGGCGCGGGAATTTGGGGCTTGATGGCTTTAAATTCAAGTAATTCATCCACTCCCATCGGTTCGGTCTGGGCCTTTAATCCTTACCCTCGACGCATTCTCATCGATTCCAGCGACGGATACGCTTACGGTGATCACGTTACTGCAGGGGCTAAACCGAATGAAGTCTGGGCCGTCGGTGCCGTGGGTAATCGTACGCTGCATCTCCGGCGGATCGAGTGCATTGCCTGACCTTTACAAGAAGTACCCATGGACCTCCCCACCGCCATCGCCAAGACGTGGCCCTATGTCGTGGTGGCCGCGCCGGGGATCT
>Ga0172372_10011957_pt1 | contig 10955 bp, 9 predicted proteins | sample LakKiv5m_2_FD_114544 | JGI IMG/M metagenome (GOLD analysis project Ga0172372, IMG submission 114544) | Freshwater microbial communities from Kabuno Bay, South-Kivu, Congo - kab_092012_9.5m | ecosystem: Environmental > Aquatic > Freshwater > Lake | place: Democratic Republic of the Congo... | reverse complement strand
TGGGCGTAGAGCGTGTGCAGCTCGGTGTGGAGGCGGGCCTCCTCGGCGTAGAGGGAGTACTCGGGCCGGGTGCCGGTGGCGCTCGGGTGCGCCTCGGCGCTGGTGAGGTAGCCGAGGCGGAAGCCGGCCGTCGACGCCTCGAGGTGGAGGTAGCGCGCGTCCCGGCGGTTGGACCAGGGGCGGAGCGCGACCTCGACCCCCTCCGTGGAGCCGGGGCTCACCAGCATGAGCCCGTCGGTCCGGTAGTGGTCGGTGTACCAGGCGTAGGCGTTGGGCCAGAACTCGGGAAGGTAGGCACCGTCGGAGTGGTAGAGGTGTCCGGTGGCGCGGAGCTGCACCCCGCCGCGATCGAGCCCGGCCACCAGGCTCACCGCCCGGCCGCCGAAGCTGCCCATCTTCCCCTCGACGTGGATGCCCTCCCGACCCTGGGTCCGGATGTGGACCACCCCCGCGAAGGCGTCGGCGCCGTAGACCGCGGAGGCCGGACCCACGACCACCTCCACTTGGCGCACGCCGAGGAGCGGGAGGTTCTCGCCCAGGGGACAGGGCGAGCCGTCCATCGGGTTGAGCCGCACCCCGTCCACCATCACGAGCAGGCGTTGGTTGCCCACCAGCCCCCGCACCCCGATCAGGGTGTCCACGTCCGGGCTGGCGTACTGCTCGTGGGTGAGCTCGGGGACGTCCTGGAGGAGCTCCCCGAGGTGGCGGTAGCCCCGGAGCCGGATCTCCTCCGCGGTGTACACGTACACGATCCCCGGTGCTTCCACCGGCGATCGGGTGCGCAGCGCGGGCGAGGCCAGCTCCAGGCCGAGGAGGGCCTCGAGGGGGAGCGCCTCGGCCGGGGGCTCGTCCGCGCCCCAGGCCCACGCCGTCAGGATCAGCACCACGTTCGCGCGTCTCCGGGCTACCCGCGCATCCTACTCCGTCCCCGCCGCACTGCGGAGCCGAGCCCGACCGCCGCGGCGAGTCCGGCCACGGCGGCGGCGGTCCAGGTCCACGGTCCGGGCGCCAGGCTGGCCAGGCCGGCCATCCGCTCGGGGAGGGTTCGCACGCCGGCCACGCGCTCCCAGGGCCAGGCGCGGCGGAGGCCGATCTCCAGCTCCCGTGAGCTCTCCTCGCGGGTCCAGGCCCCGTGTCGGTTGTCGCGCAGCCGCCCGTCCTTCACCCGCACCAGGGTGGAGCGCGTCACCACCCGGTCGCCGGGCACCGCCACCGAGGTGGAGTAGAAGCACTCCTCGAAGGGGAAGGCGCCGTTTCGCACGTAGAGCGTGCCGGCGAGCCCGGGGAGGGTGGCCCGCCCCTCGATCCGCAGGTCGACGAAGCCCGTGTCCCCCGGCTCGGCGCGCGGTGGGCTCCAGCTCACCTCGAGCGGACGGTCGTCCCACCGCATCGTGAGCGCGCCCTGCAGCTCCGGGCCCAGGACTTCGATGGGTGCGGGGGGGTAGACGCGGCGGGGGATCTCGGTAACGAGCTCCACCTGGACCCGGTCTCCCTCCAGCGCCACCGTCAGCCGGATGCCGTAGACCGACGGCGCGCCGGCCGGGTCGCCCGGGCGATGTCCGTAGGGGTGCGCGAGCGCGCTGCCGAGGAGCCACCACATCCGCCGGCCAAGTAGCGCGTCGACGCGGGTGGGGAGCCGGCGGGTCGGGCCGTGGTGGGGGGCGCGGGATAGCAGGCCGGGTGCAGCCGCTGCCCGCCGAGGTCGAGGTGGAGGTGGAGGTCCCCCGCTGGGGGCTCGTCAAGTACGAGGGCGCGCGGATCGAGTACCTCTCTCCCGTGCCCTGCCCGTTCAACTACGGGTGCATCCCCGGCACCTCGGGCCCGGACGGGGACCCCCTCGACGTGGTCCTGCTCGGCCCACGGCGCCCCCGCGGGCACCGGGAGCGGGCGCGGGTGGTGGCCGTGGTGCGCTTCCTGGACGCCGGTGTGCCGGACGACAAGCTCGTCTGCGGCGAGGGGAGCCTCCGGGGCGTGGCCGCCTTCTTCACGGTGTACGCCCGGGCGCGGGCGGGGCTGAACCGGATCTCGGGGCTCCGGGGGCGGACGGAGTTCCTGGGGATCGAGAGGGTAGGCGGTAGGCGGTAGGCGGGAGGCTGGAGGCGGTAGGCGGGAGGCTGCGGGATATGGGCGCGGGCATGGTTCGCCTGACCCGCACCCGGACCCTCGCCGAGGCCACCCTTCTCCGCGACACCCTGGCCGCGGCCGGGATCCACGCCGAGCTCACGGGGCAGCAGCGGGGGAGCGTGCTGGGGGAGATCCCGGTGCCCGACGCGATGGTGGAGGTGCTGGTCGCCGCGTCCGACGAAGACCGCGCGCGCGGCCTCGTCGAGGAGCTCGAGCGCGGCGCAGGCGGGCCCGCGTGGACCTGCCCGTCGTGTGGCGAGGAGAACCCGCCCGAGTTCGAGCTCTGCTGGAAGTGCGGCCAGGAGCGGTAGGCTCGCCTGGGCCCGCGGCCGGGTCACTCCGACGCGGGCTGCTCCTCGACCTCGAAGTCGGGCACGGACCCCGGCACGGGCGGGGGCTCGAAGGTGGGCGTGGCGCCCTCGCCCGGGGTGACGTCGATCGACGGCGGGGGGACCCGGCCTGGGACAGGGGGTGGGATGACCAGGTCGAACGTCGGGATGGTAGGAGTGGTGGCCGTGGTCGGGGGCGGCGGCGGGCCGGCGGGCGCGGGTGACGCGGGCGGAGCCGGAGGCGCCGGCGCGACGACGGACACCGGAGGCGTTGGCGCCGGGGGCGGTGCCGGAGGCTCCGGCGCGGCGACGGACCCCGGAGGCGCTGGCGCCGGGGGCGGGGCCGGGGGCTCGGGCGCGACGACGGACACCGGGGGCGCGGGCGTCGGGGGCGGTGCCGGAGGCTTGGGCGCGACGGCCCCGGTGAGCTCGGGGGGAGGCTCGGGGACGTGGACGGGCGGCGGCTCCTCCTCCGGGGTGGGCTCCGCCGCGGGGGACGGCGCGGGCTCCGTCGGCTCCTCGTCCGGGGTGGGCTCCGCCGCGCGAGGCGGTGGGTCCTCCCCCGCCTGGAGGCGACGCTGGGCCTCGGCCACTTCCGGTACCCGTCCCGCCAGCACCCAGGCCACCATGCCCGGCCGCCAGACGAGGTGGCGGGCCGAGGGGTCCGCCTCCATCCGCTGCGCCACTTCCCACGCGCTGAGGTGCAGGATCTCGCCGCCCACCGTGTAGGAGAGCTTCTGGTCCACGCCCTGGGCGGCCACCGCCTGGGCGATGGCCGGGACCCGGTACCAGGGGGTCCACACCCGGAGGTCCTCGCTCCACACCACATGGCGCGCCTGGGGGGCGGCGAGGATCCGCTCCACCAGCTCGTCCAGGGTGGCGTCGCCTTCGCCGGAGGGCCCCGCGTAGCGCCACGACTCGGCCTCTGAGGCTGCGAGGGCGAGGGAGAGGAGGACCGTCCACATTGGGGGGGCAAGGGTACCCGCCCTGCGCGGATCGAGGCAACCCCTACCGGCGCTTCAGGAGCTGTGGTCCTTGTCGTCTTCGGCGGGTCCGCTCGCCGCCAACCCTCCCGGCTCCGCCACCCGCTCGGGAGCCGACCAGTCGGCGATGGTCCACCCGCGCTGGACGGCCATCCGCTTGAGGCGGGGGTCCGGGTGGACCACCACCGGGTTCCCCACGGCCTCGAGCATGGCCAGATCGGAGTGCGAGTCGGTGTAGAAGCTCGCGTCGTCGAGCGACTCGGACAGCGTGTCGCAGAGCGCTCGCGCGTGGCTGAGCTTCCCCGCCCCGAAGCAGAGCTCCCCCTGGGCCCGACCGGTGAACCGGCCGTCCACCACTTCGAAGCGGTTGCAGAGGGCGTGGGCGAAGCCGAGCTCCTCGAGCACGACTTCGGAGAGGTACAGGCTCGAGGTGGTGAGGAGGGCCAGCGTGTCGCCCCGGGCACGATGGGCCTCCACGACCGCGCGCGCGCCGGGGCGGTAGGTGTCGCGCACCTCCCGGGCGTAGAAGGCGCGAGTGCGCTCCCGTACCTCCGCTTCGGTCTGCTCCGCGAGGGTGCCGATGGCTTCGCCCAGCAGCGCCTCCATCCGGGTGTACCCGAGGTGGTAGCCGAACAGCCACACGGCCGCGCGCGTGGCCTGCCAACGGCTGATCCGACCGTCACGCAGCTCGGCGCGCACCCACAGCGCCCCCGAGTTCACGGAGAGCAGCGTGCGATCGAGGTCGAAGAAGGCCACCGCCATCGGCGCCCACCTACCCGCAGCGCCCCCGTCGCGCACCGTCCGACAATCGAGGTAGGATCCGCCGCGACGAAGGGAGGGCTCTGTCGCCCGTGCCTGGACCTGACCCCGCCCGCGAGGCCTCGGCCGCGACGCCCGAGTTGTCGCCTCGAACGACCGACCCCGGGTTCGGCATCCTCGGGTCCCCCGAGCGGCTGGCGCCCGCGCTCGCTCGCGCCTCGGTCATCCTCCCGCGGCTGCTCGACGCGGAGCTGGCGCGGCGGGCCCTGGGCGCTGCCGGCGTCCGCGTGGACGCCGTGGCGGAGGCGGCCATCCGGGACTTCCTGCCGCGGTGGGCGGAGCTACTGTTCCGGGGTCCCTTCGACGCGCAGCACGTCCAGGCCCGAGAGGACGAGATCCGGAGCCTGAGCACGTTCCTCGCCGGCCCGGAACAGGCGATGACCGCGCACCTGACCTTCCTCCGGTCCTGCTGTCGCCTGCTGAACGAGGAGTTCGGCGCCGACGCGGGGCCGATGATCGACGCGGTCCTGCGCGTGGCGGCCTTCGACCTCATCATCTCGGTCCGGCTCGCCAACCAGCGGCACGCCGAGGAGGTGGAGAGCGCCGAGGCGGTGCAGCGGCGGGTCTTCGCCGCGGTTCCGTCGGGGCTGGCCGTGGTCGCGCGCGACCTGACGATCCGGTCGGCCAACCCGGCCCTCGGGGCCATGGCGGGCGCCGACCCGGCCGACCTGGTGGGGCGCGACCTTCGCACCCTCTTCGAGTCCGACGAGCTCCCCGCCGTCGTCGAGCGGGTGTTCGAGACGGGCAACCCCGTGGACCGGCTCGACCTCGGACTGGTGGGCGCCGGGCTGCGGCGCTCGGTGCGACTGTCCCTGCGTACGCTGGGGGCGGGGCGGCAGCCGGGGCTCCTGCTGATCGCGAACGACCTCGCCGAGGAGGAGCGGCTCAAGGCCGCGGCCCACGAGTACGAGCGGCGCCTCCAGGAGCTGGTGGAGCGCGCGGCGGACGGGGTGGTGCTGGTGGACCAGCAGGGTCGCCTCACCTACCTCAACGCCGCCGGCGAGCGCATGTTCGGCTACCGGCGCGACGAGGTGATGGGCGTGGACGCCCGCATCATCCTTCCCGACGGCTTCTTCACTCCCGGGGATCGGCACCTCGCCCGCCGGGTCGCTCGCGGGGAGACGCTGGGGCGCACGCCGGTGCGCTCGATGCGGGGGCGTCGCAAGGACGGGTCGGCCGTGCCGGTCGAAGGGTCGCTCGCGGCCTGGTCGGCCGGGGAGCCCGGGCAGGAGTCGGGGGTGGTGTACTCCGGGGTGCTTCGCGACGTGTCGGTGCGTCGAAAGGCGGAGGAGGCGCTGCGCCGCTCCGAAGCGAGCTTCCGCGCCCTGATCGAGAACTCCCCGGACGCGGTCGGCATCTACCGGGACCTCCGCTTCGTCTACGCGAACCCCGCGCTGCTCGACATGTTCAAGTACACGCAGCTGGACGAGCTGCTCGGGCGCCCCATCCTCGAGCTCATCCACCCCGAGGAGCGGATCGCCGCCGAGGAGCGGCTGCGCCACCTCGTGCTGGGGACAGGGAGCGGGCCCGCGCGCGAGACCCGGATGCTCCGCTCCGACGGCTCGGTGCTCTGGGTCGAGGTGGTCACCCTCTCTGTCATCTACGACGGGGCCCCGGCGGTGGTGTCCATCGCGCGCGACGTGACCGAGCGCAAGCTCATCCAGAGCCGGGTCGCCCAGGCGGACCGGATGATGTCGGTCGGCACGCTCGCCGCGGGGGTCGCGCACGAGATCAACAACCCGCTCACCTACGTCATCACCAACCTCGGCTTCGTGCACCAGGAGCTGACCGAGATCCAGGACGCGCTGCGCGCCGCGGGACCGGCGATGGACGCGAGCGTGCACGAGCGGCTCACCGAGGTCCGTCAGGCCCTCGCCGAGGCCCGCGACGGCACCGACCGCGTGCGGGTGATCGTGCGGGACCTCAAGACCTTCTCCCGCGCGAACGACGACCGGCGCGGCCGGATCGACGTGCGCAACGTGCTCGAGTCCTCCATCGGCATGGCGCGCAACCACATCAACCTCGCGGCGCGCCTCGTGAAGGACTACCAGGACGTCCCGGTGGTGGACGCCAACGAGGCCCGGTTGGGGCAGGTGTTCCTGAACCTGCTCATCAACGCGGCGCAGGCCATCCCCGAGGGGCTCGCCTCGCGCAACGAGATCCGGGTCAGCACCGGGGTCGCGGCCGACGGGCGCGTGCGCGTGGAGTTCCGGGACACCGGCACCGGCATCGCCCCCGAGCATCGGAGCCGCCTCTTCGACCCCTTCTTCACGACCAAGCCGGTCGGCGTGGGCACCGGGCTGGGCCTCGCGGTCTGCCTCGGCATCGTGAGCGCGCTGGGGGGCGAGATCGAGGTGGAGAGCGAGGTGAACCGGGGCAGCGTGTTCCGCGTATTGCTTCCGGCAGCTAGCCCGGACACCGGAGTGAAGTCGATCGCCATCGTGCCCGAGCCTTTGCCGCGGCGCGGCCGCATCCTCGTCGTGGACGACGAGCCCAGCATCTGCGCCGCCGTGCAGCGCGCGCTGCGGGGCGAGCACGACGTCGCGTCCTGCTCCAACGCCCGGGACGCGCTGCGCCGCATGGTCTCCGGCGAGCAGTACGAGCTCATCCTCTGCGACGTCATGATGCCCGAGATGACCGGGATGGACCTCTACGCCACCATCGAGCGCATGATGCCCGGCGTCGCCGGGCGCATCGTCTTCCTGACCGGCGGCGCCTTCACCCCGCGCGCCAAGGCCTTCCTGGACCAGGTGCCCAACGCCCGCCTCGACAAGCCCTTCCAGGAAGACGAGCTGCTTCTGTTCGTCCGCGACCGCCTCGGGTAGGCCACCCGTCTCGCTGGTCCTCCGCCAAGAAATGCAGGGAGGACCTGCAGGAACCCCCCCCTCAAACCCATCTCGGGTCCCCCACCGCCGTCCCTCTCGCGCGCCCTCGCCGCCTCCCCGCCCCTCACGTTTCGTGCTCAGTCGCCGGAGGGGGTGCTTTTCGTCGGCTTCGCCGACGAAATGCAGGGGGGACCTGCAGGGGCCCCCCCTCAAACCATCACGTGTCGTACCACTCCGGGGTGACCAGCTGCTGGTAGTGCCGCACCTCGAGCGGGTTGAGGCGCTGCTTGATGGTCTCGATGGCCACCGAGGCCGACACCTTGGTGAACCAGATGTACATGTCCCGCTTGTAGGGGACCCGCGACAGCAGCCCGCGCAGCAGCCACTTGTTGTTGACGAACTGCTTGTTCATCTCGTAGAGCGAGACGGCGATCTCGTCCCGGGTCATGTACTTGGAGTCCAGGGCCGGGGACAGCCAGTCGAAGTTGTCGAAGTCGGCCTCGGTGATCCAGCCCTTCTCGATGGCCTCGTCGTAGATGGGGGTGCCGGGCACGGGGGTGATGGGGTGGAAGGCGGGGAAGTCCACGTCGAGCGTCCGGGCCAGCGCGACCTGCTTCTGGAGGCTCTCGGGCGACTCCTCCTTCACGCCCACGATGAACGTCGCCTGGACGAACACCTCCGGGTACTTCCGCTTGAAGATCTCGATGGCCTCCTGCGCCACCCCGCCGGCGTAGAAGCGCTTGTCGAGCAGCCCGAGCGTGTCGTCCTCGGCGCGCTCGACGCCGATGAGGATGTGGGCGAGGCCGGCGCGGACCAGCTTCTCCAGGATGCCCTTCTTCTCGTCCCGGACGATGCCGTCCGCGCGCATGAAGGCGAACCACTTGGTCTTCATCCCGCTGCGGATCATGCGTTCCGCGAAGGTGTCGTTGAAGCGGGGGTCGATGTTCCAGGACTCGTCCACCCACACGTAGGAGCGCTTTCCGTAGCGGTAGTAGAGCTCCTCGATCTCCGCCATGACGCGGTCCACCGACTTCGTGCGCCATCGGGGCGAGAGCTGCGCCTTGCCCTCGTCGTCGTACTTGCGGTCCGCCATGACGGTCCACCACGCGCAGAAGCTGCACTTGGACACGCACCCCCGGCTGTGGTGGATCGTGGTGCCCCCGGGGGAGAAGAGGTAGCGGCTCTTCCCGTAGAGGTGCATGGGGAGGAGGTCGTAGGCGGGCATCGGCAGGGTGTCGAGGTCCTGCACCAGGCGCCGGGAGCGCGTCCGCACCGTCTTCTCCCCGTCCCAGTAGGTCAGGCCGTCCACCTTCTTCAGGTCCGGGTCCTTCTTGGCCCACTCCCGGCACACCTCCACCACCGTCTCCTCGCCCTCGCCCACGCAGATGGCGTCGATGTCGCTCCCCTGGACGGCGTAGCGGTGGGCGAGGTTGGTGAAGTGGCCGCCGCCGGCGAGCGTCCGGGCCCGCGGGATGCGCTCCTTGCAGAGCCGGAAGAAGCGCAGCGCCTCCGAGGCGTAGAGCGCGTGGTTCTCGCCGCAGCCGACCACGTCGGGGTCGAGGCGCTCGAGCTCCTCCGCGAGCGACCGCCAGCCGATGTGCAGCGGCATGCAGTCGAGGACGTGCACGTCCATGCCCGCGTCCCGGAGCGGCGCCGCGAGGGCGGGGAGGGCCTGCTGGAGCAGGAAGTTGTCCCCTTCGCTGGTGTAGGGCCAGTACTTCCGCGGGGGCTGGACCAGGACGACGCGCATAGCGCACCTTAGCCTTCGGACCGGGCCTGCGTGGTGCGCGCCGTTACCGGGCCACCACCGTCCAGGCCCGGTTCAAGGGCGCGTAGACGGGGTGGGCGCGCATGCGGGCCTCGGCCGCCAGGAGCGCCGGGAGGTCGAGCGCGCCGGCGGCCGCCTCGAAGGGCCCGCCGAGGACGTAGTGGGAAGGCACCATCGCCTCGATGGACCAACCCTGGAGCAGGCTGTGCAGGGCGGTCTCGTCGTAGGTGCGGACGAAGCGGTCCCCGGGGAGGTGCAGCGTGTCGCCGCCCACCTGATCGAGGCTCCCCGGGCTCACGTCGGTGGCCAGGGGCCAGCCCCATCGTGCCTCCACGGAGAGGAGCAGGACGCCACCGGGCCGGAGGACGCGCCGGATCTCCGCCATGACCCGCTCGGGCGACTCGACGTAGTTGAGCACCTCCACCGCGAACACCACGTCCACCGGGGCCAGCTCGGGGAGGGCCTCGCCGGTGCTCCAGTGGACGTCGAAACGCCCCGGCCGCCCGGCGGCGTGGGCCACGGCCCGGCGGAGCGCGCGGACGTCGGGGTCCACCAGCTCCACCTCGAGGCCGCGATCCAGGCACCAGGTGGAGAAGCGGCCGATTCCCCCGCCGAGGTCGAGGACCCGCGCCCCGTGCGGGACCTGCTCCCGCCAGTGGTGCAGGTAGAGCGCCCGCTCGAGCATCTTCTGGGTGTGCACCGGCGAGCTGGGGTCGAGGAAGTCCATCCACAGCGGGTGGTGGTCCCAGGCCTCCCTGGCCCCTACGAGGTTCGCGAACGCCGGGGCGGGCTCGGGACCGCCCCGATCCAGCGCGCGGAGGCGCAGGTCGCCCGGCGGGAGCTCCCAGTCCAGGTCCGCCAGCTGCCCGAGCAGCACGGCCGGGTACGGGGGCTGGCCGGGGAGGGAGGGGCCGGAGGCGAGGGGGAAGTTCGCGTCGCGTAGGGTCACGGAAGAGCCGGGGGAAAAACCAGACGCCCCCCCGAAACGGGAGGGCGTGGGCGCGTTACCGACGACCCGGGCGGTCCTGGACGGACGGTCCGAGCGCTAACGCGCTCGGCTCATCCACCTCAGGCCTTCGGACCGGGACGGGGACGCGGAGAAGGACGCCAGTGCATGAAACCTCCGTGAAGTGCATGTAATGTCTGGCCCGAAGAGGGGCCAGCTGTCAAGCGATTTCGCCGGCCGCGCCGCAGTCTGCGCGGGGACGCGCCCGCGCGCGCGGCTCAACCCTGGCCCGCCCGCGCCTCCGGCACGTCCAGCCGGGCCAGCAGCTCGGAGAACAACCGACGGTGGAGGGTGTGCCCGGCGCGCCAGGTGACGAGCCGGCCGTGCAGCGGCGCGCCGAGCAGCGCCGCGTCCCCCACCGCGTCGAGGGCCTTGTGGCGCACCGCCTCGTCGGGGGCGCGCAGCCCGCCGGGGTTCATCGGGCCCTCCGCGTCGTAGACCACGGTGTTCTCGAGGGAGGCGCCGCGGGCCAGGCCGGCGGCCCGGAGGCGGTCCGCGTCGGCGAGGAAGCCGAAGGTGCGCGCCCAGGCCAGCTCGGCCCCGAAGCGGGAGAGGTCCCCACACCAGCGCTGACGGCCGATCGCGGGGTGGGCGAACTCGATGCCGATGTCCAGCTCGAAGCCGTCGGCCGGTTCGAGGCGCGCCCACCCGCCCGCCTCGTCGCGGATCTCGATCGGCTCCTCGACGACCAGGGGGCGGCGTCGGGCCGCCTGGGCGAGCGGGGTCATGGCCGCCATCCACGGGGCGGCCGAGCCGTCCAGGACGGGCAGCTCGTCGCCGTCCACGTGCACCGCGACGTTGTCCACCCCGGCGGCGTGCAGCGCCGCGCACAGGTGCTCCACCATGCTGACCCGGTGCCCGTGCGCGCCCAGGGTGGTGGCCAGGGTGGTGTCCACCACGGTGTCGATCCGCGCGGGGACGGGGTGACCGTCGGTGTAGAAGACGACGCCGTGGTCCGGCGGGGCGGGGCGCAGCTCGGCGTGGGCGATCCGCCCCGAGCGCAGCGCGATCCCCGCCACCCGGGCCGGGGCCGCGAGGGTGTGCTGGGTCCAGGCGCGCCCGGAGCTCATGGCAGGCCGAGGATCGCGTCGCCCACCGCGA
>Ga0172372_10011956_pt1 | contig 10956 bp, 24 predicted proteins | sample LakKiv5m_2_FD_114544 | JGI IMG/M metagenome (GOLD analysis project Ga0172372, IMG submission 114544) | Freshwater microbial communities from Kabuno Bay, South-Kivu, Congo - kab_092012_9.5m | ecosystem: Environmental > Aquatic > Freshwater > Lake | place: Democratic Republic of the Congo... | reverse complement strand
GCTGCTCACCGAGAAGGGGCAGGCGTGGAAGGACTGGCCCGCTTATGACTTGGTGGACGAACTGATTGCTGAGTACGGCGAGGAGGTGAGTGATGGCTAGATTGGACGCGCCCGGCGTGGCATTCCCCGTCGATGGCAACCACACGGAAGCAGACCGCGAAACCTTTGCTTTGTGCTGGCGGGCGCAGTGCAGGGTGGAGCGTTCGCCCCGCCTGCGGAAGTATCGGGAGATAATCTTTGGCGACTGGCCAGGGGGCGACGATCACCTGCGGTGGGTGATCCGAGGACGGGTGGGTGAGATTGAATCATGGGCCAAGAGGATTAAGAGTGATGGCTAAGACCTGGGAGTACCGTGGCTGCGTCATTGAAGAGGACTTTGAGAGCTGGGCCGACCGGGCTCCGCAGATATTCCTGAAGAATCGCACGGGCTATGTGATCCGTGCAGACACTTACACAGATGAGAATGAGGGGCCGCATGTGCCCGGCAAGTATCGCACCTTGGCCGAAGCCAAGCGTGGGGTGGATGAGGAACTGAAGAAGGGGGGCTGGCTATGGCATTCGCCAAGCACCGGATGATTGAGTTTGACTATGAGCCTGGGCATGCGTACCCGTACGTGTGCGTGGCATGGTGTAATGTGGGCGGGATGAACTGCGGGGATCGGTTCACCGATGTGGTTGGCGAGGCCCTGATTGATTACATGAAGGATGAAGTTCGGATCGTTGTTAACAAACCGGAGGTGGTGAATGACTGACAGTGATGTGATGCAGGATTTCTTCGATACGTTTGAGGTTGTCAACCGGCTCAACGCCATCGTCAACGTCAATGACTTCCTGGCCGGAAGGCATGGCTTACTGGACTACGCCCGCAAGGCTGACTCCGATCCCGCCCATGTGGTGTCTTGCATCAAGCGTATCTACAAGGGCATCGGCCCGCGGCTGATGAAGTCCTTCATCACCCTGGAGAACGTCGCCCCGGCCGAGGGGCTGGACGATGTGTGGGGCCACTGGTGCCCACTTCCGGAGGGCGTGGAACTTCACAGGCAGGACTACCCCGCAGGGACATTCCCGCTGTGGAGCAATGGAACGTCAACCGTGTTCGCACGCCTGCTTGTGGACAAGCATGGCAATGAGGAGTTCGATTTCTCTCACACCTGAAGGAGCGCTGCATGGACAGGGAAGTCCACGGTATTCTGGAGTTGGTTGTTGTTGTGATCCGTGTCTTCTTGGAGATCATTCGATGAACGAGTGGCTTGACTTCGGTATCTGTTGCGTCGTCATGCTCATCCTTTTTGGGTGGGTGTCGCAGTGATTTTTCTCTACGCCCGCGTCTCCACAGACAAGCAGGAGAATGGCAGGCAGGCACAGGTTGATCGCCTGGTGCAGTGGGCCAATGGCCGGGAGGTGGGGGAGACGTTCGTTGACGAGGACGTCTCCGCCCACTCCGTCCGACTGCAAGACCGGCCGGCGGGCAAGAGATTGTGGAATATCCTGGGGCCTGGCGATGTGGTCGTCGCCACCAAGATGGACCGCATGTTCCGCCGGCTCGCGGACATGGCCCAGACCATTGATGACTGGAAGAAACTCGGCATCAGGCTGATCCTCTTGGATATGGATGTCGATATCCAAAGCCCGCACGGCAGGGCGTTCGCCGGCTGGTCGGCCGTGGCGGCGCAGCTAGAGAGCGAGCTGCACGGCCAGCGCAAACGCGAGGTCTACGCGCACAAGAGAAAGATGGGCCTGCCCGTCAACTCTGAGCGCCCGTATGGCTGGCTCCCATACAAGGGACCAGACGGTAAGCTCGCCGGCTACAAGCCCTGCCAGAAAGAGCGAGACTTGGGGCAGCGTGTCCTGGAGATGCGATCACAGGGCATGACCGCCCGCAAGATCGCGCTCACCTTCGCCCGGGATGGGATCCAGAAGCCCAAGTATCGGGCGGGTTCTTCCGGTTACTACCATGTGAACGACATCTACCTTCTGGCTCGCGCGGCTGCAGCCGGATATCCAACGCGCTCGCGAGATTCTTGGCAAGTTCGCGAGACTTCACAGAAGCCAGCCTAAGACTCATCTCATGGTTCTCGGCTATCGTTCTTAGGGTATGCCCACCCTGGAACCTATCCCTCGCTAGGTCTTGGACGTCTTCAGGCAGATCCTCAATCGCCATGTTCAGATAGTCCGGCGATTCGATGAGCGGCAGCAGATCCTCCGCCTCCTGAAGGCTGATCTTCCAGTCCGCTGGCTGGCGTGACTGACGCTTGATCCACTTGTACATGGCATTCATTATCGCCCTGGCAAAGTATGCCTTGGGATAGGGAAGACGCTTCTTGTCGTAGGTCCTGGCGGCCTTGGTCAATGCCAGGAATCCCTCCCCTTCCAGGTCTGGGATCAGCACCGCCTTCTGCCACGCCGGGCGGCTCTGAACGAAGAACCTAGCCAGCATTCTGGCCAGGTCCACGTACTCAGCCGCTAGCTCTTGTCTGTACTTTGAGAGCTTCGATCTCTTCCGCATGTTCGTTCAACCTGATCTCATGTTCCTCAAGCGCCTCGCGGAGTTCCTCCACTATCTCGGGCAGGGACTCAACGCTGTTGGCAATCACCGCCACTTTGGCGTGGATGGAGAAGGCCCACGGGACGACAGCCGCGGCAGTCGCCAGGACCAACATCCAAAACTCAAGATCAATCTTCATCTATGCTCTCCCGAATCATCTTGACGAACATCAAGCCGGCGTACGGGTGTAACTGGCCGTCCTCCACATGGCGCTTCACACACTGAATCGCCTCTATTGCTCGCTCGGGGTAGTAGGAATATACGTGCGTCTCTCGCCCAAGCGTGGCAGTGATACGATTAACTCGTCGAAGGCTTGGCTGCGAATCTCGCGGGCATCCGTGCGACTCATGATCCAGCGGGAAATCCAATTGCTCACCAGTGAAATGAGGACGGGGAGTACGACCAGCATGAACAAGCTGCCGCACTCTGGGTTTGCCTGGAGGTAGGTCTCCCTAATTCGCCTGCGGTATTGGCGCATGGAGATGGCGCCGTCCGGAACCACAAGCAGGCCGACCAACGCCACATCTCTGGCGTGTCTGCTGATCCCACGGGCGCCAGATTCATAGAGACACTGCTCCGCTATTTCTTCGGCACGCACGTTCCGGTCTCACAGAGACTTCCTTTTGTGGCCTTGCACTTGCACTCCGGTGGACATGGGCAGGACGTTACGTGCCCGTCACCGTGGACGATCTTGCCGTTCTTGCAACGACCACAGCACTCGTCTTTGACGGGAGCCAATGGCTGTGAGTGAATCGTCAGCGATGCCTGCACGGCAACTGCCGAGGAATAGTCGGGAGTTCCCAACCCCAGGAGGAGCAGCAGTTCACTCACCATAATGCAGCATCCCTATCGTTCCGAAGTCGGGCAGTTTCTGCGGAGGATATCCGTCCACACTCCCATACACCCAGCAATCGCCGGCCGCCACGCAGACATTGAAGTCGTCGTCGCTGGTGACGATCATCCCGGCCAGTTGCTCGGGATAATCTTTGGGCCAAGACTTCACCGGGGCATTCCATTTCCCCCAGCTATTCTGGATGAACCACACGCGGAACGGCCAGTACTCCTGCGTGTCGTCATAGCCAAGGATGCACATATCATGCGCCCACCCCGGGTTCGTTCTGGGGTGAATGTTCTTTTCGTTGGGCTTGTTGGACCACGCAGCCAACTGCCCGGAGTGTGCAGCGTATCCGTTGTAAAGCGCATCCATCAGGTCGTCCTGCGTCCGCACGTTGGTGATTACGCCGACCTTGTTCTTGCGGCAGAGTTCCTTGACCCTCTCGGGAACTCCGGTCGAACCCCACCTCGCGCCGATGGATGAGTTGTAGACAGACAGATCAACTGGGTCGTACTTCGTCCTGGCAAGGAACCCAACGTCCCGCTCAAACCGTGAGGCCAACGCAGGCGCCATGCCCTGCCCGCCGTGCCCCCTCGCACCGTACGTGGGCTCGGTGGCCGTGCGCTTGAACCAATCTTCTGGTTCTCGTTTGACCAGGATTTCTACTGCCCTGGTTGCCTCTCTTGCACCACGGCTTCCAAAACTGACGCAGTCGCCCGTCGTTTGAACCTCGGTATAGGCAGTTGGATCCAGCTTGCGAACGTACGGCCAGAGCAATGCGCGCTTGCCCTTGCCAATGCCCTTGAGGTTCGGCTCTGAGAAATACTGGACGGGTTGAGAATCCAGGAACTCCATCTTGGATCGCACATCAAAGATGTACCCAGGCAGACCGTCTTCGTATTGCTTTTGAATCTCACTCACACTGACGCTCCACATCCTTGCAGGCGGCGACGATCTTCTCGGTCAACGCCTCGTCAATCGGCTTGACCTCCAGCGTGTAGTACTTGCCCAGCGTCTCTTCAACAGCCGTGTCCAGGCCGGGATACTTCCCAACCAAGTCGGTTCCACCCGCGGCCAGTCGCAGGGCGTCCACATAGACGGAACGCCACAGGGCTGTGGTGCTGATCAGCCGGCCTGAATCCCTTCGCATGACGTCGCCCAGCGCACGGTAGATGCTGGCGACCTTGGCCCGGTCGGTGGAGGAGGCCGACTTCAGGGCTACGGCGACGGGACCAGTGGCGACTGGCCGCGGGGAACTGACAAGAGACGCCACAACCAACGCGGCTGCAGCGATTGTTGGCAGGTATCTCAGAACAGGAGTGCCTGGAGGAGAGCCTTGCATGCGTTGATTACCTCGGGGTTGGTTGCGGAGTTGCGAATGGCGATGACTTGTTCGATTTGCGCCATCACGTTTTGTTTCTTTTGAGGCAGGCCGAACTGCGCCAACAGAACCACGGCAAGGACGGCCAAAGAAACGATCTGAAATGTGGTCATACAACTCTCGCTCCGGGTATGAAGATGGTCACGCCAGACGGCGGCGCGTAAGACAAAAGAGCGCCTGGGTTGACCAGGCCCCAGCCGTAGAGGTCGTCCTTGCCCTTATCCCCAGCATCCTTGGCAGTCTGGGACAGAGCCTTCATCACGGCTTCATGGCTGACCTTTTCTCCACGCTGTTTCATCGCTGAGACATACAGGGCCAGAGTCCCAACGACAAACGGCGCGGCCATGGAGGTGCCAGTCAGCGTGGCGTAGCCCCCTTCCAGCCAGGTGCTGGTGATGTCCTGGCCAGGAGCTGCGATGGAAATCTCCTTGCCCCGGCTGGAGAACGGACATGAGTTGCCATTACGATCTACCGCACCAACAGCAATGGTTTCAGCAAACGCTGCCGGGTAGTTTACATTCCCCCCGTCGTTCCCGGCGGCGCAAACCACAATGATGCCGGCGGCAAACGCAACCTTGATCGCAGCATGCAGCCTTGGGTCAGGAGACTCAGACCCCAAAGACATTCCGATGATGTCCACCTTGGCTTCGGTGGCGAACTCCACCGCCTCTGCAACTGCGGCGTTTGATCCTGTCCCCGAATGACCAAGCGCCTTGCAGGAGATCAGACTTGCGCCCGGTGCAATGCCTCTGCATGGTCCCTTGTTGGCTGCGATGACACCCGCAACGTGCGTGCCGTGACCAAGTGAATCCAGCTCCGACTCATCGGCCGAGAAGTTTCTCCACTCCTTCACTGAAAGCGCGGGATGTTTTGAGATCCCGGAATCAATGACCGCTACGGTTACGCCATCGCCCTTGTACTGTTTCCACAGTTCGGGAATCCCGTACGCAGCAACCCCCCAGTCCACGCCGTCCTCTGTAGAGTACGCCAGGTTCGGGAAAGAAACGCTGTATGGTGGGAGGTGGGCGTAACTACTCATCCGTGGTCAGGGCGCCGATAATGGCTTCCAAGATAGGCAGGATCACCTTGAGCAGCGTCTGCCAATCGACACCAAGGGCTGCGTACTCAGACCCGATGGCCAGGGCAGTCGCGGTGTCTTCGTTATCCCAGTCAAACGCCTGCAGTTCCGCAACGTCGGAGGAGGTCAGGACTGGAATGACTAGGCGGGCAACCTTGTCAACGATGGCCCACTGTTCCAGGGGGGGAAGAGATTTGTTGTATCCCTTCACAGCTTCCAGGACTTGCGACAACAGATCACGGTGGGCAAGCAGCCACTTAATCAAGTTCAGGTTCATGTTCGTCCTCTAAGACAGCTATGCCAACCACCGCGTGGCCGGCGATATCCAGCACAGTTCGTCTAATATCTAGTGTCCCGAGACTCCCCCGAAGCCTGCGACATTTCTCCCCGATGCGGGCTACCTGATATTTCCAGGGGGTAATTCCGTCCTCCCGCACACCAAGAGCGTTCTCCAAGGGGTTGTCCTTGCATCCGTAGTACCCGCGTTTCCTGGACAGAAGGAGGTACAGCTCCACGCAAATCTTCCAGTACGGGTCATCCTGCAGCAGGGAACAAAGCTCACCAAGTAACCTCTCGCGCTGCTCGCTGGAGTCGTCCGTATTCCGCCCAAAAACTGAAGTGATGGTCCGGGTCTTCATCCCTGTCCTCCATGTCCACAAGGTACGCACATCTAGCATGTGCCCACTCCTCCAAAAACGTATCGATCAGGTTCTCTCGGCCAAGCGTGTTGAGCAAACGGATCGCCCCGGCTTCTTCGTCCGCATCGAAAGAAAAAGTGCCAAGGTTTTCTTTCATCTGCTTTCCGTTGCGGAGCATGACCCTAACCGGGAAGGTCAGCGGGAATCGCCTCTGCGTCCAGCGCTTGAGCTTCCTTAGCAAGGGTGGTCGCCAATCGCATGACATCGTCTAGCCTCACTACCATGAGCCACGGCCGATTGTTCCGGCGGTGCAGCACAAGTGGGATTTTCCCACCAGCGTCCGCGACAGCCTGGTCCACCCAGTCATAGGGGTTGCCGCGCTCAACCCTCTTGACCTCCAAGTGAATGTCTGGCTGAGAGGTAACCACATCCGGGGAATCCGGAGACCCAGAGAACTGCTGGCCTCTACGGCAGACTGCCCCGGTCGCTTCGGCCCAAGCCTTGGCGGCGTCACGCTCACCCCTGGCCCCCTTGTCGCGAGATCTCATCGTAGTTTGGCGTGCATGAGTTGTGCGTGCCTGACCTCAATCTCCGTGAGGTAGGGGAACTGTTCCTTGATGAGCTTCGCCACCTCGGATGAGTCCTTCTTGTCCAGCGCCTTGGAGCTTTTGCCTATCCAAGTTGCCACAGGATTTCCTAGGGAACGATCCCTGCTGGGGCCGGCGGTCTCCCACCAGTAGTGGATTGTGAATACGTTCGTCTTGGTTGTGTCACCCGACTGCATCGCCTGGCTCCATGTTCCGTACGATGGAATCAAACACCTGCAGGACATGGTGTGGGCGCGGCTTGGCCACACCTGCGTCCTTGAGATAGGTCGTCAAAGCTTCGCCGGTCTCCCTGTCGTACAGGTCGGCAAGCAGCCGGCCGTACTCGTCGCGGAGGTGGTCGAAAACCTTCAACTGGATTGCACCCTCATGGACCTCTACCCAATCTCTGATGTGGCTTTGCGAGTTATCGCAGAAAACCTCGGCCAGGACGATGTAGCAGTTGTTGACTTGCCCGCATGTTGGGCACCACTCTCGGACCTGAACCGTGTCGTCGCGTGTAATGCGAAGAACATTGACTATGGTGTTCTCCATCGGCTGAGATTCTTCTGTCGCTCTTCTAAGTAAAACTTTGGGATGGGTTCCGGGTCATATCCCAGGTGTTTCTTCATTCGCAGGGAGGCCAGGAATGACGGGTCGTAGTTCTCGGGGTCGCTCTCTTGTTTGGTGGACAAGAGTATACCATGCGTCAGGTTGGGAAACAAGCCAACCACCTTGCCTGAGTGGTACACCTGATGGCAGCGGTCGCAGAGCCGAACGTATTGCCGGACGTCATGCTTCCTGCCCCGGCCCCCGACAAGGTGGTGAACCTCTAAGCTCCGACGTCCATCAGACTCGGGCCAGTGGCACACAGCACAGCATCGGTGGAGCTGGACCCACTCCAAGAGGGCGGCGCGTTCAGCAGCGTTCAAGCATGGCGTCCGCTACTTGGCGAAGGGCAGACTGGAAGTCATCCTCTTCCAGATCGTTCTTGGCTGAGTTGATGATCCACAACACAACCCGACAGTTCTCGGGGGTGTATGGCTTGCTGCTGTCGATGCGATCAATCGACGGCATGAACGCATGCCGGCGATGGCCAAGGACAAAAGGTAGTCCGGTCACCTCGCACACACCGGCCAGCCTTTGTTCGACCCACTCAAGGGTCAGCGTGCAATTAAACCCCCTTTTTTTTCCGTTGTGTATTGCGTATGTCAGCAGCGACTTAGCCGGATTTTGCTGCTTCCAAAGTTTTTTTAAAACCCCAAAGCATTGTTTGCATTGATACTGCAGGCCGTCGCTACTGCGAGCGTAACTATAAAACTGAGACAGCGGCTTCGGCTCCCCGCACTTACCGCAAACCTTCGTCGCTTCTACTATCACGCTCCTTCACACCATCTACCCTCCGTGGGCGACGATAGTGTACAGGCGAACACATGATTGTCAACCGTAGACTGTGCAGAGGCGCAGTGACTCCCAGCAAAAATGCCGGAAGTCAATCGCGTAGACCGCGCTTTCGGCGGCAGCGACAGGACGCTGACTGTTTAACGCCGTCGAATCCTTTGCTCCCAGACACGGCGCTTGCGTTGGCTAGGCCCGGGGAGGGCGGAGTCACCAGTTCCTTCCCCTTGGCGCAAGAGTCGGATGGATTGCCTTGTGGGCGGGTCGCATCCGTGTTGCCCCCCTCTTCACCAATTGAATGGTAGTAGCTGGCATTGCACTGCCAGCCTTCGGCGGAGGGGCCGATCTTCAGGCCGTGTGGCAACAGAGCCTAATCGAACGTCTTAACGAACAGCTTGCCCCAGTCTGGAATACAGCGGCGACACCGCTCGTCATTCCACCGCAGGAACAAGGTCAAATCTTTGATCGGGTAGTGCGGCCTCTCCTTGGCCAGGCGGTGCAGATGCCAGGCGTAGTTCGCCATCTGGGCGCAGTGCCGGTCACTGTCGCGCCGGTTGGGGAGATCCATCTCCCTCCTGGCGATTGATCCGTGGGTGTAGGCGACCCACTCATCCACCACCATCAACGGTTGGGCCAGCCAGTATTCGCTCTCGCCCTGCCTCCGGTATGTCTCATAGATCGATCCACGCTCGGATTCAGGGATCGCAGCAAACACCTGTGCTGTGAGGACAGGTGGTGTCGGGAGGTAGATCCTGATCCCATTGCCGGCGTATAGCCCGTGATACCCCGCCCTGCCGGCCCCCAGGAAATGCGACCCCTCATGGGCAAACGTAACGAGATCCGGATCCTGGGCGTCGGTGCCCTCCGGGAGCCGAGAGGCAATGTCCGACAAAACCGGGGGGAACCCAGCCGGCGGAGAGGATATGACCGGGCAGTAATCCACCTCCGCAGCCCCCGCGGCAGCCTCACCAAACATCAGTAATAGATTTGCTAGCATGGACAGGCGTCTACTATACACTAATGTCCAGTACCGTCAAGGAACGCACAGGATGCCCTATAAAGGCGGATGGCAATTTAGGGTATTGGCGTACCTTGGTTGGGCACTTGGGCTTTATGCGGGCTGCGGAGGGCCTTAATGGCCTTTTCTGCCAGGGCGGCGTAGTCCGCGTAGGTGTCAATAATACCAAGCAACCTTACGATTTCTCCAGCCGCCTCTAGTTGCAGCTCTATGGAGGGGTGGGTGGAGTGCAGCCTGCGGACAAGGTTAGTAGTAGTAATGTGACGACTTGGAAAAGTCTCTTGTGGAACACTCGGCATGGTACACGTTTGACTGGACGACATATCCCTGTCTCTCTGGGTGTGGGTCCGATCCGATCCAATATCCATCCCGCCACGCAATCTTGTTGGTTGGCAGCATGCAGATGTTTCCAGACTCCAAGGCAATGAAATGCCCGCACTTGTTCTGGTCTGGCTGCAAGATCAATCCAGGGTGCCCCGAATCATCGGGCAGCCAATCCACGGTCCATAGATAAACACCCTGCTCCCGGCTTCCGTCAGGCAGTAGGGCCAGGCACTCATGGTCCTTGAGGTAATCGAATACGGTCACCACTGGGCGGTTGGAGAAACAGTCCCAGTACGCCAGGTCTTGCGGGTGTTTCTCAGGTGCGAATTGGTTCACCAGAACTGCGTGCAGTGGGACATTGCGGTAGTGCGCGCCGCTGTGGAGCATGCAGTGCAGGCCAATCGCCCTGCCCTTAATCGACTGGACGGCAAAGGCGTACGCCTCCTCGCACCCGGCTCCGCGCTGCGAGATTTCTCGCCTCCGGACCCAGCACTTCAGGAATGGTATGTCGGCGTTCATCAGATACCGTAAATTAGCTAGCCGCTGATCCTGCGTGTTCTACTGTTAAACCTCAACAATTGGCACCACCATGTAGGTGCCGACCTCAACCTGACATTCTTCTGCTAAGTCGTTCCAATCAACGCGCACCAACCCTTCCGCTCGTCGCTGTGGCTCGCAGATCCTGTGATGCTTGTCCGTCTCGCAGTACCAGAACACGCCTTGATCGTCATGCTGGATAATCAGTTTCGCCATCTGTCTCTCCAGTTGTTACGCCGCCGCTGATCTCGCGTGTTCTACGGCTACTCGTCGTCGTCTGAATCGTCATCGTCCGGGCGGTTGCAAGCCTCAACAAAGGCCGCAAGTCTTGGGTCAATCTTGGCTATCGCCTCATCGTTTGGGAACGGGCCGCCTCGCAGAATCCAATCGTCTGTCGCCTGAAACATCGCCTGAAGGAAGGCCCGCTCAATGTCCATCGTCGTCTCCTCTACGCTCGTAGAACCAGCGGATGCAGCGGACGGCTGCGCCGCCGCTGATCTTGCGTGTTCTGTTTCATTTCGTCCGCTCCAGCAGGCCGCGCAGCGTGGCGGCGATCCGCTCGCAGTCGGGGTCATCGTCATTGTCAGCGTATGCGTCTGCGGCGATGGCGAGGTCGTT
>Ga0172372_10011955_pt1 | contig 10957 bp, 7 predicted proteins | sample LakKiv5m_2_FD_114544 | JGI IMG/M metagenome (GOLD analysis project Ga0172372, IMG submission 114544) | Freshwater microbial communities from Kabuno Bay, South-Kivu, Congo - kab_092012_9.5m | ecosystem: Environmental > Aquatic > Freshwater > Lake | place: Democratic Republic of the Congo... | reverse complement strand
TTGATGAGAATTCTGATTCGAAAATTAAAATCTTCGACTTATCAGGAAAGCTTATTGATGAGTTGAATTTGCAAGCCGCCGGTGGAACAGAAAATGAGGTTAAATGGAATGTTGAAAAGGTACAAAGTGGAATTTATTTCGCTCATATCGAGGTAAAATCAAACTCAGGTAAAACTTCATCTAAAAATATCAAAATTGCTGTCGTTAAGTAATCCGGTTGGTTATGAAAAAAATTATTCTAATTTATTTTCTGCTTCTTCTAAAATTATCGGCTCAGTTTAATGAATATCATCAGGATTATAATTGGTTGACGATATCTACTGAACATGCTTATGTTCATTATCACGAAGAAGCAGAAAGAACTGCTAGAACGGTTGCAAAAATTATTGAAGATGTTTGGCAACCAATCACTTCCTTATATGAATATGAACCTGAAAAGATTCATTTCGTGATAAAAGATATTGATGATTATTCAAATGGTGCTACTTACTTCTTTGATAATAAAATCGAAATTTGGGCATCTGCGCTTGACTTTGCTTTGCGGGGTGAGCATAATTGGCTTAGAAACGTCATATCGCATGAATTTACACACATGGTACAAATACAAGCTGGAATGAAGCTAAGTAGAAATTTACCTGCAATTTATTTTCAGTTTTTAAATTATGAAGAAAAACGTAGGCCTGATATTTTATATGGATTCCCAAATTTTATTTTATCATATCCAATCCCATCTATCAACATTCCGGCATGGTTTGCCGAGGGTACTGCTCAATATATGCGAAAAGATTTTAATTATGATAATTGGGATTCGCATCGTGACATGATTTTACGTTCTTATGTTTTGGATGATAATATGCTGACATGGAATCAGATGGGTATTTTTAATAAAACAAGTTTAGGAAATGAATCCGTTTATAATTCGGGCTTTGCTCTTACATTATATATATCTCAAAAATTTGGCGAAGATAAGCTGCGAGAAATAACGAAAGAGTTGGGAAAATTTTCGGTTTTTACTTTTGATTCTGCTGTTAAAAATGTTCTTGGCATTACAGGCAATCAACTTTATGATGAATGGAAATCATATCTGAAAAATTCTTATTCCGAGCGAGTTCAAAAAGTTAAGTCTAAATATATTATTGGTGAAAAAATTGTTAGTGAAGGATTTGGAAATTTTTATCCATCCATAAAAAAGGATAGCCTGATATATTACATTTCTAATAAAGGTTCAGATTATTTCAGCCCTTCGAATCTTTACGAGTATAATAAAAATACACAAGAAGAAAAGTTGATTGTTGCGAATATTCGTTCGAGTTATTCTTTGGTTGGTGATGATAAAATCGTGTACTCAAAACTTAGCGAGGATAATGCAAAGTGGGTTAATATTCATGACTTATATTGTTATGAAATTAAAGCTGATAAAGAAACCAGACTTACTTTTGGATTGCGTGCTAATAATCCAAATGTTGCAAACGATGGTAAGTCAATTGTTTTCGTTTTTCAAAAAGATGGTACTACCAATATTGGAATAGTAGATATAGATGGAAAAAATTTTAGACAAATAACGTTTTTTAACAGGGGTGAGCAAGTGTATAATCCTAAATTCTCACCGGATAATTCAAAAATTATTTTTGATTATTCATATCATCACGGAAGAGATATTGCTGAAATTGATTTGAACTCATCTAGCAAAATTAATTTTATCCTTCAAACAGAGAATGATGAACGAGATGCATTCTATTCGGGCGATGGAGAAATTATTTACTCAAGCGATGCAACAGGAATATTCAATGTTTATAGGTATAATAGTGAAAGTAAAAACTCTCTTCAATTGACAAATGTGCTCGGCGGAGCTTTTATGCCAAGCTTTGATAGTACAGGTAATCTTATTTATTCGGGATATACTTCTACCGGATATAAGATATTTCTTCTCGATAAAGTTAAGTTTCAAGTAGTTCAAGCTGATGAAAATTACGAAAAATTTGATAACCCTCCATTAGGCAGGGATAATTCCAAAAATGATTTAACAAGATTCGATTTGAATAAGTTAATCACTTTTGAAGATAAAAAAGAAGTTAATTATCATTCTGAAAAATACAAGGGATTTATTTCACGATGGAGTTTCTTTCCATTTTTGAGATATGATAATTATAATACGTCGAGTTCTGTTCTTGATAGATTTAAACCTGGTTTCTATGTAACCTCAAGTGATTATCTGAACCGCTACAGTGTCTTCGGAGGAATTTCTATTAATAAACAATTTGAGCGAGATGCATTCTTAAGTTTCGATTATAGAAATAAATTGCCATTGCTTTATAATCTTGGATTGAAACCTCAAATTACACTGGAGCTTTACAGTATTAGCCGAAAAGCTAATGTTGATATTTTTTTTGGAGAGTATGTTGATTCAAATAATGTCACTAAGTACGATGCAATTACTAAAACCAATGTCACTTATAATTTGTTTGAATTTGATTTTGTGGTTAATCATAAATTATTTGCAGAGGGCAACAATCTTGAGTTGAGATATATTTATAGTCAGTACACTGCAACACTTGAGGGTTTTATCATTCCAAATACTTCACTTCTTTATCCAACAAGTGATGATAAATATTTAATTGGCAGTAATTTCCAATTAAAATATTCTCATAAAATTATCAAGCCGACAATTGATAGTGACATTAATCCAATTGGTCGTGAAGTGGAATTTAAGTACAACTACGAGATAAATGATTTCAATAATGATGGTGAGTACACTGTAAAAGATGGAATTCTAAAAGCGATTTATAATAAATTTAATTTTCATCGAGTTGAATTAAACTGGGCCGAGCATATTGAGACTTGGAAAAATCAGACAATTAATTTTAAAGTTAGAAGTGGTTCGGTGTTAGGCCCCCAAGTTCCCGATTTTTTTGATTTCTACCTTGGCGGATTAATTGGAATGAAATCTTATCCATTTTACTCAATAAGCGGTAATGAAATTTTTTGGATTAATGCCACATATCGCTTTCCGCTTTTGAATAATATTGATTCTAAACTCGGACATTTATACTTTGATAAAGCATATTTATCAATTTATTTCGATTTAGGAAACGCTTGGAATGGGAAGGTTCCGGCAATTAATGATTTTAAGAAGGGAGCTGGAATGGAACTCAGATTAAAGATGAATTCATTTTATTTATTCCCGACTAGCCTGTTCATTTCGGCTGCTTATTCATTTGATAAGCACGAAAGAATTGTGCAGAATAGAAAAATTGTTTATGGTAAGGAATTCCAATTGTACGGTGGTGTTTTATTTGACTTTGAATTTTAGGTGTGTATGAACAAAAAAATATTTTTCATATTCTGTATAATCTCTTCAATTGTTTACTCTCAAGAAAGTAAGTTGAGCAAATTGCTATATGTCGATCAAAAGATTTCTTTTGATAGCACTAAAAAATCTGATCTGCAAATTGTTCATCAAAAAAAATCCGTATTTCTTTCTGCTGTTATGTCTTTTGCTGTTCCTGGCTTAGGTCAATTTTATAATGGGGATTACTTATCGGCAGTAGTATTCAGTGCATTGGAAGCCTCTGCAATTACGATCGGTTTGGTTTATGACAACAAGGGTGACGATCAAACTCTGGTTTTCCAGAAATATGCAAATAAGAGATGGGATGTGGCTAAATATGCCAGATGGACAATTGATAATCTTGAAGGACATCTGAATACAAGTTTAAATAATGATTTGAAAGCTGAGAATTATAATGATCTATTTTTTGATCAGGCAAGGACGAAAGTAAATTGGGATGCGCTAAATCGGCTTGAATCCGATATTGGGGGTTGGTATTCGCATAGGCTCGAAAGATTTGGCGAACAACAATATTATGAGATGATTGGTAAATATCCACAGTTTAATCCTGGCTGGGATGATTTTGATGAATCATTTTTATTTACTTATACTAATTCACATAAAGATCCAGTGACAGCTCATTTCGATTATTATTCTAAATTACGGGGAAAGGCAAATAGTTTTTATAATGTTGCTTCAAAAGCTGTTGTTGTCGTCGTCGCTAATCACTTTTTAAGTGCTATTGAAGCCGCATGGTCAACAGGTAAATATAATAAAAGAATTAATACTCATTTAAGTATTAGCAAATTTCAATCAGGTTTCGCAATAGAGTATTATCCAAAAATAAATGTCCAATTTAATTTTTAAAGCAAGATAAAATATGAGTATCCCATTAGTAGCAATAGTAGGAAGACCAAATGTTGGTAAGTCTTCTTTGTTTAATAGACTTACTAAAATTAAATCTGCAATTGTAGATGATGTAAGCGGTGTAACACGTGATAGAATTTATGGAGAGGTTGAATGGAACGGAAAGCTGTTTCAATTAGTTGATACAGGAGGTTACGTTCCACAATCTAATGATGTTTTTGAAGCTGCTATTCGTGAGCAAGTAGAAATAGCTATCACTGAAGCTGATGTTATATTGTTTGTAGTTGATGGAAGAATCGGGCTTACACCTGTGGATGAACTTATTGCTAATATGCTTAGAGTTTCTAATAAGCCTGTTTTTGTTGTGGTGAATAAAATCGATAACACAGCGCAAAATATATTAGCCGGTGAATTTTATCAAATTGGATTGTCTGAAGTTTATGATATTTCTGCATTAAGCGGCAGGAATACTGGAGATTTGCTTGATTCTGTTATTCAATCAATAAACTTCCCTGATTTTGATATGCAGGAAGACGAGAGATTAAGAGTTGCAATTATTGGAAGGCCAAATGTTGGAAAATCTTCTTTGACAAACTCATTACTTGGTATAGATAGAAGCATTGTTACTGATATTGCGGGAACGACAAGGGATAGTATAAATTCTGTATTAAAATATTATGGCGAAGAAATTATTTTGGTTGATACAGCAGGTTTACGTAAGAAGGCAAAAGTTAATGATAACATTGAATTCTACTCGAATATTCGAACGTACAAAGCAATCGCTGACTCTGATGTTTCTATTGTTTTAATTGATTCGCAATTGGGGCTTGATAAGCAAGATCAAAAAATAATTGATGAAGCAGTAAGCAGAAGAAAAGGAATTATAATTGGTGTCAATAAATGGGATTTGGTTGAAAAAGACACACATACGGCAAAGTACTATGAAGATGAAATTAAAAGAAAATTAGGTTCATTAGAATATATTCCTATTATTTTTATATCTGCGTTAACAAAACAGAGAATTTTTAAGTTGATTGAGTTAGCAAAAAAAATTTCAGAGAATAGAAAAAAGAAAATTCCAACAAGTGTATTAAATGAAACTTTGCTTGATATAATATCAAAAACACCTCCGGGAACGACTCCAACTGGTCGTGAAATAAAAATAAAATATATTACACAAGTTGGAAATAAGTACCCGATATTTTTATTTTTTGCTAATGAGGCGAAATATATTCAGGATTCATATAGAAGATTTTTAGAGAAAACGATTAGAAAAAATTTTGGCTTTGAAGGTGTAGCAATGACAATAAGTTTCAAAGATAAAAATCCCATTGATGAATAAAATGCTCGAATTGTATCCTAGAAATATAATTGTAATCGGAGGGAATGCTGCGGGGCCTGCTGCTGCTGCGAAGGCTAAGCGTGTAGCACCCAATGCAAATGTTACACTGATTGAATCATCTGAATTTATTTCAACTGGTACTTGCGAAATTCCCTATGTGCTCTCAGGAGAAATTCAGGATATTCAAAAGATTATTTTTTATGATTCCCAAAAGTTCAAAGAGGAAAAAGGAGTAGATGTTCTTTTAAAAAATTTCGTTGAAACTATTGATAGGAAAAACAAAACCATTCGGGTTAAAAATCTTAATGATGGAAATAATTATCAACTTAATTATGATAAATTAATTCTCTCCACAGGCTCAAAAGCAAAAGTCCTCCATGAACTTGAAGGCAATTTCAATAATGTGTTTTCATTAAAATCAGTTACCGATTTAATCAGGCTTCAGAAATTCATACAGGTAGAAAATCCTAAAACTGCGGTTTTAATAGGGGCGGGTTATATCGGCTTAGAAGTTTCTGAAGCATTGATGAATTTGGGAATTGCTGTTACTCTTATTGAAAAAAAATCTCTGCCATTTCCATCCGCTGAAACTGAAATTCAATCCTTAATAAGGAATGAACTTGATAGAGTTGGAGTTAATTTCATTGGTGGTTTTTCAAAGATTAATTTTTTTGATGAAAATAAATTGACTAAAGTTGTAGTCGATGGAAGAATAATTGAATCGGATTTTGTCATTCAGTGTCTTGGGTTCACCCCAAACATTCATTTGGCAGTTAGTTCTGGTTTATCAATTGGTAATTATTCTGGAGTTGTTACTGATTATAAGTTAAAAACATCTGATCCCAATATTTATGCGGCTGGTGATCTTATCGAGGTGATGAATAAAATAACCAAAAAAAAGGAATTTCTTCCAATAGCAACTATTGCACATCAATTTGGTCATATTGCAGGTGCAAATGCAGCCGGGGCTAATGAGTTTTATAATCCAGTTGTGAAAAATGTTGCTGTGAAAATATTTAATAATACTTATACAAATGTCGGACTAACCAAAACTGAGGCAGAGAATAATGGATTCAGTGTGGTTAGTTCTTCAGCCATTTCAAATCATATTATCAAGGTTATGCCTAGTTCGCGAAAAGTTTTTGGCAAAATTAATGTTGATAAAAATACAGGAAAAATATTAGGTGCTTCGTTTTGGGGAGGTGATGAAGTCGTTGGATTTGCTGATTTGATTTCATTAATGATAATGAACGATATATCTGCAGAAAAATTATCTTCTGTTTATTACAACTATACGCCTCCGAAATCACCTTTTGTAAATCTATTGTCTTTATTAGGAAGAAAAGTTAAGGAAGCTAAATGAAAAATTTTGTGCTTGTTGAAAATCCATTTATAAAGAGGGACGTTACTATTCTCAGAAATGAATCTACAAAAGAAAGCGATTTCAGACTTGGTTTAAAGAGAATTGCATATTGTCTTGCGATAGAAATCAGCCATGAATTAAAATTAAATGAGATAAAGGTTAAAACTCCACTTGAAAATACGATTGGTTTCGAATTGAACCAACAAATCGTATTAGTGCCGGTTTTAAGAGCAGGATTGAGTCTTGTTAGTTCATTTATTGAACTGATTCCGGAAGCTAAGGTTGGTCATATTGGAATTCAACGAGATGAAAAAACTTTAGAACCAATTGATTATTATTACAAAACACCAAAAAACTTGAATGTTTCAAAAGTCATACTTTTGGATCCAATGTTGGCGACTGGTGGCAGTGCATCAGCAGCAATAAAATTTTTAAAAGAAAGGAGTGCAAACGATATTACTCTCGCTTGTCTGATTGCTGCTCCAGAGGGAATAAAAAAAATTAATTCAGAGCACGATGATGTAAAAATATTTGTTGCAGCTATTGATAGAGAATTAAATGAGAATGGTTACATCTTGCCAGGACTTGGAGATGCGGGTGATCGCACGTTCGGCACTATTTAGTTTTTTGTTTTTTTTATCTTGCAATATTTATGCTCAGTCTTTCCCTGATAAATCAGTTGATCGGAATTTAACACTTGCAATCAATTACACAATTTCTCAAAATTACAAATCAGCAGAACTTATTCTAAAAAAACTTGATAAGGAATATCCTGCGCTGCCAATTGGGAAAATATATCTTGCCGGATTGAGTATTACAAAATCTGTTGATCTCGCACAAGAGTTCGATAAGAAATTGATTTATAATTATTTGAATAAAGCTGAATCTCAATCAGATAGGTTAATCGATGTGGACCCAAAAAATCCATGGTATAAATACTTTGCCGGATTGACTAATGCTTATAAGGCTTATTTTCATTCTGAAGAACGGAATTATCTTTCTGCTCTCATAAAAGGATTCTCGGCGATTTCGTATTTTGACGAGTGTATGGAAATTGATTCTTCCTTTGCCGAAGCGAAAGCAGCTTTGGGAATTTATATGTATTGGAAAAGTTATAAAATCAAGGGTTTGGATTTCCTACCATTCGTAAATGACAACAGAGGAAAAGCTATAAACCTAATTGAAGATGCCTTGCGAAATACAGTTTATAATAAATATTTAATTATTCATTCTTTATTTTGGATTTATTCTAATGAAAAAGAATTTAAAAAGGCTGGTGCGCTGGCGGAGCTAACATTGAATGCTTTTCCAAACTCGCGCACATTTCTTTCAGACTATGCTCATTCACTGAAGCAATACGATAAACAAAAATCACTTGTGGTTTATAAAAAACTTCTGAAAGACTATCAAACTGAAAAATCTAGCAATCGGATAAACGAGATTATCACTAAACATAAAATAGCTATTGTGTATTTTGAAATAGGCAATAAAACTGAAGCCTTAAAAATTTGTAAAGAAATCCTAAGTGACAGAAACATTCCTGAGGCATCTTTAAAATTCTTATCAGAAAGAATTCAGAGAATCAAAGAGATGAAGAAAGAACTTGAACATAGATAGAGTTGAATTTTTCAATTAATTTGATTAAGAATAATCAACGAATTTTAGAATATTAGCATGGAAGTTACCGATCCCAAATATCAGCAAATGCTTCTTACTCTTTTGGAATATTGCAGAGTAAATGTTCCAAGGGTGAACAAAAATTTAATCGAGAAAGCATTTAATCTTAGTTTCGAAGCTCATCGAAATGATATTCGTGCTTCGGGGGAACCTTACTTTGAGCATCCCTATGCGGTTGCTTTGATTGTCGCTAAAGAAATTCCACTCGATGATATTTCAGTTATTTCAGCTTTACTCCATGATGTTGTTGAAGATACCGATTTTGATTTAGAATTCATTATCAAAGAATTTGGCACAGAGGTTGCTGAAATTGTTGATGGAGTAACTAAAATAAGCGGACTTTTTACTGGGCATGAAATTATTAAAGCTGAAAATTATAGAAAACTTCTTCTTTCAATGATTAAAGATGTCAGAGTTATTTTAGTTAAGTTTGCAGATAGACTTCACAACATGCGAACTCTTGAATGGGTTAATCCTCAAAAACAGAGGAGAATTGCTTTAGAGACTCTTGATATTTATGCACCATTTGCTAATCGCTTCGGACTTGGCCAAATAAAATGGGAACTTGAAGATTTGGCTTTCAAGTATTTAAATCACGAGGCTTATGAAGATATCGCAAAAAAAATAAAAAATAAGCGTAAAGAACGCGAGGCATATCTTAATAAATTTGTTGGTCCAATAATTACAAAACTCAAGGAACATGGGATTAAATTTGAGATTGGTGGCAGACCAAAGCATATACATAGTATTTATAAAAAAATGATGAAGCAAAATACAACTTTTGAAAATATATATGATTTGCTTGCCGTAAGAATTATTCTTGAAGAGAATAATGCCAATGAGTGCTATTATGTTTTAGGAATTATCAACCTACTTTATAAACCAGTTTCGGAAAGATTTAAAGATTATATCTCAATTCCGAAAAAAAATAATTATCAATCGATTCACACAACTGTTATTGGTCCTGATGGTAAACTTGTTGAGGTTCAGATCAGAACTCGAAAAATGCATGAGATTGCTGAAAAAGGTGTGGCGGCTCATTGGCGATATAAAGAGAATCTAGTTAGTTCGGACAACGAACTTGAAGATTGGGTTAATTGGGTTCGTGATATATTTGAGAATGCTTCCAAGAGCGATGCAACAAGGGAGATAATTGATAGTTTTAAGTTGAATTTGTATCAGGATGAAATCTATGTTTTTACGCCAAAAGGTGATCTGAAACGTCTCCCCGTAAATTCAACTCCAGTCGATTTTGCATTTGAAGTTCACAGTAATGTTGGTTATCATTGTATCGGTGCAAAAGTTAATTCAAAAATTGTCCCACTTGATACAGTTATTCATTCAGGTGATCAAGTTGATATTCTAACATCAAAGAATCAGCATCCACATAAATCTTGGTTGAATTTTGTTAAGACACATAAAGCAAAATCTGCAATTAGAAAATTTATCAGCAAAGAAGAAGAGAGATTGGTTGAAATTGGGCAAGAGTTGTTCGAAAAAAAAGCTAAAAAGTTAAAGTTAAATTTCGAGAAAGATGATATAGTTAAACTTGCACGAAAATTAAAGTATGATAGTCTTGCATATTTCTATCAAGCACTTGCAAAAAATGAAATTGATATTGATTTAGTTATCAATCCTCCCGCTGAAGAAAAAGATAAGAAATTAAATGAAATAGAATTTGAAAATTTTGCCGATGATATGAGAACTTCAACTGGAGATGTTTTGGTTGAAGGTTTTTATAAAGGCTTTAAATATGATTTCGCTAAATGTTGTAATCCGATTCCCGGCGATCCAATTGTTGGCTATGTAACAATCGGTGAGGGAATTAAAATTCATAGGAAAGATTGTAGTAATCTTATTATGATGTTGAAAAAAGGGGAGCATAAAATTGTTTCAGTTGCATGGCCTATGAAACCCGAGCAGCAATTTGTTGCAGGAATTAAGATTAAAGGTCAAGATAAAGCAGGCGTACTCAACGAAATTACAAACAGTATCAGTAATTATAAAAACACAAATATTCGATCTGTAAATATATCTGCCACTGATTCTATGTTCTCGGGTGCTGTTACAGTATATGTTAATGACCTTGACCATTTAAATCATTTAATCGACAGGATCCGTAAAATAAAGGGAATCTATTCAGCTGTTAGGTTCGATTCAAATAATTGAGCAATGAGAATATTAGGAATTGATTTTGGTTTAGTTAGAATAGGATTAGCTCTTACTGATCCTCTTGGAATCTTTGCATATCCGTTGGTAACTATTTTAAATAATATATCAACAATTCATGAAATCAAAAAAATAATAGAAGAATACAAAGTTGAAAAAATTGTTCTCGGATATCCATTGAAAGAAAATGGACAACGTACCAGTATTTCAG
>Ga0172372_10011954_pt1 | contig 10957 bp, 9 predicted proteins | sample LakKiv5m_2_FD_114544 | JGI IMG/M metagenome (GOLD analysis project Ga0172372, IMG submission 114544) | Freshwater microbial communities from Kabuno Bay, South-Kivu, Congo - kab_092012_9.5m | ecosystem: Environmental > Aquatic > Freshwater > Lake | place: Democratic Republic of the Congo... | reverse complement strand
GAAACGCTCACTGAACTATCTAGCGCCAAACAAACAGACATGACAGATCAGGTTTATACGATCAACCTAGACGCTCAAAAATTAGACATTGAACTTTTAGGCAAAACGGCCATTGCCCCGACATGGAAACAACAAGCCCTAAACTCTCAAGCAAAGCAACTTCCCCTTGCGGCAAAAAAACAACCCGAGAAAGGAAAGGTTCTACTCGACTTCATGCAACAACCCACCCCAGCTGAACGAGACCCCACCAAGCAAGAACCTGAGCCACCAAAAGCAGAACCGATTGCGCTCAATCCTTACAAAAACCCTTCCAAACACGCTTCACAACCCCATCATTTGTTCAAATTTCCACGTCTTCAAAACGGCGGACTTGCAGCTCTGGTTTTAACACCTCAACTCCATGAGCTCGAAAATAAACCCGGGCAGCGCTACAGTTTTGAAACTTGGAGTGCCATCACTTTTGAAAATTTTGAAAACACGACAGGCACCTCCACTTATAAGTTTGACGGAAGTTTCCTACAGCAGCGCTTTCAAGTCTCCACATTGTTATGGCAACATATCAATGTCGCGTTAGACAGTGGCCTCGGCCTTCGCGACAGTGACGTTCAATTCGATGCACTTCACCCTTCGGCTGCTGGTGGGACCACCTTCATACCCTCAAATAGTCTGGACGGCGGACTCCTCGACTCGACGTTCACCTTGAGTTGGCGTACGCCCATAAAGAGTTTTTCACTTAGACCCGTATTAAAAATAAAATTGCCCACAGGTTCTGAAAAAAATCTATTGGGCTCTGGACATAGTGACTTGAGCGCCGGCCTCATGGCAAACATACCGCTTCAAGCTTGGACACTCGGGCTTGCCTTTCACCTCATCGCACCGGGTGAAATTGGAAACTTCGACCCCAATCAAGGAGATCTCCCCACCCAAGGGGCCAGTTCCATCCAGATCGGATTGGGACGAACGTTAGATTACTATGGCCCCTTGGCGTTCTCTGTCGCCTACCAATACATGCAAAATCCTTTGCGCAAACTCAGTTCCATGCCTGAAACCGCGGAAGACCTTCACTATCTGGCATTATTATTCGAAAGACAGCTTAAATCCAATTGGAGTGTCCAAACACAAGCCAGCGCGGGCATGAGTCCATCTTCAGCCAATGCCACCCTTTCGGTGGGGCTAAATTACCATCACTGACATAGGCGAAAAAATCTTCTTTACTTTAAGTAATTGAAATACACTATCTTCTGCTTTCTTTATCCACTTCAAAAAAAAATCAGACATGGAAGTTTATCTCCTTCGTCACCCACCCATAAAAGATGGTGTCGGCATTTGTTTTGGACAGACAGACATGCCTTTGATTGAAAGTTGGGGCACTTATGCAAGAAATCTCAAACGCGAGTTGCCCAAAAATTTGATTGTTTACAGCAGCGATTTAAGTCGCTGTCGTATGGTTGCAGATACCATTGCCGAAAAAAAAACCCATCTACGATCCACGCTTGCGCGAACTTCATTTTGGAAACTGGGAGGGCAAAGCTTGGAAAGACCTTCCCATCGATCAGGTTTCAGCTTGGAATCGCGAATTGAACACTTACTCCCTCCCCGCCGGTGAGAGCGTCAATGACTTGCTATACCGCACTCAAGATTTCATGGACGATCTCATCAAAGAAAATCAACCCGCGATCATCGTCACTCATACGGGTAACATCAGAAGCATGCTTTCAATACTCTTAAAATGCACAGCAAAAGCCGCATTTTCATTTGACATTGACCCTAGTTCAATCACCAAATTGAACCTCGAATCTAGCCACTTCAAAATCTACTATATCAATCGCGTCATCAATTGAATGAACGTGGCGCTTTAAAAGCGCCACGTTCCAAATGGTTTCAGCCTTTGCGTTTCACACAGACCTTTTTCAAATTATCATCCAACTCCACCAAAACCACATCGCCTGCGACAATACTACCGGCTATCAATTTCTCAGACAAGGGCTCTAGCACGTGCTCGCGTATCACCCGTTTGAGGGGACGAGCTCCATAGGCTGGGTCGTAACCCAAATCCGAAAGTTCAAATTTGGCAGCATCACTCACTTCTATTTTCAATTGACGCTCTTTCAAAATAGGTTTGAGCAAGCCCAATTGTATCTCGACAATTCCAGCGATTTGTTCACGCGCCAACCTTTGAAACAACACCGTTGAATCGATGCGATTGATGAACTCAGGACTGAATGTCGCTTTAATCGCTTCTCTGCACTGAGCTTCCACCATGCTGCGGTCATTTGACTCCAATATCGCCGCTGAGCCGACATTGGACGTCATGATCAAAATCACATTGCGAAAATCCACCGTGCGCCCCTGACCATCTGTCAGGCGACCATCGTCCATCACTTGAAGAAGCACATTGTAAACATCGCGATGGGCTTTTTCAATCTCATCCAATAGCACCACACTGTAAGGTCTACGACGCACAGCCTCAGTCAATTGACCACCTTCATCGTAACCAACATACCCCGGAGGTGCCCCAACCAGTCTCGATACGCTGTGTTTCTCCATATACTCACTCATGTCGATGCGAACCATGTTGCGCTCGTCATCAAACAAGAACTCAGCTAACGCCTTGGCCAACTCGGTTTTGCCCACTCCAGTTGGACCCAAGAACAAGAAAGAGCCGATGGGACGATGCGGGTCTTGCAAACCCGCACGCGCCAGACGTATAGCCTTAGATACTTTAGAAACGGCCTCGCTTTGACCAACCACTCTTTTTGCCAAACGCTCTTCCATGTGCAACAAGCGCTCGCTATCAGATTCCAGCATTTTGTTCACTTGAATACCCGTCCAACGCGACACCACCATGGCGATGTCCTCAGCCGTCACTTCCTCGCGAATGTAAGAGTCGCCCTGACCATTGCCATTGTTGCCATTGATCTGTGCCTGTATGACCTGAATTTGCTTTTCCATTTCGGGTATTTTCCCATACTCGTACTCGGCCGCTTTTGCCAAATCGCCTTTGCGCTTGGCCAGCTCAGCTTGCTGACGCCAAGACTCTTGCTCAGCTTTTTTCGCTTTAATTTCAGTCACCAAATCGCGCTGTGCCTGCCATCTTGATCGCATCGAACGGACTTGTTCTTGCCTATCTGCCACCAAACGCTCCAGCTCGTTGCGTCTCTCCTTGGAGGGATCATCTTTCTCACGCTTTAAAGCCTCAACTTCAACTTGCAATCGCGTCAACTCACGCTCAAGATTGTCTATTTCAGAGGGAACGCTTTCTATTTCCATTTTCAAACAACTGCAGGCTTCATCCAATAAATCAATCGCTTTATCCGGCAAGAAACGGTCCGCTATATAGCGATACGACAAACGCACAGCCGCCACCACAGCCGCATCGGAGATCCGAATGCCGTGATGCAATTCATACTTCTCGCGAATGCCACGCAAAATAGCCAAAGCGTCTTCGACACTGGGCTCTCCGACAAAAACTTTTTGGAAACGGCGCTCCAAAGCTTTGTCCTTTTCAATGTGTTTGCGATACTCGTCTAGTGTCGTCGCTCCTATACAGCGCAATTGTCCCCGTGCCAAAGATGGCTTTAACATATTGGCCGCATCTTGAGCGCCTTCAGCAGCTCCTGCCCCCACAAGGGTGTGCAATTCATCGATGAAAAGAACGATTTCACCCGATGAAGCTTCTATCTCTTTAACCACAGCTTTTAGCCGTTCTTCAAACTCACCACGGTATTTTGCTCCGGCAACCATTGCGCCTAGATCCAAAGACAGCACGCGTTTATTGAGCAGACTTTCAGGCACGTCATTGCTCGCAATACGCAGCGCTATGCCCTCGACAATGGCGGTTTTACCCACTCCCGGGTCACCAATGAGCACAGGGTTGTTTTTAGTTCGTCTCGCCAACACTTGCATCGCTCTTCTTATCTCCTCATCGCGTCCAATCACCGGATCGAGTTTCCCATTTCTAGCCAATGCGGTTAGATCTGAAGTATATTTCTCTAAAGATTGATACTTGCCTTCAGAATCCTCATTATTGGCATGGTGCGAACCGCGTATGCTCAATATAGCTTCCTTTAAAGAAGATTTAGTCACGCCAAGTTCCTTGAAAACTTCAAAAGTCTTAGCATTCTTATGTGCGGACATAGCCAATAAAAAATGTTCCGTAGAGGCAAACTGATCGCCCAACGTTTTGGTCTCTGCAAAAGCCTGATCGATAACCGTCTTGAGCTCATTGCCCATTTGAGCCTCACCCCCCTGCACCAAGGGTTGCTTTTTCAGAGCCTGCTCGGTGGCGCTTTTTGCCTGAGAAAGATTCACACCGGCCTTTTCAAGTATCATCGGGGTTAAACCCTCCTCTTGTTCCAACATAGCTAGCAGCAGATGCAAGCTCGTGATCTCTTGATGTCCACGCAGTCTCGTCACCGCAGCAGAGCGGTTCAATGCCTCTTTCATTTTAACGGTGAGTTGTTCTGGATTCATCATGGGCTCCTAATAAACGTCCATCTATATTAGAAAACACTATGCCAAACTAAACAAGGCTCACTTTGAGCTGTCCATAGCTATGTTTATGGTGATGTTGTGAAAACTCCATGAAAGCAAATGTGTCAAAATGACAGGACTTACCGTAAACTTACTTTACAGCATTTTAATCAAATGTCTGACCGCAGCTTATGCTCGATCAAGCTGACAAGCACGCGTTTGTATTTCCACTTCAAGTCATCCAATTCCAACAAGGCCACCAAACTGCCTTGGTAGGTCAAAACCAATTCAACCACTTGAACTTGAAGTTGCATCTCAACCCACAAGAGCGGTTCTTCCTTACCTTGAACAATCGGCTGCAACAACTGCTTGGGGACTTCCAAACGCAACTCTTTGGGAAACAACTCCAAAATAGGAATAAAAGCGGCGAGCGCATCAAGTTCCTCACCTCGAGACAGTTCTTGCTCTAAGTCATCCATTGTGGTGGCCTGTTCAACGTGGAATTCACCACTGCTGAGGCGGCGCAGTGACGTCAAATGAGCAAGGCTAGATGAGCGCTTGGCCAAATCTTCGGCTAACACCCTGATGTAAGTTCCCGAACTGCACTTGACTCGAAACGCCGAACGACCATTTTGATAGTTTATAATTTCAAACTCATCTATCTTTCTTTCCACAACATCTCGATCCACCGTTTTATCCTTGCGCGCTAGCTCATAAAGTTTTTTACCCTTTATTTTGATAGCTGAAAACATGGGTGGTTTTTGAACATAACTTCCGACAAACGACCTAGCCGCGGCAACGATTCTTTCAAAGGACTCCGGTTGATTCGCTTTTTCCGTGATGGGTGTTTCCAAATCACCCGACAGCGTCGCCGCTCCAAACTGAATCTCACCTGCATAGCATTTATTTGAACCCAAAAACAACTCCGCCAAACGAGTCGTTTCTCCAAGTAAAATCAACATCAGACCTGTGGCAAAAGGATCTAGTGTGCCGCCATGTCCCATCTTTGGCAATTGTTGCTTTTGATAACCGGCCTTCATTAGACCTCGTTTAATCCTGCGTATCACGTCAAACGATGAAACACCATGTGGTTTATCGATCAACAAGATGCCATGTAGGGCTTTAATGGATGAGGGAATCTTCTCCATCTGCGGCCTGTCTTGCTAGGGTTCGTTTTAACAAATTTTGCAATTGCTCAGTTTTCTTTTCCAATTTAAATATCACCTGCGCCTGTTTGTCTTGATGAGATTTTAGCTCTTCCGCCTGCTCTTCTAAAAAGCAAATTTTTTCTTCCAAGAGCCTCAACCATGATTCCACCGTATCGCTCAATTGACAGACCTCGCCTTCAAGTCTTTAAAAAAGTTATCCCAAACATACGCTAAATCGATGCTCGTGATCGCACTGCACGTTTCACAAACTCTAAGCTTTGAACAACGTTGCTCAAAAGTCATGTTCAAATGACAAACCCCGCGCGGCGCATGTGGGCCCGCTCCAAAGCGATCGTAAGCTTCCGGCAAGGATGGCCCATAAAAAATCAACGTTGGCACTCCCATGCTTGAAGCCAAGTGCGAGGGACCGCTGTCCATGCCAATATAAAGTTGCGCTGTTTCAAAAAAACATTTTAATTGCGCTAGGTTTCGGTCTTCAGCTAAACACAATTGTTCATCTTGCCACAGCGCAAGCCCTTGCTCCACCCAGTCTTTTTCCTTATCACTACCGGCAATCATACTTATTCGTGCTTCAGGCAAATCTTGCCTTAAAGCTTGCAAAAATGTTTTCCAAGCCTGATGGGTCAATCGTTTGGTTGGCCAAACCGAACCTGGACTGCATACAATGTGTTTGATTTCTTTTGAAAATTTCGATTTTAAAGGTTTGCACACCTCTTTAATCCTATTTTCTCCCAAGGCGTATTCAATCAAACGCTTGGACCTTTCCCGACTTGAAATGAAACCTTCTTCATAAACCCTCGTTGCCAAATAAGGCACCAATCGATCTCGAGACTGCTGCGGTCCCCAAGTGACCATCGCTCCATGTTTTAGAGCAAGCGTCACTAAATACGACTTCAACAAACCTTGCAAATCGATGATCAAATCCCAATGTTGATCGCGATATTTGCGCTTGAACGCCCACCACTTTGCCCATGACCATTTGCGCGGGATCACGAGCACTTCCGCAATGCCCTCAACGCCCTCGATTAAAGGCAAAAAAGGTTCAGCAATCGCCCAGCCCCAATGTATCGCCTCTTTCGTCGCCGCTAACGACCGAAAGGCATCGATGGCCTGCACCACATCGCCTAAAGCGCTAGTGCGAACAATCAAAACACGCAGATTAGAACGTTTAGCCATCTATGCCCATTTAACCACTTTAATCAAGAAACAAGCCAAGCGAACTTTAATTTCAGATCAAAAAAATGGAAAAATGCCCGACTTGAAGGACTCTAATCAGACTTAACATCCACTTCATGCGGGTGTAGCTCAGTGGTAGAGCGTCACGTTGCCATCGTGAATGTCGTGAGTTCGACTCTCATCACCCGCTCTTGTTTAAAAGCCTTGTGAAATTTTGATTTACAAAGCTTTAGCTCCATTCTGTCGGTAGCTGTTGAGTTTCACTCGTCTGTTGAACTATTAAACATCGCTCGATCTGGATTTGAAATCTAAAAACGCGAGCTCTCGCTAGAAGTTAACTTTAAAAGTTACCGATTGAAGCCCTCGTCTCTAGACAACCCGATTAAGACCTGTCATTGTTAAAACGGCTTTTCTGCTAATCTTTTTTGTATTTCAAACGACATCATTATGGAGTCACTCAATTCCATCACCGAAAAGGCGCTTAAAGTCAACTTAGACCCCGCCATCTATGGTACTTTTGCAGAAATAGGGGCTGGACAGGAAGTCGTTCGTCACTTCTTCCATGCTGGAAGCGCCTCTCGAACCATCGCCAAATCTATGTCTGCCTACGATAAATCGTTTTCTGATGATATTTACGGCAAAGAAGGCCGTTACGTCTGTGAATCTAGATTGCAACGCATGCTGTCTAAAGAATACGACTTGCTCATCAAACGCCTCGATGAAGCACGTGGCAACGAAACTCAATTTTTTGCTTATGCCAATACCGTAGCCACAGATTCAACCGGAGCAGGACACGCTTGGATGGGCATTTCCTTTCAAGATCATCCCAAAAGCGAAGTCAATCAAATCATCATTCATGTGCGCTTGTTTGACACCGATCGCATCACACAACAAGAGGTCGTCGGAGTGGCTGGGGTGAACTTGGTACATGGCGCTTTCTTTTTAAATCAAGCGCCTGTGGATTTAATTCAATCCCTAAGCGACTTCATGACAAACAAGAGATTTGACATTGACATGATTCGGTTCAGTGGCCCACTTTTCAAAACCATCGACCATCGCGAGTCATGCTTGCACCTCGTCAGAAAAGGCCTCACCAATGCCGCCCTTTTTGGACCAGACGGACAAACCCTCCAACCTGCAGAGGAAATTTATCACAAAAATATCCTCGTGCTCAGGGGCTCATTTCGTCCCGTCACAAAAGTCAACGTGGACATGATGACTAGCTCCCTAAAGCAATTTTGTCGCGACTACTCTTTAGATCCAAATGAAGTGGTCACTATCGCTGAAATTAGTCTCCAAAACTTATTGGCCGATAAGAATGATGAACAAAACGAAACCAAAGATTTTCTCGACCGAGCAACACTCTTGCAACAACTAGGCCATCGCGTGATGATCAGCAATTACCCTGAATTTTATCTACTCAGTTCTTTTCTTAACAAATTGACCAACGGCTACATAGGCATGGTCATTGGCACACCAAGACTCAAAGACCTGTTTGAAGAACATTACTACTCCAAAATCGACGGTGGAATTTTGGAAGCTTTCGGCCGACTATTTAGAAACAAACTACATTTTTATGCCTACCCTTGGATGGACCCCGATGGAAAATTATTGACGGCCTACAACCTCGGTGTCGATCGCAAACTGGATGGCCTCTATCGTTTCTTGCTCGACAACAATCGCATTTCCGCACTGGACAATTATGCGCCCGAATTAACTCGGTTGCGCCTAACCACACAAGACGTCTTGGAATGCATCAAAAACAAGGATGATGTATGGATGAACTACGTGCCTGAACAAGTGGCCGATCAAATCAAGTCTCTCAAATTATTTGGTTATGAGTCCTGAATTTGATCACTAAGTTTGTCGAGAGCTTGGCGCAATACGAGCATCGCTTGCGCCCTCTGCTCTTAAAACTACTGGGCAACCCATGCTTTATCGCAACCTACTCGCACTTGCGCCCCACTGTGCTCAAGCTGTTGGCCTCTACCCATGTCGAGACAAAAGCACCCTGTCGGCCTCAAACACTGTGGAACTTAACTTTCAGAAATGACGTTGGCAATGCCGCAGGTTTAGACAAAGACGGTTCGTTACTGGAATTCAACTACAGACTCGGAGCGGGGTTCGCCGTTGTAGGCACCGTGCTTCACAAACCACACACTGGAAATCTCTACCCTTTATGTGGAAGAGAAACCAACCCTTGGACGCCGCTACCCGGTTCGCATTCCGCTATCAATTCGCTTGGTTTGCCCGGCTATGGCATAGATCCCGTTTTAGATCGTATACGCGCTTTTAAACAAAAAATTCAAGCGACCGATTTTCCTATTGGGTTGAGTATCATGGGACATCCGCGCGAAGAGGGTGAAGAAAAAATTATTGGAGTCGAAACCTGTTTGAGCAAAAGCATTCATCTCGTCGACTTTATTGAAATCAATGAAAGCTGTCCCAATGTTCAACACCACGACCATAGCGCTTTGCAGCAGCGCGTGGAGCGTTTTTGCCAGTTGCGAAATGAACTAAAACCAACTTTACCCCTATGGTTCAAGTTCTCACAATGCCCTGATAGCAAAACATTGATGGCACTCGATGAGGCCGGAGTCCAAGCTATCGTGCTCACCAATACACAAACCGACTACAAGGAGATTTTAAAAACAATCGCGGCGTCAGATCGAGCCCTTTTTTGCGCTTACACTCAGGCCTATCGCGGCGGCATCAGTGGCGAAGTCATTCAGTCCATCGCGGAACAAGAAATTCTCAAAGCAAAGGCTTGTATCGAACAACATCAGTTGAATTTAAAACTCATCCACGTCGGCGGATTAAAAAACCGTAGTGACATGCAACATAGTCGCGAACTGGCCCCTTTGCGTGAATGGTATTCAGGCTTCATGGAAGCGATGGGACGCATGCCCCTAAAATACATTTACCCTTCCTTGTTTTGACCCTGCCCTATAAAGTTTTGGGCCTTTGCGCCCTCACCATGTGGGGCGTGTATTTTTTAAACTTGATGCTTTTCAACTCCATCAATCAGTTGGGCATTCGCCCTCGTGAAGGGTTGGGATTGATCGGCATTGTCACAAGCCCGTTTTTGCATGGATCCTTTTACCATCTCCTCGGCAACACCCTTCCCTTTGTCGTTATGAGCGCTCTCATCGCGACATTTTATGAACGAGATTTCCTAAACATTCTAATCGGCATCACCTTTGCCACCGGATTGTGCACTTGGCTATTTGGAGCCATCAACAGTTTGCACATCGGAGCAAGTGGAGTCGTATTTGGGCTAACTGGATTCACCATCACAGCTGGTTTTTTAACAAAACAATTCATCCCTATGAGCATTGCTATCATCGTGATCGCTTACTATGGCATGACGCTACTTTTTGGTTTAATTCCCTCACGTAAAGGCGTCTCCTACTTAGGCCATTGGATGGGTCTTTTTTCTGGAATGGGCATAGCTTATCTCTACAACATCACCCCCTGATCCATTCAAAAACTCAATTGTTTTTTTCACTAGTGTTCTCCGCCATCAAAGCTAAACTCATCATGCATGACCAAAGAACAGATCATCACTGAAGGTTTAAAGTGGCACAATGCCCTCATCGGTTTTGTGCAAGGCTTGCTTAGAGATTGGAATCTCGCTGAGGACGCTGTACAACAAGCCTATTTAATCGCCTATCAAAAAGCTGAGAGCTTTGATCCCGATGCACCGGTTTTCCCTTGGTTGCGCGGCATCGTACGCCTTAAATGCCTAGAAATCATCCGCGAACGCTCACGCATCAAAGCTGCGCCCGATGATCAACTGAGCGCCCTCATCGACCAGCGTATGAGTGAACATTGGAACGAAGACTACATCGAGTCCAAACGCGACCGCGAGCAAGCTTTGCGTCATTGTTTAGGCAAACTGAGACCAAAGGCTCTGAGCATGCTCACACTTTTCTATCGCGATAAGGTTTCCAGTGAGGAGCTCTCCAAAAAATTCAGTCGATCCATCAATTCGCTCTATGTGACTCTCAGTCGAACTCGACAAAAAATTCGCGAGTGTTGCATTAAATAGTGTCTGCGGAAAAAGTATTCATTTTTTAGTTTTGGGCTTGGTGAATTACAAATTTTTAAAATCTGGCTGGATCATTTAGCCCAAATTT
>Ga0172372_10011951_pt1 | contig 10961 bp, 11 predicted proteins | sample LakKiv5m_2_FD_114544 | JGI IMG/M metagenome (GOLD analysis project Ga0172372, IMG submission 114544) | Freshwater microbial communities from Kabuno Bay, South-Kivu, Congo - kab_092012_9.5m | ecosystem: Environmental > Aquatic > Freshwater > Lake | place: Democratic Republic of the Congo... | reverse complement strand
CCTTGGTACAGTCCCAGTTGGAAGGTGAATTTGATGGAATCGGAGTGGAGTTTGGTATCATTCGCGACACCATCTACGTGGTGGCGCCGCTTACGGGAGGACCTTCCGAGGCGCTTGGAATTCAAACGGGTGACCAGATTATTTCGGTAGATGGCAAGACCGTGGCCGGTATTGGCATCACCAACCGGGATGTATTTGACTACTTGAGAGGTCCAAGTGGATCCAAGGTCGCGGTAGAGATCAAGCGTAAAAATACCCCAAGTTTGATCAAGTACTCGATCACACGGGCCAAAATCCCGCAATACAGCATCAATGCCACCTACATGGTGGACAAGGAAATTGGCTACATCAAAGTGACCCGATTTGCAGCGACTACCTATGATGAATTTAGAAAATCCATAGCTGACCTGCAGGCAAAGGGCATGAAAAAGCTGATTGTCGACTTGCAAGGAAATCCTGGAGGATACATGGGAGCAGCGATTTACATGGTAGATGAGCTCCTTGGCGGGAGAGACCTAATTGTGTCACAGGTAGGTAAAGTGAGTCAGTACAACAGCAAGGCCTATGCTTCCAAGCCAGGCATGTTTGAGGAGGGATCGGTGATCATTTTGATCAATGAAGGCTCTGCATCTGCTTCTGAGATTCTAGCAGGAGCGATTCAAGACAATGACCGTGGACTGATTGTAGGCAGAAGATCTTTCGGCAAGGGTTTGGTGCAAATGCCTATCGATCTTTCGGATGGAGCGGAATTACGACTGACGATTGCGCGCTACTTTACGCCATCAGGACGATCCATTCAAAAGCCCTACGACAGTGACTATGAGGCTTACGAAACGGACCTCAACAACCGCTACGAGAAGGGCGAATTTTTCTCTGCGGACAGCATCAAGTTTAACGATAGCCTCAAGTACCAAACCAAAAAGGGAAGAACCGTCTATGGGGGAGGAGGCATCATGCCGGACTACTTTGTACCGCTGGATACCACGATGAATAGTGCTTATGTGAACAAACTCTTCTCTTCGGACACCTCCCGTGAGTATTTGTTGGATTACGTGAGCAAAAACAAGGGCAACTTTACCAAGATCTCCGTGGAGGATTATTACAAGAATTTCAAGGTCAGCGATGCGATGCTCAACGATTTGGTTGCCTTTGGGAAGAAAAATAAGGTGGAATTTGATGCGAAGGATTTTGCCAAGTCCAAGGAGTACCTCCGAATCCTGATCAAGGCACATTTGGGACGTCAACTCTACGACGATAGCGCCTTCTACAAGGTCATCAACGACATCAATGAGGTGTATCAGCAGGCCATCCAGCTCTTTGGCGAAGCAGACAAGATTAACCTTTGAGGTCTTTTTAGACCTCGAAGGTTTTAGATCATTTTAACACCAGACATTGAGGTCTTTTAGACCTCGAAGGTTTTAGATCATTTTAACACCAGACATTGAGGTCTTTTAGACCTCGAAGGTTTTATATCATTTTAACACCAGACATTGAGGTCTTTCAGACCTCGAAGGTTTTGGATCAATTTAACACCAGACATTGAGGTCTTTCAGACCTCGAAGATTTTGGATCAAATGTTGCAGGAGTTTCACGCTCCGCCGCGGCGGATCACAGAAAAACCCGCTGATATTTTTTCAGCGGGTTTTTTCTTCTTAAGATCAACGTAAAAAAAGGTTCCCGCAGATTTCTTGGGAAAAATGCTGCAGATAAATCAGCGTACTTTTTCTCCTAGATCAGCATAAAAAAGAAGGTTCTGCAGATAAATACGGGAAAAATTCGCAGATCAAACGAGTGAGATCAGCGTTTTTTTTCCTAAGTTCAGTGTGAAAAATTGGTTTATTGAAGATACTCCTAGGTCAAAAAGCGCTGCGTATCTAGAAACTTTTTTATAAATCCCCTTGTTTGGCACAGAATATTTTTGTTAACTTGGTAATTATGTGGTAAAATTTAAAAAATTATTTTTATAATAGTATTTTTATGATGTTAAAATATAAAATTTTATTGATTTATTCTATTTTTATCAGAAAGGTTTGTCTTGTCCTTCCCGTCTTGCTATTTGCCGCTTGTGTGCAGGAAGTGGATGATCCCATAGAAAAGGTGCTGATCCAGTCTGAAAAGTCCGATCCCATCAGATCTTGGTTTGAGACGAATAAGGAATTGCTGATTTCAAGAAGTCAAAAAGGATCGGAAACCTTACGAACAAGCGATAATTTTTTATTTCCCTACATAGAAAAGGAAATAGATTGGTCTCAATCTCTGACTTTTACGTTCAAGGATGGAAGAGAAGTAGTAGAATTTCCTGTGAAAAGTGAGCAAATTCCTATACCTGGATTCTTAGTGGATTCGGTAGGTGATAAAAGCAAAATCAAAATCAAGCAAAGCGCCTTATTTGTCAAAAAACTGGGAGGAAATGACTATTCACCGTTGCTGGTCCGATTTTATACCTTAGGGGCTGATTTGGATAAAGTAAGTTATAACCAAATTCCAAGGGGTTGGAATGGGATCATAGAAGCTTTTGGCATGAATGATGGGCATTACATTACCTTCAACTTCAAGGAAGGCAAATTGGTCAGCTTTAGCAAAATCGGTACTGATGAAACTAAAAATTCCAAGCTTCGACATGAAAATAAAAGATCCAATTGCTACACGTTACTAGTTGAGAATCCGTCTTATGTACTTTGTGTGGATAGTATTTATGACTGCACCATCTACAGTGGTGGTACCACCCTAATTACCTATTGCAGACCAGATGCATCCATTGACCCTGAAGACTCAGGAGCTGGCGGGGATGGCTTTTGTGAAGGATTTGATTGTTATTCCTTCCCTGGTGGTGAATCGGGAGGAGGGTTATAAGAAGTACAAATTCTCAAAGACCCTAGTTTTGAAGGCACAAAAGCAGACTGCGTCTATAAAAAATTAGTAAATTTAAGTGGTGGGTTTAAAAATGCGATTAAGAAATTTGATGGTGATTTCCCTGTTGCGCATTTGAGATTTAAATTGGCAGACTTAGGTTCCGAAGTAAGAGGTCTTACGTCCCCTCCTCAGAATTATGTTATTGATATTACTTTAAACAATAACTCTAGCTCTAGTGGCACTGACTTCCGTCCAAATTTATTAATTGCTAAAACTATTGTTCACGAAGTAATTCATGCTGAAATGTTCAGAAAGATGCTGTCTCTAGCAAATGATAATGGAAACATAGATGTGACAAAACTGAATAATATGCTGAATAATGGGGATTATCCAGGAATGTTAGATTACTATACTACCTATGGTTTAAACGGATTTCAACATCAACAGATGGCTCAACATTATAGGGTAACTATAGGTAGGGTGCTACAAGAGTTTGATACAGGCATTGCTTTAGATAACGAAGAATTTCCACAACAAAAATATATGGATTTTGCATGGGAAGGTTTAAACAATTCTAATTTAATTGCTTGGCAAAATGTGATTTCTCCTGAAGAGCGTTCAAGAATTAATGGGGTGATACAAAACTATATTGATGCCAATAGCAATCAAAATTGTCAATAACATGAAACTATTTCTATTTTATTTTCAGTTGATATTTTTATTATCCTTTTTGAAGGAGGATGTGAATCTTTATTTCGAGCCTAACAATAAACAAAATTGCTCACTTAATAAAACGCAGGTTGGAAGGTTTCATTCGGAAAAAGGGATTATGCTGTTTGAAAAAATTCTACAGGTAAATGGCGATATTGATTTTTATGTTTGTAAAGAAAAATTTACATATAAAGTATCAAAACACGGAGAAAAAAAAATAATTCCAAGTGAACTAATTAAGAAAGTAAAATTTTCTAAAATTGATGATTTGTTGGAATTAGTTCAAGAAAAAAACCCATTTTACCCAGGCTCGATGTTTGATAAAATATTTATATATGAAAGACAGAGTGATGGAAATTTTTTAAAATATGAAGTCTCCTGGGAGTATTATATTGAATGAATTTTTTAAAACATAAAGCCAGACCTCTTACTTCACAACAAAGCCCAGACCAATTTTATTTAGACATGTCTTGGGTTGGTCTTCAAAAAACACTAGCTTGGGATAACTTGGATGATTACGAAAAAACTAGGATAGTCAATAGTATAGTCCATTATGAATCAAACGGAAACAAAACTTGTTATTAACCATGAAAGCTTTAATTCTACTAGTTGTTTTAGAGAGTCTTATACTATTCTCGCCGATACAAAATAAGGCTAACATTGCCAATTTATCTTTTGATGTGATTGAAACCAATCACGAGGTATATAAAAAAGTAATTATAAAAGATGGTTTTACAGATTTTCATATTGGATCAAGCTTATTTAGAGGAGCTACAAGTTCAAGAGAAGAAATAATTGATGAAAAATTAGTGGGCATTCAATTAATTGATATTTGCCAATTCAAAGTTAACGTTAATGATATAAGACAAAATAAAATAATTAAAGCAGGAGAGCCCGGTAAAATCCAAGTGCTTTTAAACCATGAAATTTATGATTCAATCTATATTTATATCAAAGAAAAAAATAAAATATTTAGATATAAAGTAAAATGGATTGAACAAATTGAATAACATCCCTTTCAATTAGTAATTGTGGTATTTCCAACTTATATTAAAGAAAATTTGGATGTCAAATGTTTATTATATTGTTAATGATCCATGTTGCTAATATTTTTATTTGTATCAATTGGAATATTTCATCCTACTGAAAATTACTGTATCCCATTTTACAAAGACTCTGATATAGTTTACAAGAAAGAGGATGGTAGTGGAGGTTTGGTAGATGAAAAAGTTTATCTCCTTTTAGAAAAAGAAAATGGAAAAAAGAGATTTATGATAAAAGGAAAAATGTTTTTGTTTGATCCAATGAAGCATGAATCTGGAATTGTGAATGATAAAAAATGTTTGTGTAAAAGGGACTTGACATTAGATGATCTTGAGAATCATATTGATTTCATTCAATCAAAATATCCATTTGGAAATAGTAAGGCAGAAGATTTACCTAAATTAATTCTTTTGACCTTTAAAGATGGAAAGCCACATGAATTTTATGAAGTCAATTGGCAGTATTACAATGAGTAATTCAGGGATACTCTAAAAGATTTAAAAAAGGACACCTCAATAGAAAGCATTAAATCCTTCGAGGTCTGAAAAAGACCTCAAAGGTTTTGGTCCAAATGCTACAGGAATTTCCCGCAGATCTTCACCGAAAAACCCCACTGATTAATAAATCAGCGGTTTTTTCTTTTTTGATCAGCGTAAAAATAGGCTCACGCAGATTTCTTGGGAAAAACGCCGCAGATTAAAAGAATAAGATCAGCGTAAAAAAATTAGTTTTCCGCAGATTCTAAGGGAAAAATGACACAGATCCATTGGGGTGAATCAGCCGGTAATTTTTTCCTTTTCTGCTCCGGAGGATGTCTATCCCGCAGAATTGCGGGGCGAAATGTTAATAGAAATAGAATCACAAGGTGTGGATGCGCTCCGGAGTTGCGCTATCTGATAGGTTTTTTATGTCGCTCCTCTGGAGCTTTTCGGACAACACAAGCTGTTTTTTCTATTAACATACAGCCCCTCTGGGGCAGGCACCCCTGGGGCAAAGAACTGGTATCTAAGTTATTCCACTATTGCCCTGGAAGGGCAAAATGTTAATAGAAATAGAATCTTAAGGTATGGACGCGCTCCGGAGGTGCGCTATTGATTTATTTTCCTATTTAACCACTATCAATTCTGAACTCGGCACCCGAAATCGCTCCCCATAGATTCCTTCGGGCATTCCTTTGCCGCAGGCGATGATCATCGTGATTTCAGATCCCGCTGGGAGGTTGAGCAGTTTTTTGACCCGCTTGGAATCAAAGCCCTCCATGGGGCAGGTGTCGTAGCCCGAAGCCTTCATGCCCAGCATAAAGGTCATGCAGGCGAGGGATGCGCTCTTGTGCACCGAGATGCGCACGGCAGTTTCACTCACCTCACGTACCATCGGCTTGCGGAGGCCTTGGGTGATGGCAATTAACTTTTTAGCAAAGGACCATCCTGGGAATTTGTTGTAGAGCATGGGCACCAATTTGCCGTAATAGCGGAGGGCTAGTTTCACTTTTTTATCCCCTTCTCCGGAGGCCGAAGCGGAGATAAAGTCAAAGTTGGCTTTGGCATGGGCTTTCCAGCGATCTCGTCGGGTAAGTACCACTACCAGTTCCCGAGCCGAGGTGGCTGCTTTTTGTCCCATGCAGAGTTGCGCCAAGCGATCTTTCAGGGTAGAGTACTCCGGCACACGCACAAACTGATACAGTTGCAGGTTCGAACTGTTGGGCGAAAGAATCGCCGCTTCCAAGCATTTTTGAACGATGGTACCATCAAAAGTTCCCATTTGATCAAATACGCGCACAGACCTGCGCTGCTGTACCACTTCAAAAAAATTCAGTTCCTGGCTCATTTGTTTCTTTTAACTTTTTTTGATTGGTAAAGATGGCCAAAATTTTGAAGTTTACGTTTCAGAATTTAAACCCAGTAGCCTATGTTTTTTACATTGATTCGCTTGCAATACTTAAAGAGCGTTCGCTCCACGAGTTTTGCAAAAAGTGCCCTTGCAACTGGATTTTTGATATTTATTGCCCTACTCCTGCTTAGCTATGTGTTTATGGCGGGCTTGTTTTTAGGGAGAATCATCGATGAGTTTGCAGAAGGTCAGGATCCCATTTCCTTCCTCAATTCGGTTTTGATCTACTTTTTCTTGTTTGAATTTATGTACCGCTACTTCGTGCAGGAGCTGCCGGTCGTGGATTTGGAGAGTTTGCTTCACCTCCCCATCGGGAAAAAGAAAATTGTATCCGTCTTGTTGCTGCGTTCCTTTTTATCCCCACTCAATGTCATCGCCTTGCTGCTCTTCCTTCCCTTTGGTGTGGAGGCGGTGCAGGAGGAATATGGACTGCTGGGACTGGTATCCTGGTTGGGAACTTTGCTGTGCTTGAGTTGGTCCTTGCACTGGTTTATGCTCTGGTTTAAGCAGCGCTTTGAGGATAGTCTTATCGGTTTGGGGGTAGTTTTTCTAGTGGTACTCTTTTCAGGCGGGACAACTTACATGGGCTGGTTCAATGTAGGCGCGCTCCTCGCTCCCTTCTTTACCGCAGCTACACAGAGCATTTTTCCTTTGGTGGGGATGGGTCTGGTACTCGGATTGGTCTACACGCTTTCCTACCGGTATTATGTAGCTCATTCCTACTTGGAAGAGCTTGGGGAGGAGGAGGAATACCGGGTAGCGGGCCAAAGTTTTGGCCTTTTTTCCCGTTTTGGGGTGGCAGGAGAGCTGGCCAACCTGGAGTGGAAGCTGATTTTGCGACACAAGAAAAGTCGCACCTACCTGATGCTATCGGCCTTTTTTCTGTTGTATGGATTGATCTTTTATACCAATCCAGCCTATCAAAGTGAAACTGGAATTTCCCCAATTTACATTTTTGTAGGGGTGTTCATCACGGGGATTTTTATGATTCAGTATGGACAGCTTTTTTTGAGTTGGAACTCGGCTAACTTTGATTTCTTCATTCAGCGCAAGGGAGGCCTTGAAGCCTTGGTTCGCGCCAAATACCTGCTATTCCTGAGTATTTCTGGGGTTTGCTTTTTGGCATCCGTTCCCTACCTGTACTTTGGCTGGGAGATTTTGCTCGTGCATTTGGCCACCTTCTTATTCAACTGTGGCATCTTGATCCATGTGATTAGTTATGTGGCCCTCTGGAAGCCCAAGCCCATGGATCTCAACAAAGGAGCTATGTTTAATTACGAAGGGGTAGGGGCTGCCCAATTTTTGATTATTCTGCCTTTGATGGCTGGTCCGTATTTGGTGTATCTTCCTTTTGCCTACCTAGTGAATGACTATGCTGGCTTGCTTGCCTTGGGAGTAACAGGACTAGCAGGAATCCTTGCTTTTCGCCCACTATCCCGCATCATTACCAATCGCCTTCTGGCCAACCGTTACGAAATATCTTCTTCCTTCAGACAAGAACTATGATCCAAGTCTCTCAACTCAAAAAACAATATAAAGAAGCCGTCGTGCTGGATATCCCCGAATTGCTCATTTCCAAAGGTGAGTGCTTTGGATTGGTTGGCAATAATGGTGCTGGCAAGACCACCCTATTCCGTATCCTGTTGGACTTGGTGCGTGCCACATCGGGACAAGTGACTTTCCAGGGGGAAGATGTGAGCAAAACAGAGCGCTGGAAATCCCAAGTGGGCGCCTACTTGGATGAGCAAATGCTCTTGGCTTTTTTAACCCCAGACGAGTACTTCGAAACCTTGCGCAAGATCTATGGCCTGTCTACGGCCGACCTGGAAGTACATTTAAGCAAGTTCGAGGAACTGTTTAATGGAGAAGTATTGGGTAAGAAAAAATACATTCGAGACTTGTCCAAGGGCAACCTGAAGAAGGTGGGAATCGCAGCAGCCCTGCTAGGCCACCCACAGCTGGTGCTATTGGATGAGCCTTTTGAAAACTTGGATCCGAGTTCCCAGATTCGCTTAAAGAAGTTGATCTTGTCCGAGTTGGAGACTTCCAAAATCACCTTTTTGATCTCCAGTCACGACCTCAACCATGTCACCGAAATCTGCGACCGTATTGTGCTGTTGGAAAAGGGAAAGGTCATCCGCGACTTGCGTGAAAAGGGGGAGATGCTGAAGGAGTTGGAAGCCTATTTTGTGGGGTAAGTTTACACAATTCAAAGCTCCTTCTTCTTACTCCGCAAACGCCGCCTTCGGCAAATAAGCAGTGCGCAACTGATTGATCTCTCCCTTGACCTCAGTCCATGCGAAGTAAACGTTCTCCCCAAGGACCTCCAGCTGAGGGAAACCACTTTTTCGACCCGAATCCATCGCTCCAATCTCCCATCGTTTGCCCATTTTGCCCCCGCTGTCAATCCGAGCAGCCATCAAAAAGGTGCCGGCCTTCGTAGTTTCCATCCATGCAGCGATGCCGGACTGCTCATCGAGCAAGGCAACCTCTACGCGACCAATGATACCCTGCCCCTCGACGGTGATCGGGGTACCAAAGGTGACTCCAGCATCTGAGGAGAACGAAAAATTCACCTTCGCTTCACCTTTGGCGGCGGTAAACCAGCCCACTAGTAGCGTATTTCCTTGTGCGACAACCTTGGGACCATTGACTGGGCAACCAGATATTTCCCAGTTGTCGGCGTGAATGATGGATGGCTCGGTCCAGTTTCCGTCTACTAGACGGGTGATGGCAATGTCTCGGATTTCTTGGTCAGAACGGTTACGGTAAACCACCACCGGTCCTTGGGAAGTAAGGGCCGTGCTGGTTTGGCAGCAATCACAGGTTTTGTCATCAAGTTGGGTATCCCAAAGTACCTTTCCCTGTAGGGTCACTTCCGCTGCACGGATACTCATTGCTCCTGTATGCATGTCATGGCCTTCGTGTCCGCCCCCGCCCGTATTGCGTCCATCCAACCACGACACCAAAAAGCTTGAATCGCTGTATGCTGTTGCGGACACAAACCCATGTTCAGTCTGCGTGGAGTCGCGGTGCAAAGGAAGTCCAGGACGCCAGATTTGCCCTCCCTTGGGTAAGGCATGCATGACAATGTCGTAGGAGAATTTCCCTGGGGAAGATTTTTGCAGGTGGTAGGCGAGTAGCGAACCCTCGTTTTGAACGAGCGCAGGGTAGTCCGCCCAGTTGACAAACCAGTTGCTGCCCTCTGCTATCTGCTCGGACCTAGACCATTTCCCATCTGCTCCAAGGCGAGCAAAGTGGAACTGTGCTAGGCTATCTGTGGGTGTGGCTACCCAGGAAAGGATCAGTGTTTTGCCATCTGAAGCAAGGGAAGGAAGGGATGTTCCCGCCCCACCCGGAAAGGGGATGTTTTGAACAGCTACGGGAGGAGGAGTAGCTGAAGTGCAGGAGGCGAGACCAAGGACTGAAAAGCCCAGTAAAGCAAGTAGGATACGGTTCATGGCTGCTGAGTGATTAGGTCTTCAATGGAAGTGACGTCCTGCCAGTTTAACTGACCCATGTGTCGATACACCACTTTTCCTTGGCGGTCAAGGACTAGGGTAGTGGGAAGGGCATGTACTTCAAAATCAGCAAGCGTACCTTTTTTGAGGTGAAGAAACTCCAAACCGAAGTTGCGTTTCTCTTCAAATGTTCGGATTTGATCGAGATCCTCTTCGGTGGCGAGGAAAAAGGCAATGCGATCACTTTGCAAGCGAGGCAGGGATGCTTTTAGTTCTGGAAATTCTGCCAGGCAGGGCTTGCACCAGGTGGCCCAAAAGTGTACAACAGTATAGGTTTTCTGTTCGGGTGCTAAGCCAAATTCAGTCCCATCAAGCCGTTGAAATTGTGCATCAGACACGACGAATGGAGTTGCCTCAGTCGTCGTACTGTTGTCTGTTGGAGCCTTGGATTGGCAAGCAACAAAAAGGATTCCTAAACCTAGGCTAAGGATCACCCACAGAAAAAATTGAAGGGGGCTTTTTTGAGAGAGCAAGTTAGCTAAATTCCGAAACATGGGAATGGGTATGTATTCGCTAAACCTAGCAATAATCCCAGCACCCCCAAAGCGAATCATTGGAAAAATTACCTATAGTCTTCTAAAAACACCTTCCTCAAATTGCTATTTTAATTACTTTTTTGCGCCAGCTCCCTTGACAAACTGTCCTGGAAATGCGCCGGTATGCTCTCCATTGAGTAGCACCTGGGTGCCATTGACCCATACCTGATCGATTCCCTCGGCAAACTGCAAGGGATCATCAAAGGTTGCCTTGTCCTTCAATGCTTTGGGATCAAAGAGCACCAAGTCTGCCCAATACCCTTCTTTGATCAGCCCGCGGTCTGTAAGTCCTAAGTTTGTGGCTGGCAATCCAGTCAGGCGATGAATGGCAGACTCTAGCGTCAGCAAACCTTCCTTGATTGAAAATTCACTCAGTACGCGGATGAAGCTTCCAAATGCCCGCGGG
>Ga0172372_10011950_pt1 | contig 10961 bp, 7 predicted proteins | sample LakKiv5m_2_FD_114544 | JGI IMG/M metagenome (GOLD analysis project Ga0172372, IMG submission 114544) | Freshwater microbial communities from Kabuno Bay, South-Kivu, Congo - kab_092012_9.5m | ecosystem: Environmental > Aquatic > Freshwater > Lake | place: Democratic Republic of the Congo... | reverse complement strand
AGACTTTTTCTTATGAACATGAACCTCAACAGGTTGATTCATAATAATTTCTCTATCAAGTTCAACCATTCGCTCACTTATTATCTCTTCACTTTCGAAATCCGGCTCAATCAGAGCAAAATAATCGGGCTTTTTCATCTCAAGTTCTTCTTCGCTAACGTGGGCAAGGTCGTTTCTGCCAAGATATGAAACAGCAAGTTCTCTGAAAATATAATCAATAACCGAAGTTGACATTTTGATTCGCTTATTTCCAGATACAGGTCCGCTTGGCTCAAAGCGCGTAAAAATAAAAGCATCAACAAACTCTTCAAGCGGAACTCCATGCTGTAGACCAAGAGATACAGCAATAGCAAAATTATTCAACAGACTTCTGAAAGCAGCACCCTCTTTTGCCATATCGATAAAAATTTCGCCAAGTTCACCGCTTTCATATTCACCAGTTCTGATATATACAGTCTGTCCATTAATTTTAGCCTTCTGAGTATAACCGCCGCGTCTATCCGGCAATCTACGTCTTTTAGCAATGTATCTGTGAATAATCTTTTCAGCAATTTTTACAATATCATTATTTTCTTTGTCTTCAATAATCTCATCAACCTCCTCATCTGACATTGTGTTCAATGGCTGAGAAAGTTTTGAATAATCACGATAGAGTGCGTTCGCTTTTGTCCCAAGCTTCCATGAAAGCATATAAGCATGTTTAATATCTTCAATGGTTGCTTGATTTGGCAGATTGATTGTTTTGCTTATCGCACCAGAAATAAAAGGCTGAGCAGCTGCCATAATTTTAATATGAGCATCTGGCTGTATATAACGAGTTCCTTTTTTGCCACATTTATTTGCACAATCAAAAACAGGATAATGTTCATGTTTCAGGAATGGCGCGCCTTCAATTGTCATCGTACCGCAAACGTAATCATTGGCTGATGCAATTTCTTCTTTAGTAAATCCAAGCTGAGAGAGCATATCAAAATCGATACTATTCAATTGCTCTGAAGTAATTCCTAGATTATTCTTGCAGAAATCTTCACCCAGATTATATTTGTTGAAAGCAAAACTCAGCTCAAATACCGCAGGAAGGATATTTTCTATTTTATTGATCGCTTCCTGAGTAAACCCTTTCGCCTTAAGTGATTCAGAATTTATATAAGGACATCCTTCCAAAGTTCCTGCGCCTTTTGCATATCTGATAATTTCATTTGATTGCTCTTTAGAATAACCAAGTTTTTCAAGTGCTGGTGGAATTGATTGATTAATGATTTTAAAATAACCACCACCGGCAAGTTTCTTGAATTTCACTAATGCATAATCAGGCTCAATTCCTGTAGTGTCGCAGTCCATAACCAATCCGATTGTACCTGTTGGGGCAATAACAGTTACTTGGGCATTCCTAAATCCATATTGATTTCCTAATTCCAATGCTCTATCAGCATCTTCACGCGCAGCTTTTAATAAATCTGATGGACAATATTTTGGATCAATCCCAACTGGGAAAATTGACAAACCTTCGTATTCTTCATTTGGAACATTATAAGAAGCTCTTCGATGATTGCGCAAAACTTTCAACATTGATTCTCTATTTTTATCAAATTGAGGAAACGTTCCTAATTCAGAAGCCATTATTGCAGATGTTGCATAAGCACGCATGTGCATGACCGCCGTAATTGCTCCAGTAATTGCAATAGCTTCGTTACTGTCGTAAGATATTCCTAATCGCATCAATAGCGAACCAAGATTTGCATAACCTAAACCAAGCGTTCTGAATTCGTAACTGTTTTGTGCAACTTCTTTACTTGGATACTGTGCCATTAATACACTTATTTCAAGAACGATTGTCCATAAAGTGGTTGCATGACGGAATGAGTTAATATCAAATGTTTTATTTTCAAAGTCATAAAATTTTACAAGGTTGAGCGAAGCGAGATTGCATGCCGTATCATCAAGGAACATATATTCGCTGCAAGGATTCGATGCATTAATTCTCCCACTTTCAGGACAAGTGTGCCATTCATTTATTGTAGTATCATATTGTAAACCGGGATCAGCCGAAGCCCACGCAGCATAAGCAATATCCTCCCACAAGTCACGAGCACGAAGTGTTTTGCCTGGTTTTGGTTTTCTGCCTTCCTGAGCTGCTTTTCTTTTTTCAATTCGCCAATATAAATTCCAATCTGAATCATCGAGAACTGCTTTCATAAAATCATTTGATACACGAACAGAATTATTTGAATTTTGTCCAGATACTGTTGCATAAGCTTCCGAATTCCAATCAGTATTATAAACAGGAAATTCAATTGATTTGAATCCGAGCTTTGCAAGCTGAATTACTCTTTCAATGTAGTTTTGTGGAATTTTTACAGCGCGGGCTTGAACAATTGCATCTTTTAATTTTTTATTTGTGTTGCGGTTGAATCTATCATTTTCTGGATGTTCGAGATAGCATGCTTTCATAATATTATTGAGATGTAAATTGCACAGTTGCGAGCCAACAACAATTGAGGCAACTTTTTGCTCTTCGATAACTTTCCAATTTACATATTCCTCAATGTCCGGATGATCAATATCGAGTGTTACCATTTTAGCGGCACGGCGTGTTGTTCCACCTGATTTTATGGCACCGGCGCTTCTATCACCAATTTTTAAGAACGACATCAAACCAGATGATTTACCACCGCCGCTCAATGGTTCATCACTGCCACGCAGTTGCGAGAAATTGCTTCCTGTACCTGAACCATATTTGAACAAACGTGCTTCTCGTACCCATAAATCCATAATACCGCCTTCATTCACCAAATCGTCTTTTATCGATTGTATGAAACAAGCATGCGGCTGTGGATGTGTATAAGCATCCTGCGAAGCAGTAAGTTTTCCTGTTTTAAAATCAACATAATAATGACCCTGAGCCGGACCATTAATTCCATAAGCCCAATTCAATCCCGTGTTAAACCATTGCGGGGAGTTCGGCGCGGCATATTGACTTGCAAGCATGTACATCATCTCATCATAGAATGCTTTAGCATCGTCTTCTGTGCTAAAATAATTTGCTTTCCAACCCCAATATGCCCATGTACCTGCAAGCCTATGAAAAACCTGTCGGGAATCTGTTTCGGATGTAAATCTTTCTTTTTCTGGTAGGTCATTTAATCGTTCGTCATCTGCAATTGATGGTTGCAACCACTTCGGAACATTTTTCTCTGGAACTTTTTTTAGGAGTTTTGGGACCCCTGCTTTACGAAAATATTTTTGTGCGATAACATCAGTAGCAACTTGCGACCAATGTTTTGGCACAAGAACATCTTCCATTTTAAATACAACAGAACCATCAGGGTTCTTTATTTCCGAAGTTCTTTTAGCAAATTCCACCAGTTGGAGCGGATCAGAATCAGCATTTGTGTAAAAACGTGTAATCTTCATCGAAACTCCCTTTCAAAAAGTTTTTTATTTTTATAGTTGACTATATTTTTTTGGAATGTTTTACAAATCTGAAAGCAAATTTATAAACTTTTATTTAGAAAGCAATTTATTAAAATATTAAGTCTAAAATATTACAATAGTTTTATTTTTATTTCTTTGCTATCACTATTGTAAAATTATTAAAAAAAAATTTTTTGTAAAGTCTTGATTTTAATTTTTATTTAACTTTTGTAAAAAAAATTTTTGAGGAAAAAAATGAACTTTCAGCGCACTGCAGGTATTCTTTTGCATCCGACTTCTCTACCGGGAAAATATTCTATCGGTGAATTAGGACCTGATGCATATTATTTTATTGATTTTATGAATCACGCTGGACAAAAACTCTGGCAAGTATTCCCCTTGGGTCCGACAGGTTATGGTGATTCGCCATACCAATGTTTTTCAGCCTTTGCCGGAAATCCACTTTTGATAAGTCTTGAATTGCTAATTAAAGAGGGGTTATTGAATGAAGATGATTGCAATGATTTAAAAAATTTTGACAGACATATTATTGATTTTGGCGAAGTAATAACACGGAAAATCCCCTGTCTGGAAAAGGCTTTTAATAATTATCTTCCCAGAATGAAAAGCGATAAAAATTTTAAATCATTCTGCAATGAAAATGCTTATTGGCTAAACGATTTTGCTTTGTTTATGGCTGCTAAAAATTTTCATGGTGGAGTTTGCTGGACTGATTGGAGCGAAGATATAGCTTTCCGATTAGACGGAGCCGTTGAAAAATGGACTAAAAAATTAGAACGGGAAATTTCTTTCTATAAATTTTTACAATATAAATTCGATGAACAATGGCAGAATGTTAGAAAATACGCACGTGAAAAAGGAATCAGAATAATAGGAGATATGCCCATTTTTATTGCTTACGATAGCGCTGACCTTTGGGCAAATAAAAAATTGTTCACAGTTGACAATAAAGGAAAACTTGAAACGGTTGCCGGCGTCCCGCCTGATTATTTTTCCCCTACGGGTCAACTTTGGGGAAATCCGCTATACCGTTGGGATGAAATGGAGAACGATGATTTTGCATGGTTTAGAAAAAGATTTTCCAAATTATTCGAATTAGTAGATATAGTAAGAATCGATCACTTCCGCGGTTTTGATGCCTTCTGGGAAATTCCTGGGAATGCACCTACAGCACAGAATGGACGTTGGGTAAAAGCTCCTGGACATAAACTCTTCAAAACTCTCAAAAAACATCTTGGCGATATGCCTATCATTGCTGAGGATTTGGGAGTTATTACTCGCGAAGTTGAAGAATTGCGCGATGCTTTTAATTTCCCGGGAATAAAAATTTTACAATTCGCATTCGGTGACTCAGGGGAAAAGAAATTCCTGCCACATAACTTTATTCCAAATTGTATTGTTCACACAGGCTCGCATGATAATGACACAACGACAGGATTTTTTGAAAAAGAGAAAATACTTAATAGTGGAATATTTGAAGCAGCACAGGAATATCTTGGATATTACGGAGATGATATATGCTTCCAGCTCATCCGAGCCGCATACGCTTCCGTCGCTAATACTGTTGTAATTCCAATGCAAGATATGCTTAAACTTGATTCATCAGCGCGTATGAATTTCCCCGGAAAACTCGGTGGTAATTGGGTTTGGAGATTTTCATGGGATCAGATTCCCCAGAATTTGGCTGATACTTATAATAGAATGTGCAAAATGTATGAAAGACCTAAAAAAATTGAGAAAGCTGTTGAGATTTCCACAAGTGAGAATTGATAAATCATGATTGGTAAATTAATTAATTTTTTTTCAAACCCTGCGGCTCAGCCTGATAATAGTGAGAAGCGAATAGCAATTTCAACTGCAGCATTATTGATTGAGGCGGCAAACTCCGATGATAATTTCTCGACCGTCGAGCGAAATAAGATTAACGAAATATTAAAAACTCATTTTAATTTTAATGATGAAGAAATTGAGGAGTTGCTGCAACTTGCGAATGAAAAGATTGAAAAAAGTGTCAGCTTTTATGAATTTACAAATGTGCTAAATAGCTCGTTTAATCGTGATGAAAAATATGAAATTATTAAGTTGATTTGGGAGATTCTCTTGCTTGATAAAAAATTAGAAAGCAATGAGGAATATTTTATCAGGACAATTTCAAGGAACTTGCATTTAGATCACAGAGATTTTATTGCGGCAAAAATGGATGTCAAGAAAAAATTGGGACTAAATTAAAAATGGGGCTTGAAGCCCCATTTTATTACTTCTTTTTCAATTCTGCTTCAATCGTTTTGGTAATCTTTTCATCTTCAGGATCAACATTGCTTCTATATCTTGCAACAATATTTCCGCTTTTGGAGATAATAAATTTTTCAAAGTTCCACTTGATATCTCCTTTATCAGTAACTGAATTATTAATCAACTTTGCATATAAACTGGATTTACTATCACCAAGTACTTTTATTTTGTCGAACAATTTAAACTTCACACCGAATGTAGCTGAACAAAATTCCTGAATTTCTTTATTAGTGCCGGGTTCCTGTGCGCCAAAATCATTGCATGGGAAAGCGAGAATTTCAAATCCTTCTGATTTATATTTTTCATAAATTTTTTCTAATCCCGCATATTGTTTAGTATAACCACATTTGCTGGCTACATTTACTATCATCAAAACCTTGCCTTTGTAATCAGAAAGTTTTACTTCCTTTCCATTCATATCAGCAACCGTGATATCATATATGTTATCCATCGTTTTGTTTTCCTTATTATTTGGGATTGTAAAATTGATTGTGGAAATAAATATCATAACTGCAAATAATTTTATTCCGAACATTTGTCCTCCTTTTTATTGTTGAACAATGCCAAAGAATATTTAGTTCAAGTAGAAATTTTCAGAAAAGGAAGAGCACGGAAAACCGTGCTCTATAAATGTTAATCAGCCATTAATGAAGCAATTGCGGAAGTATTTACAATGTCATCAACACTGCAGCCACGGCTCAAATCGAATAATGGTTTTTTCAAGCCCTGTACAACTGGGCCGACTGCTTCCATTTTTCCGAATCGCTGAGCAATTTTATAACCAATGTTACCTGCATTCAAATCTGGAAATACAAGTACATTTGCTCTGCCGGCGACATTACTATTCGGAGCTTTTTTCTTTCCAATCGAATCAATCACCGCTGCATCAAATTGAAGTTCGCCGTCAACTTTGAGATTTGGCTTTCGCTCTCTTACAATTTTAGTAGCTTCAATAACTTTATCAGCAAGTTCATGTTTCGCGCTTCCCATCGTTGAAAATGAAAGCATAGCGACATAAGGCTCTTCGCCAGTAAGTTTGTTATGATTTTCTGCGGTTGATATTGCAATATCAGCAAGTTGTTTTGCATCAGGATTTGGTACCACTGCACAATCGGCAAAGCTGTAAGTTTTCTCGGGATAAACCATCAAGAAGAAACTTGAAACAATCGAAATACCTTCAGGCATTCCAACGCATTGAATCGCGGCTTTCAACACATCAGCAGTTGAAGCAGTCGAGCCAGCAACGAAACCATCTGCCATTCCCTCTTTAACCATCATTGCGCCAAAGAACAAATCTCTTTTTAATATTTCATGAGCTTGCTCAATCGTTACTCCTTTGTGTTTGCGAAGGTTGAAAAAAATGTTTGCAAATTCACTAAACTTTTCTGATTTCATAAAATCCAAGATACGAACACCTTGAAGATCTGCGTTCAATCTCTTTGCAGATTCTCTAACTTTTGCTTCATCACCTAATGTTATCACATTCGCAATGTTTTCTTTACTCAGTTTTTCTGCTGCTAAAATCACTCTGTCATCATGCGATTCGGGTAATACAATTGTTCTTTTTCTTTTTGAAGCCTTTGCTTTAATTTGTTTGATGAGTTCTAATTCTGCCATGTTTTTACCTTGATTTGTGTTTTTTGTTTTTCAAAAATAAAAATTTTATGACGATTTTTATAAAAGAAAAAATTATTTTAATATTCGATGAACAACAAAATGAGCAAGTATGCCTGACCGAAAACAAAATACTTTATATCTGACGGGAATACTGTTAATACTTTCTACAATTATCATTTTTACTTTGATATATTTCACTGATATTGTAATAATCCTGATTTTATCAATACTGATTTCAATGATTTTCAATCCGTTAGTTTCATTATTTGAAAGTAAGGGATTTGACAGAAAGTTTTCTGTAGTACTGATATTCCTTTTTATTGGCTTTATGTTGTTTTTTGCTGGTGCTTTTTTTATACCAAAATTGCTGAACCAACTAAATGTGTTTATTAATCTTTTGACTTCTGAAAATATCAAAAAAGTATCTCTCGGTTTTGAAGGTTTCATCAAACACTATTTCCCTTTTATAAATACTTCGGCCCTTGTTGATAAAATTCAAAATTCCATGAATTCAATTCTGCTTGAGCTTGTGAATAATTTCAGCACAATCATTTCAAACTTATTCAACATAATTATTATCGCTGTAATTATTCCATTTATAACTTTCTTTCTATTGAGGGATAACAAACTTCTTCTGAAAGGATTCGTAAATCTTTTCCCGAATAAGTATTTTGAATTTTCTTACACAATCTTGAATAAAACTGCCATTCAGTTGGGAAGATTTATCAGAGGCTGGCTTCTGGATGCTGCAATTGTCGGCGTATTAATTATGGTTGGATTAAGTTTGCTGGGTATAGAAAACTCAATAACAATCGGAGTGGTAGCCGGATTAGGTCATCTTGTTCCGTATTTTGGACCAATAATCGGAGGAATTCCCGCTATACTTCTTTCAATTATTCAGTTTGGCGATTTGTCTCCTTTGCCAAAAATTTTATTTCTTTTTTTGACAATTTATATGTTTGATAATGGATTTATTCAACCGCATATTTACTCAAACAGAACGGGCTTGCATCCGATTCTTATTATAATTTTTGTACTTGCGGGCAATCAAATGTTTGGACCATTCGGAATGCTTCTTGCGATCCCAGTTGCAACGATAATTAAAACTGCTTCGACTGAATTTTATAATTGCTATAAAAATTTCAAGATTATTAAATTGTAGAAGCATTTATCTTGATGAAACATTTTTTTATAATCATATTCTTTGTTGCAGAGTTTGTTTTTGGACAGATCACGAAAGACTCAACAAGTTGGATTAATTATCAACCAAAGAATAACAAACTAAATTCGAGTTACATTAAACAATTCAGCACGCACAATTTAAATACTCAGTTATTTGCGAATTCAGCATTTGGTAAATTCAGATTTGGAGTCAGCGAGAGATTCCTTTCGACTGTCATTAAAAACCGGGCTCAAAGCAATATCAAAGATGAAAATCTGTTTTCATTTTTTGGCGATTATAATTTATTGGATGAACTGATACTTGGTGTGGCGGTAAATTCCAACAGTTATATTGGCGATAAAAATATAACTTTAAGTAATTCAAAAAATTCAAATCTTGTTTTTTATTCAATCTACAAACCCCAGTATTTCATTAATGTAATTCCATTTGCTGGTTATTCATCAAACAGTTTGGTGGGATTGAATGATAATGGATATTTATATGGCGGTGAGATAATTTCAAGTAAATTTATAATTGATAATTTCAGTTTTAGCGGCAGAGGGAAATTTCAAAATGAAGATATACTCCCGAGAAAAAATACTGATCGACTACTTGGTATCAGCGTTGAAAATGTTTTTGAAAATAATATGAGAAATTTATTATCAGCGGATTTTTATGAAATAAGAAAAGATTTGTATTTCGATACTGATTCTATTACTACTCAGACTTTCGATATTAAAAAAAACATTCAAAGCCGTATAGATCGCAAGGTTGTTTACGGAGATAACTTAAATTACAAGCCCTTTGATTCTCCACTGAGTTTTGATTTTGCCGGGAATATTTCAAACCGTTTGATCGACCGCAAAACAAGATACTTCATTCCTAAAAATGTTAAGCAATCTGATTTTGACTATAAAATTGAGGAATTAAAAATTGATTTTAATTCAACGATGAATTATTCAACAAGTGACTTTGAAGGATTTTTCAGAATCAACTATACCGAAAAAGAGGAAAAATATAATGCGAAAAATATTGATGGCGCTAATCCATTGTTTTTCCAAAAGCGGCAGGAAATTGAATCACAGAAAAACAATAAATCACTTCTGACTAATCTTACCGTTTCAGCTAATTTCATGTTATCAAAAAATGATTTGATCTCAATTTCATTATTTCACAGAAAATTAGTTTACAATACTCAATCCGAATTAAACTTTGATGACCGCGATGAATTGCTGTCAATCGCACAGATTAAGTATGGCAGGCGAATAAATTATTTATGGAATTTGGAAACCGGCGCCGAGGGAAGCTTGAATAAAATTGTTTACATTTTTTCCGAGCGAAGTTCGAATAATAACGTAACCCGCGTGATTAAATTCTTCGCTGGCGCCAATTACGAAGGCTCCGTGATCAAATCATCAAATTACGCTGAAGTATCAGCTAATTATACGGTTTACGATTTTGAAGATTTAAATCCGAACTTCAAAAGTTTTTCATTCAGGCAATTTAACTTTCGCGATTCCACAACTGCCAGATTATCAGACAAGATTTATTTCAAATTATTCGGATATCTGAAAATCTCTGAGCAGGCTGAATTAAATTGGGATAAATTCAGCAGCCGCCCTTTTCGTTCGATTCAGGAAAAATTTCTTGAACCAAAGTTTGAGTTAAAAAATTCTGATGTTGCTTTTGCTGTTGGGCTCAGATATTATTCGCTTACAAATTATAGATTTGAAAAAAACTTCAAAGAGAAAATTGATAATTATTATAAATCGGTCGGACCTACCGCTGAAATAAACTTCCAAATTAAGGATTCTATTTTATTGCATACTTCCGGATACTACGAATTTATTTCACGAGATAATAATTTGGACAAAGAGCAGGCAAATTTAACTTTGTCAATCAATTGGAATTTTTAATTTTTATAACTAATATAGAATAAAAAAATATCCTTTTTTAAAGAGAGAAAATTGGAAAAGCAATTTCACAAAAAGATTATCCCAAGCGACCCAAACTATCTTCCTGAAGTTGAGGAGTTTGTTATCAGAACCGCTGAACAAGCAGGTATGGATCCGCAAAAAATAAATAATCTCGCTCTTTCAGTTGCAGAAGCTTCTTCCAATTCAATAATTCATGGTAATAGGCGTGACATTAATAAAAATGTTACCATTGAAATAAGCTATGATGAAAATGTTTATGAAGTAAGTTTTTTAGATGAAGGAAAAGGCTTTGACATTTCAAAAGTTCCCGACCCAACTGAACCGGAAAATATTTTGAAGGAAAGCGGACGTGGTATTCATATAATGAAATCTTTTCTTGATGATTTGAAATATGAATTTTTTGATAAAGGTACAAAAGTAACATTAACTATTAAACTAAATTAAGTGAGGATTAAAATGGCTCGAAAAAAAATTGCTTTGATTGGCGGCGGACAGATTGGCGGCGTATTAACACAATT
>Ga0172372_10011949_pt1 | contig 10961 bp, 10 predicted proteins | sample LakKiv5m_2_FD_114544 | JGI IMG/M metagenome (GOLD analysis project Ga0172372, IMG submission 114544) | Freshwater microbial communities from Kabuno Bay, South-Kivu, Congo - kab_092012_9.5m | ecosystem: Environmental > Aquatic > Freshwater > Lake | place: Democratic Republic of the Congo... | reverse complement strand
CGCGTCGGCCAGCCGGTGCACCTCGAGCGGGCGCTGCGCGCGGGCGACCGGCTCGGCGGGCACCTCGTCTCCGGCCACGTCGACGGCGTCGGACGGCTCGTCGCGACGACGCCGCTCGGCGAGGCGCTGAAGGTCGAGCTCGAGGTCCCCGAGCGACTCGCGCCGTTTCTCGCACCCAAAGGCAGCGTCACCGTCGATGGCGTGTCGCTCACCGTCAACGGCGCCGCGGGCACCCGCTTCGACGTCGTGCTCGTGCAGTACACGCGCGCCGGGACGCACCTCGACCGCGGCCCGCTCGGCCGCGCCGTGAACCTCGAGGTCGACGTGCTCGCCAAGTACGTCGCGCGCCTGCTGGGACGCCCGGGCGTCGACGGGATCGCGCCTGGGACCGCGGCCGCTGGCGATGGCGCGATGCTGGACCTACTGACGCGCAGCGGCTATCTGTAGGCCGCTCGAAGCGCCGATTCGCGCATCGACACCGGGATGAAGCGTGCGGGGATGTCTGGTCCCCGACCCTGCGGGAAGGCTGACAACGCGATGCGTGCAGACTCGATCGAACGTGTTCACCGGGCGCTCGAGGACATCCGCGCCGGGCGCATGGTCATCCTCGTCGACGACGAGGACCGCGAAAATGAGGGCGATCTCTGCATGGCCGCGGAGCGCGTCACGCCTGAGGCCGTGAACTTCATGGCCAAGCACGCGCGCGGCTTGATCTGCCTGACGCTCACCGAGGAGAAGGTCCGCCAGCTCGACCTCCCCATGATGGTCGACGAGAACCGCTCGTCGCGCGGCACCGCCTTCACGGTGAGCATCGAGGCGCGTCACGGGGTCTCGACGGGCATCAGCGCCGCCGACCGCGCGCACACCGTACGTACCGCCGTTGCGCGCGATGCACGCCCTGCCGATCTCGTCAGCCCCGGGCACATCTTTCCGCTGCGTGCGCGCCCGGGCGGCGTGCTCCAGCGCACCGGGCACACCGAAGGATCGGTCGATCTCGCGCGGCTGGCCGGGCTCGATGCGTCGGGCGTGATCTGCGAGATCATGAACGACGACGGCACGATGGCGCGGATGCCCGAGTGCCAGAAATTCGCCGAGACGCACGGACTTCGCATCCTCTCGATCGCCGAGCTCATCCAGTACCGACTGCAGACGGAGCGGCTCGTCACGCGGGTGCTGTCCGGCGAGGTGGCGATGCCCAGCGGCCGCACCTGGAAGGCCCATGCGTACGAGTCGGCGGTCGAGAGCCGGCAGTTCCTCGCGCTGCAACTGGGCGCCGTCGATCCGCTGCGGCCGACGCTCGTCCGCGTGCATACAGGCAGCGTTCTCGGCGATGTGTTCGGCGCGCGCGGCGGGCAGCGACTCGTCGCAGGCGATGCGGTCGCACGCATCGAGGCCGAGGGCGCGGGCGTGCTGCTCTTCGTGCCCGGGCGCGTGGATCTCGTACGCGACCTCGCCTTCCACACCGGGCAGGAGCTGCCGGTTCCGCCCGTGGAAGAGCATGGTCTCGTGCTGCGGGAGTTCGGCATCGGTGCGCAGGTGCTCGCCGACCTCGGTCTCTCGCGGATTCGCCTGCTGACGAACCGGCCGCGGCGCGTGGCGGGCGTCGATGCCTACGGCCTCGAGATCGTCGAGCAGGTGTTGCTCGACGAGGGGGTGACCGCGAGCGAGCGGGGCGCGGTCACGCACTGAATCGCGATTCAGCGCTGCGTCCCACGACCGTTGGGCGGCGCGATGGAGCGGCGGTCTCGCGACGAGTCGCCGTCATGAGCTTCGAACGAAGGAGAGTCGGCAGATGCGTACCATCGAGGGGCACTTCAGCGCGTCGGATCGCGCGCAGTTCGCGGTCGTGGTCGGGCGTTTCAATCACTTCGTCACCGATCGGCTCGTCGAGGGCGCGCTCGACGGACTGCGCCGTCACGGCGTCGACGACGCGCGCGTGACGATCGTGCGTGTGCCCGGCGCGTACGAGATCCCGCTCGCCGTGCAGCGCGTCGCGAAGAGCGGGCGCTTCGCGGCCGTGATCGCGCTCGGCGCGGTGATTCGGGGCGCGACGCCGCACTTCGAAGCGGTCGCGGGTGAGGTCACCAAGGGGTGCGCGCAGGTGATGTTGCAGACGGGCGTGCCCGTCATCTTCGGCGTGCTCACCACCGACACGATCGAGCAGGCGATCGAGCGCGCGGGTACGAAGGCCGGCAACAAGGGTTGGGAGGCCGCGCTCTCGGCGCTCGAGATGGCGAGCCTCGCGGACGCGTTCACGGCGGACGGTCTCTGAACGACGACGATGGGCACCCGACGCAAGGGGCGCGAGGCGGCGCTCCAGATGCTTTACCAGATGGACACGACGGGCATCGCGGCGAGCGACGCCGTCGGCTTGTACTGGACGCACCTCGCCGGCTCGCGGGAGGGCGAGGAGTTCGCGAACGCCATCGTGCTCGGTTGTGGTCGCGAAGCTGCCCGGATCGACGAGGTCATCCGCCGCATCAGCCAGCACTGGCGGCTCGAGCGCATGGCGCGCGTGGACCGCAACATCCTCCGCCTCGGCACGTACGAGCTGATCGCGGAGCCCGACGTTCCGCGGCGCGTGACCATCAACGAGGCCGTCGAGCTCGCGAAGCGCTTCGGGAACGACACGAGCGCCGGCTTCGTGAACGGCGTGCTCGATCGCATCGCGGCCGAAGTCGGGAAGGCGTAGCCCGCGTGGACGTTCACTTCGTTCCGCCGGACCTTCGGCGGCTCGATGCGCTCCGCAGCGAGGCGCTGTCGATTCCGTTTTTCGAGGACGAGCGCCCACTGGCGGGGGCTCTCGGCCTCGTCGATTGGCGGCTCTCGGGGTTCGTGTCGCGGTTGATCCTGCGTGGGCGGATCAGCGGACGGGGCGGGGAGTGCGTGCTCGTGCCGGCGCGGCCGCGGCTCTCCTTCGAGAAACTCTTCTTGTTCGGCCTGGGTCCGCGTGCGCGCTTCGACGCCGACGTGCTCCGCATCGCGACGTCGCAGATGCTCGGAACGCTCACGCGTGCACGGGTGCGGGCGAGCGTCTTGGTCCTGCCGGGCCGTGTGCTCGGTCTCGTCAGTCCGGTGCAGGCGATGGAGGCCTTCCTCGAGGTCGCCGCGCAGCATCCCGATCACGACGACATCACGCTCGTCGAAGAGACCGACGCGCAACGCGCGATGGAGCCGGTGTTCGAGCGCGATCGGCGCCGAGCGCGGGCCTACATCGCCTGACGATTCGTGCTCAGCGCCTTCGTGCGCCGCGGGACCGAGGTGCCGGACGCGGCTGCGCGATGGTTTCGCCCGGGGGCGGGGGCGGACCTTCACGTAGCTTCTCCCACACCGCGTCGTGCGCGGCGTCGTAGCGAGCGCGTGTCGTGTCGTCCGAGGCGAGTGACGATTCGAGCCGGGCGAGCGTGAGCGCGCGGCTGAGGAAGGCGACGTCACGAACGTCGTCATGGCGCGCGATCTCGTCCCAGGCGTCGCGCGGACTCAGCCCCGCGACACGATATCCCCCGCCGGCGTGCGCGATCGCGAGATCGACGACCTCCGCGTGGAGCGCGTCGCGCGCGCTTCTCTGCTCGTTGTCGGGTAGCAGGCGCGGATCGACGGAGCGCCCCGTGTGTTGCGCGTAGTGCTCGATCCGGCGCCTCGTTTCGGCATCGAGACGCCCTGCACGCCATCCGGCGACGAGGGCCGCGACGCCGACGGTGGCGAGCGCCACATGGAAGCCGAAAGAACCCACGTCGGCCCAGAGAGAAAACGCGCTGGTGGCCGTCAGTGCGGCGCCCCAACCGCGCGTGAACGCCGCGAAAACAGAGGTGTCGTGGACGTCCGCGAGCTCGACGCACGCGCCCGTGGCGGGGTCGAGGACGAGGAAACTCCGCAGGGCCACGAGCGGCAGGCCCATCACGTGCGCGCACTGCGTCTCCACGTAGGAGTCGCCGCTGTCGAGCACGCGCCCCGCCATCCGCACGCCGGCCCACGCGAAGACCACGTGCGGAGCATGCGCTGCGTTCGAAGATGCGCACGAAAGAGCCGTTGACGCATTGCGTCGGGGGGCCGGTCGCATGTCGCACGCTCGCCAGAGCGCCGGGCTGCGTTGTATGTTCCTGCGCGATGCGCACTCCGTCCCTGCATCGCGTGAATGGCTCCGGCCACGTCTTGTCCGCCGTTCTCACCGCCGCGCTCTTCTGCGCCGGCTGCCAGGAGAACGTCGTCACGCAGTTCCCCGAGGGGCTCATCCCCATCGAGGAGAACACGGCGACGCCGCCCGCTCCGACGCCGACGGATCCGTTCCCCGAGGTGCGCTCGTTCATCACGGGCGACGACGACGGCGGCGGCTGGCTCCACGGCTACGCCTACGTGAAGGCGCCGGTCTCGGCGGTGTGGGACGCCTTTCAGGACACCGAGGTCGTCGCCGATCGTCGCGCCATCACCTACTACGAGGCGCGCTGGGACGTCGAGCCGGAGTACGACGTCAGCTTCGTGACCCGCTACTTCATCGAAGACCTCATCACGGTGAGCTTCGACCTCACGTGGCGTCAGAGCGTCGTCGAAGGGACGCTCTCGTCGCCGAGGCGCGTCATCGCCGCCTACCAGAAGACGTGGGGCTCGAGCCTCGTCCGGCGCATGGCGGGCACCGTCGAGCTGCTCGAGGTCGCACCCGGCGTCACGCGCATCGGCTGGGTCCAGCGGCTCGACGGAGCCCGCGTCGACTCGACCAACGTCGCTGCGTGGAACGCCGACCAGTTCACGAACGTCGTCCGCAAGGTCCGCGGAGAGCCGCTGCTCAGCTTCTGAGCGCGCGCCGTGGATCGCTGGCAGTTCTGGCTCGATCGCGGCGGGACGTTCACCGACTGCGTCGCGCGTGAGCCCGGCACGGGCGCGCTGCACGTCGCGAAGGTGCCGTCGTCCGACGAGGCGCCGCTCGTCGCGATCCGCGAGATCCTCAGCCTGCGTCCTGAGGCGCCGATCCCGCCGTGCGACGTCCGCATGGGGACGACACTCGCGACGAATGCGCTGCTCGAGCGGCGCGGGGCGCGCGTCGGGCTCGTCGTCACGCGCGGCTTCGCGGACGTGCTGCGCATCGGTGACCAGACGCGTCCGTCTTTGTTTTCCTTGGCGATCGAGCGTCCAGCGCCCCTCGCGGAAGCCGTCCTCGAGACCGATGCGCGCGGCTCGCATGACGGCACGCCAGGCAGGCCGCCGGACGCGGAACGACTGCGCGCGGAGCTTGCTGCGTGGCGCGCGCAGGGCATCGAGAGCCTCGCCATACTCGTGCTGCACGCGTATCGGGAGCCGGGGGCCGCTCAGGAGCGCGAGATCGCGCGTATCGCGGCGTCCATCGGTTTCGCTGACGTGGCGTGCTCCCACGAGGTGGACCCGGAAATCGGACTCGTCGCGCGCGGACAGACGACCGTCGCGGACGCCTACCTCACGCCGCTCCTGCGGGCGTATCTCGCGAAGCTTCGCGCCGCGCTCCCTGGAAGCACGCTGCGTCTGATGCAGTCGGGGGGCGGACTCGCGGACGTCGCGCGCTTCCGTGGGCGCGACGCGGTGCTCTCCGGTCCTGCGGGCGGGGTCGTCGCGCTGGGGCACGTCGCGCGTGCGGTCGGCAGCGCGCGCGCGCTCGGCTTCGACATGGGCGGCACGTCCACCGACGTGTCGCGCTTCGACGGTGCGCCCGAGCGGCACTTCGAAGCCGAGGTCGCGGGCGTGCCCCTGCGCGTGCCGGTCATGGCGATCCACACCGTCGCGGCGGGCGGCGGTTCGCTCTGCCGCGTCGAAGGCGAGGGGAGCGCCGCGCGACTCGCCGTCGGTCCGGAGAGCGCCGGCGCGCGCCCCGGCCCGCTCTGCTATGGGCACGCCGATGCCGCCGCCCTGACGGTCACCGACGTCAACCTCGCCCTCGGTCGCCTCGCCGGCGATCGCTTCCCGTTCCCGCTCGACGCCGCGCTTGTCCGCACGACGCTCGGCACGCTCTCGCAGCGCTGCGGATTCTCCCCCGAAGTGCTTGCAGCGGGCTTTTTTCGTATCGCGAACGAGAGCATGGCCGAGGCCATCCGCCGCGTGTCGATCGGGCGCGGGCACGACGTCCGCGAGCACGCGCTCGTCGTGTTCGGGGGCGCGGGCGGGCAGCACGCCTGCGCGGTGGCGCGCATCCTCGGCATGCGGCGCATCGTGTCGCATCCGCTCGCCGGCGTGCTCTCCGCATTCGGGATGGGCGTGGCGCCGCTCGCATGGCACGGGCACGAGGATCTCGGTCGCCTTCCGCTCGACGCATCCGCGCTGGCAGCGCTCGAGCCGCGCCGGTCGAGGCTGTATGCGTCGGGTCGCGCCGCGCTCCTCGCCGATGGCGCCGTGTCGGAGCGCATTCGCGTCGAGTCCCACGTCGTGCTGCGGCATCCGGGGACGGAAGCGGCGATCGGGCTTCCGCTCGCGGCCGTGCTCGACGCGGACGCTGCACGCGCGCTGCGACAGGCCTTCGACGACGCGCATCTGCGCGAGCTGGGGTATGCGCGCCCCGCGGATCCCGTCGAGCTCGTGTCCTTGCGCGTGGATGCGCACGCCGCGCCTGAGCCGCCCTCGCTGCCTGCGCTCGCGCCACGACACGCTGTGCCGCGTCCGCTCCGCACCACGCGACTCTTCGCCGCGGGTCGTTTTCACGACGACGTGCCCGTCTACCTCCGCGAGTCTCTGGGCGCCGGCGCCGAGCTTCCCGGCCCGGCGCTCGTGCTCGAGGCCACGGCGACGTTCTGCGTCGATCCGGGCTTCGTCCTGCGCGTCGATGCTCAGGGCACGTTGTTGATCGACGACGTGGGCGAAGCGGCGCGAATCGCCGTCGAACCCCCGATCATCGAAGATCTCCGCTTTTTTCCGGCTTTCGAGGGTGTTTCCGATTCGTCGGCCCTGCGTCCTGCGGCACCGGATCCCATCGATCTCTCGATTTTCTCGAATCTCTACACCTCGATCGCGGAGCAGATGGGCGTCGTGCTCGGGCGGACGGCGACCTCGACGAACATCCGCGAGCGGCGCGACTACTCGTGCGCGATCTTCGATGCGGCGGGCGGTCTCGTCGTCAACGCGCCGCACATTCCCGTGCACCTCGGCGCCATGAGCGAGTCGGTGCGCGCCGTTCATGCCGCGCATCCGGAGCCCGCGCCGGGCGACGTCTACGTCACCAACGATCCCGCGGGCGGCGGCTCGCATCTGCCCGACATCACCGTGGTCACGCCCGTTCACGACGCGGACGGCGTGCTGCGTTTCTTCGTGGCGAGCCGGGGGCACCACGCGGACGTCGGTGGGACGACGCCGGGTTCGATGCCGCCCGACGCGCGCACGCTCGCGGAAGAGGGCGTGGTCTTCCGCGCGATGCGCATCGTGCGTGATGGTGTCTTCGATCGGGCGGCGGTCCTCGGCGTGCTCGCGAGTGGGGCGTACCCCGCGCGCCGCCCTGCGGAGAACATCGCGGACCTCGAGGCGCAGATCGCGGCGAACCGCACGGGTGCGCGCCTCCTGCTCGAGGCCTGCGCGCGCCATGGCGAGCCGCGCGTGTCGGCCTACATGGCGCACGTGCAGGACGATGCGGCGCGCCGCGTGGCCGCAGCCATCCGCACGCTGCCGCGAGGCGTGCGCCGCTGCGAGGACGCGCTCGACGACGGCACGCCCGTCGCCGTCACGATCGAGGCCTGCGACGACGGCACGCTGCGGATCGACTTCGAAGGCACGGGCGCCGAGCACCCCGGCAATCTGAACGCGCCGCGCGCCGTCACGGTGGCCGCGGTGCTTTACGTGCTGCGCTGCCTCGTCGGGGCACCGATCCCGCTGAATGGCGGGTGCCTGCGCCCCGTGACGCTGCGCGTGCCCGCGCGATCGCTGCTCGATCCGGGGCCGGAGCGCGCGGTCGCGGCCGGTAACGTCGAGACCGCCCAGCGCGTGGTCGATGTCCTGCTCGGCGCGCTCGGTCTCGCTGCGGCCAGCCAGGGCACGATGAACAACCTGACGTTCGGCGACGACACGTTCGGCTACTACGAGACGCTCGGCGGCGGCGCGGGCGCGACGCGCACGCATCCCGGCGCGAACGCGGTGCACACGCACATGACCAACACGCGCCTCACCGATGTCGAAGTGCTCGAGGCGCGACACCCCGTGCGCGTGCGGACGCTCGCCGTGCGGCGCGGCTCAGGGGGGCAGGGCGCGCAGCCCGGCGGAGATGGTCTCGTGCGCGAGCTCGAGCTGCTCCGCCCACTGCGCGTGTCGTTGCTGGCCGAGCGTCGCGCGCGGGCACCGTGGGGCATCGAGGGTGGTGGCGCGGGCCGACCGGGGCGCGACACGCTCGACGGAGCGCCGCTTGGCGCGAAGGCGAGCGTCGATGCGCCGGCGGGCGCGGTGCTGCGGATCGAGACGCCGGGCGGCGGTGCCTTCGGCGCGCCGGATCGCGATCCGCAGACGGCGGGATGAGCTTCAGCGCGGGGCGTTCGTCGACTCGGGCGTCTCGGGCACCTCGAGCCGCTCGCTCACGGCGCGCAGGACCTCGGACGTTGCGCGCAGGGTCGCGGCGCTCGCGTCGAGCGCCGAGCGGCCCATGCCGACGCCGTGGCGCGCCCACACGAGCCCGACGCGCGCGAGCGCACCGAGGGCATCGACGAGCACGTAGTCGGTCTCGGGCTGCACGCCGGCCGTGTGGCGCGTGTCGTCGTTGTTCGCGGTCGTGGTCTCGGGGGCGGTGGTCTCAGCGGTCGTGTCGATGGGGCTCATGGGGGACTCCAGGGGGCGATGGGTGGATCGGGGAATGGGGGATCGGGATGAAATCGTGAACGACGTTCACGGTTCGTGGGATGTCGGCGCCGCGCGTCCGGGGAGGCACTCGCGCCCGACGAGCACGCGCGGGCCGGGTGTCTCGCGGATGCCGAGAAACGCCTCGTCGCCTGCGTCGAGCGCGCGGCCGCAGAGCACGCAGCGCGCGCTCGTGGCGAGGAAGAGGGGTTGAAATCCGAGCACGCCCGCGAGCGGGGCGACGGGCGGCGCGGGGGCGGAGGGAGCAGAAGGGGCGCTCTCCTGCGTGGTCACGTCGGCGCGCGTCGGTGCGACGACGGGTCGGGGCGGCACCACGCGCTCACGAAGTCGCACGCGTTCCTCGGCGATGCGGTCGGACCAGCCACGGATTCCGCCCTCGGTGCGGCGCGACACGCGGTCCGCCGCTTCGACGGCATCCTCGAGGATCGCGCGGACCACGTTCGATACGGGCACGCGCAGCGAGGTCGCGAGGCGCTTCAGCTCGTCCTCGAGGACGCCCGGGACGCGGGTGTGCAGGACGCGCTCCTTACGGCTGCGCGCGTCATCGGCGGCGTCTGCCTCGTCCTCGGGCGCTTCGTCGGCGCGCGGGCGCTCGGCCGTCGGGAACGCAGACGCGGTGTTCTCGGAGGGAGATGCGCCAGGTGCGGTCGCGGTGTCGTCTGCAGGCGCCTTCGAGTCGTCGTGTGTCACGGGGCGATAGATGTGTCACGCCGTGATTCAAGTCAAGGAATATGTGACACGTTGTGTGTCACGGTTTGGTCAGCAGCGGGGTGTGTCACAAGGCCAAGGCACCTCGCCCCCTTCGATTCGCAGCGGTCGACGGCCCTGCGCGGCGCTGCTAGCATCGCGCCGCCCATGCGTACGACTCTCCTTGCTCTCCCCGCGTGTCTGCTCCTGCTCACCGGCTGCCCTGCGTTCACCGCCGGCGATGAGCCCTCGTTCCAGCCCGGCCCCGCCGCCGAGCCTGCGGACGCTCCTGCCGTCGGCGAGCGCCCCGCCGCGCCCCCGACGCCGCCTCCACCGCCGCGCCCTGCGGCTCCGGCGCCCGGTGCGATCGCAGCGCCGCCCGACGTCGGTGCCGTGCCCGGCGATGCGCAGCGTACGCCGAGCGGCCTCGCCTCGAAGGTCGTCACGCCCGGTCGCGGCACGCGGCATCCGGCGGCGACCTCGCGTGTCGAGGTGCACTACACCGGCTGGAAGACGGACGGCTCGATGTTCGACTCGTCGGTGCAGCGCGGCACGCCCGCGACCTTCCCGCTGAACGGCGTCATCCGCGGCTGGACGGAGGGCGTCCAGCTCATGGTCGAGGGCGAGAAGCGCCGCTTCTGGATCCCGGCCGACCTCGCGTACGGCGAGAACCCCGGCGGCGGTCGCCCCGGCGGCACGCTCGTCTTCGACGTCGAGCTGCTGCGCATCCTCGACTGACCGCGGCGCATCCCTCCGCGCCAACGCCGCCACTGCTCCACTCGCTGCGGCCGCGCGGCGCGTGATTCGCCCGGACACCGAGGCCGCCGTGACCGATTCGACTCCCGAGACGCCCGACTACAAAGCCACGATCCGCCTCCCGAAGACCGACTTCCCGATGAAGGCCAACCTGGCCCAGCGGGAGCCGGAGACCCTCGCCCGCTGGGCTGGTGAGCACGTGTACGAGCGCGCTCTCGAAGCGCGTGCCGACGCGCCCGCGTTCGTCTTTCACGACGGGCCGCCGTACGCGAACGGGCACATCCACTACGGGCACATCCTCAACAAGGTCCTCAAGGACATCGTCACGAAGTACCAGCTGCTCGCGGGGCGCTCGGCGCGCTTCGTCCCCGGCTGGGACTGCCACGGTCTGCCCATCGAGTTGAACGTCGAGAAGGCGCACCGTGGGAGTACGCGCCCCGCGCTCCGGGCGGCGTGCCGCGTCGAGGCCGAGAAATGGATCGACGCGCAGCGTGACGAGTTCCGGCGCCTCGGCGTGTTCGGCACGTGGGACGCGCCGTACCTCACGATGCACCCCGTCTACGAGCAGGGCATCGTCGAGTCGCTCGCTGCGTTCGTGAAGCACGGCCTCGTCTACCGCGGGAAGAAGCCCGTCTATTGGTGCGGCAACGACCGCACGGCGCTCGCCGAGGCCGAGGTCGAGTACGCGCCGCACACGAGCCCGAGCATCTACGTGAAGTTCCCGCTCGTCG
>Ga0172372_10011948_pt1 | contig 10962 bp, 16 predicted proteins | sample LakKiv5m_2_FD_114544 | JGI IMG/M metagenome (GOLD analysis project Ga0172372, IMG submission 114544) | Freshwater microbial communities from Kabuno Bay, South-Kivu, Congo - kab_092012_9.5m | ecosystem: Environmental > Aquatic > Freshwater > Lake | place: Democratic Republic of the Congo... | reverse complement strand
CGGGCGCAGGCAACACCACCGCCAGCAGCAAGCCCAGCTCCATGCCCCAGGTGGAAAATCGGGCGGTCTTCATGGTTTGTGGGGCAGGGCGACGACCGACTGCCTCTCCCAGCCTGCGGGCTTGAATTGCGTCTGCGCCATTTGAACTTTGGCATGGGCTTGGCTGCGCGCCTGCGTCAGCAGTTCTGCCAAAGCCTGTGGGCTGAGCGCTTTGAAGTCCAAGGTGACACGTTCGCCTTGGCGGTTGAATTTGACTTGGCCACCCAAAGCCTGGGCCAAGGCTTGCAAAGTTTGCGCGGCTTGCTCGGGGCTGATGCGGCTTTGCTGACGCAGTCGTTGGGCTTGTTGTTGCAAGGCTTGCAGCTGCGCGGTTTGTTGCGCCAGGCGAGCGCGTTGTGCGTCACTCGTGCGCAGCACCTGCAGCGCAGGAGACACCGCCCATTGCCAAACAACCAGCAGCAAAACCAAACCCAGCGCCCATTGGAGGCCAATTTGCTCGCGCGGGCTGCGCTGTGACAGCCATTGATTCCAAGCGTTCATGGCCCGCTCTCGGTTCGCATCAGGGCTTGGTTGCCGTTCACGCGGAATTGGTAACCCAACTCGGTCCAAGGCACCTGCGAGAGTTTTTGCAAGGTGTTGGCGGGGACATCAGTCAGGCGCAATTCACCCAGTCGGTAGTCGAGTTTGGCCGGTGGCGTGGTGTCGGGCCAATGCGCTGACAAGGTGAGCAGCATGGCATCCAAATCCGCGGTTTGCGGCAGGCCTGCGCCTTGTTGCAGGGCTTGCACTTGGCGTTGCATTTGCAGCGGCGCATCCACCACCACCGTGACTTGGGGAAAGCTGTCTTTCAAGATCTGGGTCATTGCCGCTTGTTGCTTGGTGATGGTCGCTTGCTCGCGCCAAGCCCAAGCATTCAGGCCCACCAATTGCACCAGCACCAGCCCCAACAAACCACGCCGTACGCTGTGCCATTCGGCGCCGTGCCAGAGGCTGCGCCAAGCCTGTTGCAACCAGCGCTGGCCGCGCAGGCGACTGTTTTGCGCCCATTCGCCTTGCGCCATATTCCATTCGGAGGAGGCCGCTTGCAGCCAGCGTTGCTGGGCGGTTTGAAGCTGGGCAGGTTCTTGGCTCCAGCGGTGGGCATGTTCGGCCACCGAGGGTTCGGCCCACACAGCGGCATGGGAGAAATTGGTCACTGAGGCCGCAGCCGTGGCTTGGGGCGGCAACCGCCACACGGTGGCGGCTTGCGCGAGCAGGGCTTGCAACTGACCGTTGTGGTTCAACAAATGCAAAACAGGCGCTTCGCTGGTTTGTAACTCAGGCACCAAGCGTTGCACCCGCACACCAGCGGCTTGCAACGGGGCCAGGGCTTGGCGCAACCAGTGTTTGGCACAGGCCAACACCAACACTTGGCCACCCTGGCGCAGGGCTTTGCCAGAAGCGGGTGACAAGATCAAATGCATGTCTTGGGGGTCTTGCAGCACCTGCTCTTCCAACAGGCTTTCCAAAACGGCGTTACTGCGTTGACCGACACCAGGCGGCAGGTTCACGGCGTGCCACGACAGCACTTGCCACGGCACCACGGCCACCACCTCACCGTTGCTGAGCGGCAGTTGGCTGGCTGAGGCTTGACCGCTGCCCGACAGATTCAAGCCATCAGCGCTGACCACAAAGTCCAATGGGGTGGGGTGCAAAGGGTCGAGGTAGATGATCAGCATGGCGGCTCGATTGTAGAGAGGCACCCTGGTTCGCCCAGCAACGGACGCAGTTCCCGCCAAACTGCTTTGGTCTCCATGCCATCGCGCACCACCAAGGCGCGTTGCAGCACGCTCACCTCGTGTTGCCGCAATTGGCCGACCACTTCGAAATAGCGGGTGTAGACACTGTGCCGGCTGTCGCTCACACCCAGGGTGTCTGCGCCCATGCGCGTGCGCAGGTGCTCCAAGTTGTCAAAGGGTTGTTGATTGCGCTCGCGCACCCAGTTTTGAGCTGCGGCCAGACTCAAACCCGGCACACTGGCCGACAACACCTCGGCGCTGGCGGTGTTGACGTTCACCGGCGTGGCGCTGGGCAAGACCGTGATGTAGGGTGACAAACGCGTCAAACTGCGCGGGCTCATGCCCAGCCAGCTGAGTTGTTCGAGACGTTGGGGTGGCAATGGCGCTTGCAAGGGCGGGGTGGTTTGCAAAGTGGCTTCCAAAGCCTTGGTCCAGGCCAGCAACTCGGCCTCGGGCAGATTCAAGAGTTGGTACAGCCGTGCAAAACTGCGCAACTCGACGCTGTTCAAATGACCACCCGTCACCAAATTAGTCACATTCAACCGCGCTTGCATATCGCTGATGCGCCCCGATAAAAACACCTGCTCGGCCAAGCCATCGCGCAGCGTGAGCGTGCCGCCTGGCGCTGCGGCCAAGAAATTCGACAAACGCGCTTCACGCAAGGGCGTGGCCCATGGCTCGGCCAAGTGGTCGGTGTTACCGGATCGGCCGTCCTCGCGCAGCACCACCCGCGCCCAGTCCTGGGCACCCAGCAACAGCCAATGGGCTTGTTGCGCGTCGCGTTCAGCGGTTTCCACCGACAGGGTGCGCCACTGTTGCCACAGGGCGGAGGAGGCCAGCACGGCAATCAAGGCCACGGTGAGCAAGGCCATCAGCAGGGCAGCGCCTGATTGCTTGCAGTCACCCTGCGCAGGCTGGCCTGGTTTCTCAGCCCATCGATCGAAGCCGCAGGCGCTGGACGGCAGCGGGGGCTTCATCGGTTGCCAGGCCCACCACGGCTGGGGTTGAAGTCGGGGCGCACCCAGTCGAGGGTGAGGGTCCCTTGGTCCAGGCTGTTGGGGGTATTCTGGAGGTTGAGGTTACTGTCGCCGTTGTCGAGTTGCAGCACCATGCGAATCGCGTCGGGCGTTTTGAGGAGCGCTTGGGTTTGTTGGCCATCGCTGCTGAGCGGATTGGCCCAGGCGTTGTCCCGCAAATAAAACACCAGCCAACGGCCCGCGGGCATCAGCTTGGCCTCTTGTTGCAAGGCTTGGCTGCTCGGGTTTTGCCCCCATTGCGCGGCTTCGCTCCAGGCTTGTTCCACTTGGGCACGGTTGCGCAAATCGGCCGATTGCCAGCGACGCCATTGGCCATCGCGCACGGTCCAAGCGGTCACCAGCAAGCCCGCGTCTTGGCCTTGCGGCAAGGGCGTGCTGCTGCGACGCAGCAAGCGCATCACCCGACCATCCCAGGCCAGCGAACTGCCGCCCAGGACACCGGGCAGGGTTTGCATGGCCAGCAAATCGGCCCGCCATTGCGACAAACCCGTTTGGGCGGCGGCCACGCTGTCAATGCGAGCCTGGGTGCTGTCGCGGGTGCGCAACATGGAGTCCAAGCCGCGCCAACTCAGCAACGCCAGCACCGCCATCAAGGCCAAGCCGACCAGCAGTTCCACCAAAGTGATGCCTCTGGCGTTCACGGCAGTAACGCCTCAGCACTGTGGTGATGCGCAGCACCGGGGTTTGCGCGTCCATCACTTGCGCATCCACACGCCGGAATGAAGGGTTGGGCGTGGTCGCCACCGTGAGCACCACCTTGAACTTGAATTGGGCTTGCGGGCAGTCCAGTCGTTGCTCACCCACATTGGCGAACTGCGGCGAGACGCGCAACTGCTGCAAGGCGTTGTCGGCACACACCTGCGCCAACAACACCTGCCATTGGCGCTGGGCATTGCCGGTCATGCTGGAAGCGGCCCGCAAACCCGCCATCAGGCTGATGGACAAAATGGCCAGCGCCACCAGCACCTCGATGAGGGTGAAGCCTTTGTTGTTCATGGTTGCACCTTGAAAGCTTGCACACCATCGCTTTTGAGCAACAAGCTGCCGCCATTGAGCATGAGTTGAAACTGCATGGCGGCTTGCACCGGTTCGGCGCTGATCACCCATTCGGCGGGCTGCACCTCGGTGCCGGGGTGCAGCCAGGTCATGGTTTGCAGCGGCGGCCCTTGCAGCGGCAGGCTGCGCAACGTGAAGCCTTGCGCATCACTGCGCCACAGCATGGGTGTGCTGCGGCTGCGGGCTTGGGCTTTGGCGTTTTCCAACACCGCCACCAAGCGGTCGGCTTCTTGAATGAGTTTTTGTGGCGGCGCATCGCGCAAGCTCAGCACCACCAAGCTGCTGCCAATGGCCACCAAGGCCATCACCACCAGCAACTCGATCAGCGTGAAGCCATGTTGGCGGCGCATGCAGCGTCAGCTCAAGGGCCGTGTCATTCCCAACTTCCGATGTCGGCGTTGTTGCCTTCGCCACCAGCTTGGCCATCCGCGCCAAAGGACAGCACATCCACCTCACCTTTGAGGCCTGGGTTCATGAACTGGTAGGGGCGGCCCCAGGGGTCGTTGGGCAGTTTGTCCACATAGGGTTTCCAATTGGTGGGGATGGCGCCCACCGTGGGCTTGGTCACCAAAGCCGCCAGGCCTTGCTCGGCGCTGGGGTACTGCTGGTTGTCCAAGCGGTACAGCTTCAGGGCTTGCATCAGGTTGTTCACATCGGTGCGGGCGGCGGTGGCGCGGGCATCATCGGCGCGGTTCAACACATTCGGCACGATCAGCGCAGCCAAGACGCCAATGATGACCAGCACCACCATCAACTCGATCAGCGTGAAGCCGCGCTGAAGCGTCGTGATGCGTGGGTTGGAAGTGGCTTGAGCGGCGTGGGTCATGGTGTTTTTCGCTTGAGAGAGACAGCCTGCATGATAATGCGCCGATGCGTCAATCTATCGCCTCTTCCCGCTCTTCAGCGCTTCCCGTTTGGGCTGCGCCCGCTGCAAGTTTTTTGGTTTGGGCAGCCGCCACCGCATCCCTGGTGGCCTGGGGTTTGGCGTTTTGGCCGGACGATGGCCGACCCTTGGCCAACAGCGTGTCCATGGAGACCGCCAGCAGCCAAGCAGGTGCAAGCAATCAGGACACAGCAGCAGCGAGCAAGGGCATGGCTGCAAACACGTCAACAGCAGATTTAGGCAAGGTGTTGGGAGCCAGCACCATCGTTGCAGCAGAACCCGCCGCCCCCAACTTGGTCAGTCGCTTGGCCTTGGTCGGGATTGCCAAACGCGGCAAAGAATTTTCAGCACTCATCGCTGTGGACGGCCAAGCCGCCAAGCCCTTTGCCAAAGGCGCCGAAGTGCTGCCCGGCTTGGTATTGCAAAACGTGAGCTTGCAACAAGCCAGCTTGGGGGCCAGCATCAGCAGCCCAGCGCAAATTCAATTGGACATGCCCAAGCGGGCCGAGCCTGCCAGGGGCGTGGTGCAGTGATGCATTAATTGATGCAAAATTGCATCAAATAAGCAGCAGGAGGACCCCATGCGAACCACTGTCACGATTGATGATGCGCTCTACGAACAAGCGCTGGCGTTGGCTGATCCGTCGATGAACAAGGCGGATTTGCTGAAAGAGGCCATCCACACTTTCATACGGGTTCAGGCCGCCAAACGCTTGGCCGCACTGGGCGCTGCAAGTCCTGAGATGCAGGACATACCGCGTCGCAAATCAAGACCCTCATGAAACTTGTTTTGGTGGACACCTCTGTTTGGGTGGAACACTTCCGCTTCGGTCATTCCCATTTGGCACATTTGCTGGCGCAAGATCAGGTTTTGATGCATCCGATGGTGCTGGGCGAAATAGCTTGCGGCAGCCCGCCTGATCGACTTTTGACGCTCAAAAACCTTTCGCTTTTGAGATCAATGCAGGTGGCCACGGTGGATGAAACCCTGAGATTCATGGACACCGAGCAACTCTATGGACAGGGATGTGGTTTGGTGGATATGTTGCTGCTGGCCTCCACGATCATCACCCCCGGTGCGCAACTCTGGAGCTTGGACAAACGATTGTCAGCGTTGGCTGATCGGTTTGGTGTGATCTACCAACCTGATTTGTAGTTTTTTCCCGCAGGCTTGGGCGTAACGGCGCAGTGTTTTCAAGGAAGGCGAATAGTCCTCTTTGATCAAACTCGATTCAATGCGAGCCAACACGGGTTGGCTCACGCCCATGCGCAAAGCGACATCTGCTTGCGTCAATCCAGCCTCTTTTCTGGCAGCCAATAACGCCTTGAGTTGATCAAACTCTTCCGCAAGATCAGCGTAGGTTTGTTTGAACTCCGGATCCTTCGCGGACTTCTTGGCGGCTGATTTCTGAGGGCTGAAGGGAATCGGCTTGAATGTGCTGTCTTTAGAAGTTTTCATCTTGCACTACTTTCAGTCTAGAAATCGCCATTTTTAAATCCTTTTCTTGTGTGGTCTGGGTCTTCTTGATGAACCCATGCAAAACAACAATTCGTTGACCTTTCAGGCAGCAATACATCGCTCTTGCAATACCTTCTTGGCCGTGGGCTCGAATTTCAAACAATCCGCGTCCCATGGCTCGTGTGTATGGCAAGCCAAGATCAGGGCCAGAAATTTGCATTTGCTCGGTGATCCTCAAAAAACTGGCGTAGATGCCTTTGGGCCAAGCCTCAATGGTTTGCTGAACTTTTTGATTGAAGAAGAAAAGTTTATATTTCAAATTATAGCCTATAAGCTATGACTTAGCTGTTGAAAAAACCCACTTCGTTGCCGAGGTGGGTTCGCGTTACAAACCTCAAACTGGCGGGAGCCAGCTAGGAAATTAGAACGAGTGGTGAATGCCCAGAGCTGAGCCAGAGACCTGAACTTTTGAAGGTGCCTTCAGTTCCAATTGGCCGGTTTGTGCGTAAATGATGGTGCGCTTGCTCAGGGCAAAGTTCAGGCCCACTTGGTAGCCGTCGTGCTTGTCGCCACCAGCTTTGCCTTCACTGACGGAGGCCCACACATTGGCATTGCCACCAAAAGGCACGCTGACCGTGCCGAAAGTGTTGTCAATGGATTTAGAGCCAACTTTCATTTTGCTGTTGTTGATAGAGATCTTGGCCATGCCGAGGTTGTAGCTGGCAGACATGGTGGTCAATTCATTTTTACCGGCTGTAGAAATGTTATTTGTTGCTAGCAGTCCGATACCCGTGTTCTTGACTTCATCGTAGGTGATGCCAGCGTACAACGGACCAGAGGCGTAGGACAGATTGACGCCGTAACCATCACCAGTGGCTTTACCGCCATTGGCTGTGTTGGCTTCACCGTAGACGATGGTGGCACCTGCTTTCAAACCAGCGGCCAATTCAGGCAAGTCGTATTGAAGCGCATTGTTTTGACGAAGTGGCGCATCAGAGCCGCCGATGCATTTCGAATAAGCCAACAAGACGCAATAAGAAGCATTGCCAGCCACGCCTGTGGCGCCGCCTGGGTCGACTCCCACCACGTTGTTGAAGGCTTGTGCGTATTGCTTGCCGATGCGCAATGCGCCAAATCCACCATTCAGGGAGACATATGCCTGACGGTTCCACATGCCAGCTGCGCCCGTGCTGTTCTCATCAACAGCTGGCGACATTTCAATCAAAAAGCTTGCTTTGAGGCCTTCAGTCAATTCTTCAGAACCTTTCACGCCCAAAGAAGACCCACCCATTTGGATGGAGGCAAATCCACTTTTCTCATCAGCTGTTTTGCCACCCATCTTGGTAGTAGATGAGTTCCAAGCTTGGTCGACGTTTCCGTAAAGGGTCACTTGAGCAAAAGTGACGCCAAATGACAACAAAGAGGCTACTGCAACGAGGGTTTTTTAATTATTATGAATCATTGATGTTAATATTTATTGACTTTTAAAATCTTTGACCACCTTTGGATATAAGACCATGCAGCCTCAAACAGTGAACTATTCAATTAAAAATATTCAAGCATCTGCGCCTGTAAATACCCCAAACCTGGCCGCTGATGTATTCAATTGGATGCCTGGGCCATTTAAAAGTAGCAAAGCCCACGTTCCGACCAAAGAATTTAAATTAAATAAATCATTATTTAAAGATCATGTAGCCTTAAATAACTCGAATACGGACAACACCCTGCCAGGTGAATTTGTCGGGATTCAAGAGGTCATTTCCATCATCTTGGCGCAAGAAAAACACAAGGTTTCGCGCAACGAGGTGACCGAAGGCACCTACCGCATGACCAAAGTGAGGCTAGAAACCAACATTGCAGAGTTTTTTGCCTTCACCGACTTGCGCCGCATCAACACCGCCAGCATCCAGCAGTTCATCGATTTTTTGTCCGACAAGGAGCTGTCCACCCCCACCATCGTGGGTTACATCGCCCAGTTGCGCAAAGTGCTGCGCTACTTGGTGGAAAAAGACATCATCCCGCAGATGCCCTTGTTCCCCAAAATGAAAGTGACGCAAAAGCCGCGTGGCGCCTTCACCGTCACCGAGTACGCCGCCGTGCTGCGCCAGGCCAAGGTGTTGCGCCAGCATGTGTTTGTGTGGAACAAGCCCGACACCCGATTTCACATCAAGCCGATCTACCGCAGCATGCCCCTGGAGATGAACTGGCTGATCCGCTTCATGGTCTACACATTTTTGCGCCCCGGCGACATTCGACAGCTGAAAAACAAGCACATCGAAATCATCTCGGGCAAGTTCAACTACCTGCGGCTGACACCGCCCGAAATCAAACGCCACAAAGCGCCCACGGTCAGTTTGCCGCAGGCGGTGAACATTTACAAAACCGTGTTGAAGCACCACACCGCGCAAGGCTTTGGCGGCCCCGAAGACTATGTGTTTTTTCCGGAAGAAAAAAACCGCTTGCGTGCCCTGAACACCATCGGCTGGCTGTTCAACTGGATCATGAACTCCCTGGGTTTGAAAGCCGGGCCGCATGGTGCGGACCGCAGCTTTTACAGCCTGCGCCACACCGCCATCACTTTCCGCCTCATCTTCGGCGGCAACATCGACCTGCTCACGTTGGCCCGCAACGCCCGCACCTCGGTGGAGATGATCGAGAAGTTCTACGCCTCCACCTTGTCCGCCGAGATGAACATCCAGTTGCTGCACAGCAAAAGACGGTCGTAGCGCACACGCAATGTGTGCAGGGGTCACACCCTGAACCACCCTGAAATTTCTAGACTGGTTGAACCTGGTGCACTTGCTGGTCGGCAGTCTGTTGGCCAAATTGCGGAAGCAATTCAAGCGCACTGTTTGTTCAACCCGTGTTGGCTAAAATTTCATGGAAAAGCGCACACCGCATTGCAAATTGCTGAAAATACAAGCGCTGGTTCGTGCTGGAAAGGTGAGAACAACGAATTCTTCGCGACTTGGAGCCAGTGCGCTGGGCTTGACGCTTTCAGACATACTTCAAGTGGTATTGGCACTCCAAGCCACTGACTTCTACAAAAGCATGACCACCCATGCCGACCACAAGCTCTGGCAAGATGTCTACCGACCGAGCACCCCATTTGGTGAGATTTACATCAAACTCACTGTCGTCAACGATGTTTTGATTGTGTCTTTCAAGGAGCGATGACCATGAAATGCCCAGTTTGTGGTGAAGCAGAATTGTTAAAAGAAACCCGTGATCTACCCTATACCTGTAAGGATCAGACCACGGTCATCGTGGCTGTCAGAGGTGAGTTTTGCCCGGCTTGCAATGAGTCCGTCTTGGATCTGCTGGAATCCAACCGGGTCATGCAAGAAATGCAAGCCTTTTCAAGGCTCGTGAACGCGCCTCAAAAAGCAGCCAACGCTTGACAGCAAAAGAAGGTCGTAGCGCACACGGCTCTGCCAGTTATTGCCGCAAAAACAGCTTGTAAACCGGGTTGTCGGTTTCATCCACGTGGGGGTAGCCCACGGTTTGCAAAAACTTCTCGAAGCTGGCGTTGTCTTTCTCGGGCACTTGAAGGCCCACCAAAATCCGGCCGTAGTCGGCACCTTGGTTGCGGTAGTGAAACAAGCTGATGTTCCAGCCCGGGCGCATGGCTGATAAAAACGTCATCAAGGCACCGGGCCGCTCGGGGAACACAAAGCGCAGCAAGCGTTCGTTATGCGCCAGTGCGGAATGCCCGCCCACCATGTGCCGGATGTGTTCTTGGGCCAGGTCGTCGTGGCTCAGGTCCAGCGCTTCAAACCCATGCTTTTTCAAATGCAGCGCTATCTTGCTGCTTTGCCCCGGGCCGCTGGTGGTCATGCCGACAAACACATGGGCTTTGGCGGCGTCGCTGATGCGGTAATTGAACTCGGTGATCGAGCGCGGGGTTTTACTGCCGCCAAAGGCTGGCAGGTCGCCCAGCAATGCACAAAACCGCTTGAAGCTGCCGCGCTCTTCCGGGATGGTGACGGCAAACAAAGCCTCGCGTTCCTCGCCCACTTCGGCGCGCTCGGCCACGAAGCGCAGCCGGTCAAAGTTCATGTTCGCGCCACACAAAATGGCGGCATAGGTTTCGCCCTGGGTTTTGTGTTGCGCCACATACTTTTTCAGGGCGGCCACGGCCATCGCGCCAGAGGGCTCGACGATGCTGCGGGTATCCACAAAAACGTCTTTGATGGCCGCGCACACGGCGTCGGTATCGACGCTGATGTACGCGTCCACCAAGTGCTTGGCCACGCGAAAGGTTTCCTCGCCCACCAATTTCACGGCGGTGCCATCGGCAAACAAACCCACATCGTTCAAGGCCACGCGTTTGCCCGCTGTCACCGACTGCAGCATGGCGTCGGAGTCGTCCATTTGCACACCAATCACCCGGATGTCGGGGCGCACCGCCTTGATGTAATTGGCCACGCCGCTGATAAGACCGCCGCCACCAATCGCCACAAACACCGCATGCAAGGGGCCTTGGTGCTGCCTGAGCATTTCCATGGCAATAGTGCCTTGGCCAGCAATCACTTCGGGATCGTCAAACGGGTGGATGAAGCTCAGGCCTTGCCTGGTGCCCAGCTTCACCGCGTGGGCGTAGGCATCGGAATAGCTGTCGCCGTGCAGCACCACCGCGCCGCCCAGCGCCTTCACCGCATCGATTTTCAAAGCGGGTGTGGTGACGGGCATCACGATGATGGCGCGGGTGCCCAGCTTGCGCGCGCCCAGCGCCACGCCTTGCGCATG
>Ga0172372_10011947_pt1 | contig 10963 bp, 11 predicted proteins | sample LakKiv5m_2_FD_114544 | JGI IMG/M metagenome (GOLD analysis project Ga0172372, IMG submission 114544) | Freshwater microbial communities from Kabuno Bay, South-Kivu, Congo - kab_092012_9.5m | ecosystem: Environmental > Aquatic > Freshwater > Lake | place: Democratic Republic of the Congo... | reverse complement strand
CATACCCCAGCGGGATTCTTAAGGGCGAAGCCCTTAAGGCTGGGTGTGGGTGCGCAGCACCCACCACCTTGGTTTAACCAATGCCATTATTCCCTCCCCAACAAGCTACTGCGCCCACAACCAATCAATTGTTTCACACAACCCCCCCTCAAAATCAGTCGGCGCCACCCACCCCAATTCTCTTTCAATCAACTCAGGATTAATGGCGTACCGCCAATCATGCCCAGGTCGATCACTTACCATTTCAATTAACGTTGAATACGAACCATTCGGTGACGGGTATTTTGAATCCAATATCGAACAAATAAGATGCGCCAACTCCAAATTAGATCGCTCATTCCTACCACCAATTAAATAGGTGGCTCCCGATCGTCCGTGATGAAACACACGCTCAATCGCACCCGCATGATCCGAGACATACAACCAATCACGGGTTTGTTTTCCTGACCCGTAAATCGGTATCCGCTGCCATTGTTTAGCCGATCGAATAATGGTTGGGATTAATTTCTCCGCATGCTGATGAGGCCCATAATTATTTGAGCAATTGGTGGTCACCACATTTAAGCCATAGGTATGAAACGCCGCACGAACCAAAAAATCGCTGGCCGCTTTGGTTGCACTATACGGGGAATTCGGTTGATAGGGTGACGCCTCTGTAAAATAACCCGTGTCTCCCAATGACCCATATACCTCATCGGTGGATACATGATGAAAACGACTCTCTGCATACCCATCCTTCACTTGATGAGGGGCTTGCATCCAATGTGCCCTAGCCGCTTCGAGTAACACAAACGTACCACGAACATTCGTATCCACAAAAATACCCGGCGAATGGATTGAATTGTCCACATGACTCTCTGCTGCCAAATGGATCACATGTCGAATATCATGACGCTCAAATAACCCTCGAACCAAGTCATCATCACCAATAGACCCCTGTATAAAATAACAATTCAAACCAATGTAAGGCTTCAGCGTTGAATAATTAGAGGCATAGGTTAAGGCATCCAATATCATCAATGGGGTTTGGGGAAAAAATTGCCTGAAATGTGCCACCACATGAGACCCAATAAATCCAGCACCACCGGTGATTAATATCATGGGCATAACCCCAACAAATACCGACCATAGTCTGAAGACTTCAAGGATTGGGCCATTGATTTTAAATCAGATGCTGTAATGTAGCCCTTGTTATACGCAATTTCTTCTGGGCATGCAATTTTTAAGTTTTGCCGTTTTTCAAGTGTTGAAACAAACATGCCAGCCTCCAATAATGCATCATGAGTGCCGGTGTCAAGCCAAGCGAATCCCCGCCCCAAGGGCTGAACCCGTAATGTGCCCTCCTGCATATACAATCGATTTAAATCGGTAATCTCAAGTTCACCACGTGCCGATGGCACGAGCCGTAACGCTTTTTCAACCACACTATGATCATAAAAATAGAGCCCTGTAACCGCAAAATTTGATTTGGGATGAACGGGTTTCTCTTCAATCGATAAAACAGTTTGATTGTCACCAAATTCAACCACCCCAAATCGTTGGGGATCCGATACATAATACGCAAACAAAGTCGCCCCACTGGTACCGTCTAGCGCTTCTTGCAACAACTCCGATAAACCACGGCCATAAAAAATGTTGTCCCCTAAAATAAGCGAAACCGATTCCCCAGCGATCCAATCGGCAGCCAAAATAAACGCCTGTGCAATACCACCCGGTGTGGGTTGCACCAAATACGACAATTGAATCCCCCACTGACTCCCATCCCCCAACATGTCTTGGAACCGAGGCAAATCAAGCGGTGTTGAAATAATTAATATGTCCCGAATGCCCGCCAACAATAACGTGGATAGTGGGTAATAAATCATGGGCTTGTCGTAAATGGGCAACAGTTGTTTGGATATGGATCGTGTCAATGGGTACAATCGGGTTCCATGACCACCAGCTAAAATAATCCCTTTCATGAGATGCCTTTTAGGCGTGCTTTATCGATAGAGGCACACAAAATATGCCCCATCATGATATGACACTCCTGAATTCGTAATGTGGAACCGGATGGCACCCGAATGCAAGAAACCATACTGGCCAATTTACCACCGGTAGCACCCGTCCACCCAACCGTAAACAGACCCAATGATTGGGCAACTGGAATAGTGGCCAAAATATTGGGGCTATTGCCACTGGTTGAAATAGGTATAAATACATCATTGGGACGGGCCAATGCTTGTAATTCCCGAACAAATACATGCTCATACCCATAATCGTTGGCAATCGCTGTTAAACTAGACCCATTTAACCCCAATGCCATGGCTGATAAAGGAGGACGGTCCGTTTCCAGCCGCCCAATTAATTCACCTACAATATGTTGTGCATCGGAAAAGCTGCCCCCATTACCAGCAAAAATAAGCTTGCCCCCTGATTGTATACACGAAATCGATGCGTCAATTAACTCTTTAAATATACTCATGCATTCAGAATCAGCTAAAAAGTGTTGCTTAACCGCAATAGATGCATGGACTGATGATTCAATCATATGAATTACCTCCGAACTTGAATGAAGATAGTGTAACGTGAGAGAATGAATCTCAACAAGATTAAATTATATGGCACCTGTCATGGCGAGGTATTATGGTACAAATTTTAATTACAGGGGGTGCTGGTTTCATTGGCTCCCACTTGGCAAAAGGGTGTTCCGACGCCGGACATTCCGTCATTGTTTTAGATAATTTAAGTGCGGGTTCGTTTGATCGTTTACCCAAAAACGTTACCTGCATTGAAGGAGATGTAACCAATTTTGATACAGTCATGGCCGCCATGAGTGGCTGTCATGCGGTTTTTCATCATGCGGCGCAAGTATCGGTATTAGGTTCCAAAGCATCGCCATTGGATACCATTCACCCTAATATTTGGGGAACATCGGTGGTATTAGAAGCAGCACGACAGCATCAGGTACAGCATATTACATTTGCCTCATCGGCAGCTGTGTATGGCAATTCCCCGCATGCCAGCCAATCTGAAACAGACCCTGTCGCCCCCGACTCACCGTATGGGGTTAGTAAATGGATGGGGGAAACCATTTGCAATATGTACCGTTCACAATATGGGTTACCCATTATGGTATGGCGCTATTTTAACGTGGTAGGCAAGGGACAAACGGTCCAATCCAACTATGCGGCAGTGATACCCAAATGGGCTGACATGTTACATAAAAAAGAGCCCTTAACAATATACGGAGACGGAAAACAAACCCGAGATTTTGTGCCAGTGTCACTCATTGTGGCCTTGCACCTTCAACTATTACAAAAAGTGGACTGGGCAGATTGGGTCATCAATGTGGGATCAGGTCGCGCGACATCCATGATTGAATTATCGGATGCCATGCAGAATTTGTATCAAGAAAGAGTGGGGGTGACCCATTTACCCCATCATCCTGAAGACATTATTCATTCACTGGCCAATACCACCCGAATGAATTCATTTTTTTTGGGGCTATCAATCCCAACACTCCATGATAGTCTAGCCGAGTTCCGTTACGGAATAAATCATTAGGCAACCAAACCGCCTTTTATTGGAGTGTTTAGCAATGTTATATCGTTGTATTGCAATGGGTTGTACCCCGAAACCGAGTGAAGCCGAATTTAATCAAGCATTTTCTGGGGCTGGCACACCGGCGATACATTATATTAATATTGCAATGGGTTGTACCCCGAAACCGAGTAAAGCCGAATTTAATGAAGGATTTTCTGAGGCTTTCACACCGGCGATACGTTATATTGATACGGTTAAAAGAATCATACAGAGGTGTCAATTATATGGTAAATTACAGAAAAATGCTGAACCCATTCACGAGGGCATCCCATCGGAATTGAATATATCAGATGATACATCATCAACATGTTCGGCTCATTCAACTCAATCCGGTAACGTTGATGCAGTATGGTGGGAAGTCTTCATTTGGTCATTACCAAACACCATTTCAGCATCGGTTAGAGAATTTTATACTAGTCACCATAATTGGATTGGCTACCTTGATGATGAAAGTGTATTCAATGCGCATCAACAAAAAGCGAATATATTGCTTAAGAGTTTAGGGGATTCTTGTAGATCGGCATCACCCCCCAGACAATCACCCACTCGACCGAGTAACCAATCCACATCACCCACCATTCCATCACCCACTCGACCGAGTAGCCGATTCACATCACCCCCCAGTCAATCACCCACTCGACCGAGTAGCCGATTCACATCACCCCCCAGTCAATCACCCACTCGACCGAGTAAGCAACCCACATCATCCCCCAGTCAATCCCCCACTACCAAGCCCGTTCAGAAGGCAGCCCCATCAGGCACGGAAGCACGCTCCAATAACCCCTTCGGAATTTTTGATTGGGCACTTGAATTACTGCGCCCCATTATGGGTTACCGCAAGAACTGCCTTTTTGGTTATTAACCTTTATTTTTTTGCATCACAACCGACCGGCCCATGGCAAAGATATGAGGGAACAGGGCAACTAAGAAGCGGTCAATTTGATGAACAATCTGTAATACCCAGGTTGGCAGCTCGGGCATCTTTCGTTTGGCAATAACCCCGCCAGATAAGGGAAATAAAAATGCTTCCATTTTTTGATTTTTAAGTATGGTTAAATCCGGGATTGCCCGACTCAATGTGGCGGGGTTCTCAAACAATAACTCAGGAATGGCACAATTGGCCGACCATGGGTCCGAAGGATCGTTGGCAGGTGTTGTTTCATCAAACACGTCAATATCATATGACCACCCTTCATGACGCATTAATTTTAATAAACAACGCATCAATAAGCTGGTATTAATTTCTTGAATCAGCAAATGCCCCCCTGGTTTCAATACACGGGCACATTCTTTCAAAAATGAAAGGGGTGATGCCATGTGGTGAATGTTGTGTGAAGCAATCAATACATCCACAGACCCATCCGATAATGGCATATTGGTTCCATCAATAATACGATCCACCCATTGATTTTGTATGACATCCGTTAAAATAACCGATCCAGATAAATAAAGCTGAGAAAATCCAGCCCCACACCCAATTTCAATAATCACTTGACGATTGAATAACCAATCATTCATCCAAGAAAATCTTTTTTTAAGCAAAAAATCCAAATTATTGAAACGTGTTTGAATAAATTCAGATCTGGCTTCTTCCAAATTCCCAACCCTATTCATTCTGTTTAGTGAATCTGGAAAAAAACATGGTTGGCGAAAAATGTATTTTTTAACTTGCACGATCATCCCCTTCCGTAATATTTTGACAGCTACTAATAATGGGTATTAAATAAATTCATAGTATGCATAGTAATATCCCACATTATTTAGTATCAAAGCAATAATGATCAAGAAATTCTTAAAACAACTAAGCGAATATCTATTGCCGGTTCGGTACCAATTGCCGGCACGGTATTATTGGCACTTTTTTAATGGAACATTGGATGCCGAAATGAAATTGGTATTTAGCAAGTTGTCTCAATGTCGTTGCTTTGTCGATGTGGGAGCCAATGCGGGGTTATATAGCTATCATTTTTCAAAAAAATTCAACCACGTGGTGGCATTTGAACCTCTCATCGAGCGATCAGAATGGATTGAAAAACTCAACAAAAACAATGTCCAGGTTCACCATGTCGCATTATCCAACCAAATAAATGAGTTAAAAATATGGATCCCCATTCAAAAAGGCATTTTATCCACCGAGTTAGCTAGTTTAGAGCGGGAAGGCCCCTCAACGATTGAGCGGGTGATTCCGGCGCGAACGATGGATTCATATAACCTTAAAGAGGTGGATTTAATTAAGATTGATGTGGAAGGTCATGAGCGTTCCGTATTGGAGGGTGGGATTGATACGATTACGCGTTGTCAGCCACTCATTTTGGTAGAAATTGAACAGCGGCACCATCAGCAACCCATTTCCAGATTATTTAATTGGTTTGGCGAGCATGGGTATTCTGGCTATTTTTTACAGAATCAAAAATGGGTATCAATCGATTATTTCAATGTTGATCAGCATCAAATGCCTTATTTGAATAATGTAAGTCATTCATTGTATGTGAATAATTTTTTATTTATGCCGAATTCTGTGCGCTAAGTGGGTGCGCAGCGCCCACATTTATATCCCCACCCCGACCCTCCCCAGAGGGGAGGGAGTAAATTGTATTTTAATCATATGTGAGGGCGTTCCCCCCTCACACTCCCCCCTGAACCAATTTGACTTGGGGACCTTCGGTCCCCAAACCCCAGCAAAGGGGTTTCACCCCTTTAGATCCCCAAAACCAGGGGCGAAGCCCCTTCCATTCCCGTTGGGGCATGCCCAATTCTTCGGGGTTCAAAGGGGGCTTTGCCCCCTTGGCGGGTGTGGGTGCGCAGCACCCACTAATCATTAAAACCCCTCCTGGGAGGGGTTAGGGGTGGGTTCAATCTCCCCCCTTCTACTTTCCACCTCCGCTAATAGTGCAGCTAGCATTTTGTCATTACCACCACTTGGTGTAGCCCTCTTTTTACGAACTGCCTGCTTACCCCCCCCTTCAACGCCTCTTTTACCCTGACCTATACTCGGTATTGAGTCAGTTTTAGCAATCCCACCACTACCAGGTCTTAATTCAGGAATCGCCTGATAAATGAGTTCCTTTACGTCATTATCCGATACAAATCTAAGCAATGGGGCGCTTTCTCTTAAAGAGGTTAGAATTTGACTCAAGTCTCCATCTTTTACCATACCCTTCTTGAGTTGTATCAATTTAATAATCGATGGATCAAGAATAACTGCTTGGATAACGGCACTCCGTTCTTCATCAATACGCGTAACCCATTTCTGATTTCCCTGTGTCGGCTCTTTAATCAAGCATTGTATAATATCGCTATGTTTAGCTAACTCCAATGCATCTTGTTCTAAGATTGGGCGGTGGTATCTGCCATTATTACATTTTTTTAGAATCAATTCTTTGGCCATTCTCAACCTCTCGTCATATGACGGCACATCTTTAATTTTAGTAGAAAGATCAGTAATCGCATGATGAGTAATCATGTACTCCAAAAAAATAGGAAGACTACCCATACTTGCATTTCCATATGAATACTCCCATCTTTTAGGAACCATATGAACCGGTTTCGCCAATTTAGATAGTCCTCCAGATGCCTCTAATCTACCAAAAGATGTTTGCTCCCCCCTATACTTACTCCCCAAGCTGGACTAAATAATCCGTTCATCTAATCGCTCCTTTTTTAAGCGTTCCCTTAAGCATATTTTAATTTCAACAACCTATGACCACTTGGTTATCGAAAATAAAACAATAAAAATGCATCAATAATTTAGATATAATTGGGTATAAAATGGCTAATCCCAAATGAAGCGCATCGTTAGGTTTGATGAATTAAAATAATGGGTATCTATATCTTGTAATGTGCTAGGGGTTTGCATTGGCGAAAGGAGACGGGATTATGAACCAGAATGACCGACCCGATCTGCCCGATTCAGGAGAGTCTGCACAAAACTCCTTTTTAGACTTGGCCCCATCGCCCAATCATCAGCTACACCATTGCACCCAAATAACCGTTAAAATGACATTTGATTCTGCTACCGTGATGATTCAATTGGGGGTTAATTGAAAGATGATATATTTAAAAATAATATTTCTTGCGACTTGGTTGGGGGGAATCCAAAGAGCCTGGAACCACCCATTGACGATGACGGCGAGACTCCTTTTTTAACACAACCTGATTCGTATAATGAGCAATTAAATTAGACTGCGTTAAAAAACGGCAGGGTTCTGTGAGGGCCACTCCAGACCCAAATCGCCCTCCTGATTCCATGTGAGGTTTTAAAATCATTAAATAGCGCTTGGCTCGGGTTAATGCCACATATAACAGGCGTCTCTCCTCTTCTACCTGATCATCTGAACCCAACGATTGCATGCTAGGCAAATACCCATCCACCATCGAAATTAAAAATACCACTTGCCATTCTAAACCCTTTGCAGAATGAATGGTGCTAATGGTTAATCGCTCGTCGTCAGATCGCCCCCCCAGCACCCCCGCCTGTGAAAGCTCAGGCGGATCAAGCGATAAGTCGGATAATAAAAGTGGCAAAGAGTCGAATCGGGCCACAATCGGCTTAAGCGATTCAATATCACCCATCCTTCGATGATGATCATCATATCGAATGGTCATTAATGGTAAATAATGTACCAATATTCGATCTAATAACTTAGCTGGTAAATCACGAGTCTCCAATACACCCAATAATTGTTTTAGCCCATCCCAACAGCGTTTTTTATGTAGCCCAACCGTTTCGCCCGATCGTAAGCGATCCAAATTCGATATAATTCGAGAAATGGTTTTGGCCCCAACCCCATCCAACAATCCCAACACCCGCGACCAGCTTATTTCATCAGAAGGGTTTTGAATAACCTTCAAATACGCCACCACATCTTTAATATGGGCAGTTTCAAGAAATTTAAATCCACCAAATTTTTGAAAAGGAATGCCTGAGGCATTTAACTCAATTTCCAAATCATTGGAGTGATACCCACTACGAATAAGAACCGCCATATCATTCAGCGAAACCCCCTCTTCTCGAAATGCCAAAACTTGTGTTTTGACATATTGGCTTTGGGCTCGTTCATCCATGGCTTCAATGTATACTGGACGTGCCCCCCCATCTTGGTTCGTAAATAATACCTTGGTGTAATGTGAATGGGTAGATTGACTAATGACCGCATTGGTTAAATCTAAAATAGGCTGGGTGGAGCGATAATTTTGATCCAATGTTACCACTTGTGTATTGGGGAAATGAGTAGGGAAATCCAAAATATGCTGTATACTTGCCCCACGAAAACTATAAATACTTTGGGCATCATCCCCAACCGCCATTACATTTCCATGCCGCCCCATCATTCGAATAATGTCACACTGAATGGCATTCGTGTCCTGATACTCATCAATCATAATGTAGCGGTATTGTTCGGAAATCTGATCCGCAACCAATCGATTTTCCAATGCTTCCCTAAAAAACAATAATAAATCATCATAATCCATTAATTGGCTCGCACGTTTTCGCTCGGTATATTCAATGGCAATTTGCCGAATATCAGATGCCATTTCTAAAAAACTGGGGGAATCTTCAGCAATAATCGATTCCAATGATTGCCCCGTATTAACCGCACGGCTAATAAATGACCCAATCGTTGATTTTTTCGGAAACCGGACATCCAGTCGCGATAACCAATTGCCTCGTATAACCCCAATTAAATCGTCGGCATCCGATCGATCTAAAATGGTAAATCCGGGATCAAATCCAACCGTTGGCGCAAATACACGCAATAACATATTGGCCACACTATGAAAGGTGCCACCCGCAACCTGCTGACTCCGATCTCCTACAATCGAACTGGCACGACGCATCATGTCGTAAGCTGACTTTTTGGTAAACGTTAATAATAATATGGAGGAAGGATCAACCCCTTGTTGAATTAAGTGGGCCACCCGATATACCAAGGTCTTGGTTTTGCCTGAACCCGCACCTGCGATAACCAACATCGGCCCATCCAAGTGGGTAGCCGCTCGCCATTGATTTGGATTCAATTCATCTTTAAATTGGCCAGCTAATTCAAGCGCAGGTTGCGAAATCATTATTTTAAATACCTTAATAATTGTTGGGGGGTCATCACCGATGGCAATACAACCGGCGTTGCATTGGCAGATGGAATCCAAACATATGTTGGCACACTTTGCCTTCCAACCCGATTAAGCGCCCCTAAAATAGCAGGGCTTTTGAGGGTCCAATCCGCTTCTACAACCTGAATATTATGGGCTTTAAAGTAGGATTGAACCAATCGGTTTTTAAATAATACACGCTCGTTCACCTGACATGTTACACACCAATCCGCTGTAAAAATCAAAAATGTTGGGGATGGGGCATTCCATACCACCTCCGAATAAGGAATGCGAACAACCGGCTCAGCATGACGTGCCATATATAAGAATACAAATGGGCTAAATGCCCCCAATACAATCGCAATCCACGCATCCCACCGACCATGATGCTTCCCCCACCACCAGCATGCCATCGCCCATATCACCAAGGCAAATCCAACTACAACCCCCGTATCCACACTGGTTTGTCTCACCAAAACCGATACCAACCATACCACCGTGGCCCACAAGCCAAAAGATAACCACTCCTTTAATGTTTCCATCCAGGGCCCTGGTTTGGGCAACACCCTCACCCAGGCAGGCACAATCATTAATACGATATACGGCAAGCTCACCCCAATCCCTACCCCCATTAATAAGCACCACCCTACCCAAAGTGGCTGGGTGAGTGCAAAACCAATCGCGGCACCTAAAAACGGACCGGTACAAGGTGTTGCAACCACTGTAATAAGACACCCACTTAAAAAGGCCCCCCAATCACCATCTTTGGCAACACCCAGCCGGGTGGCAGACACCCCCATGGTCATCACTCCCATCATGTGCAAAGCCATCCCTGCCATAACGACAATTAAGCCCAGTGTTATCCACGGATTTTGCAATTGAAACCCCCACCCCACTGAGCCACCCAGATAACGAATGGTTAATAACAATGCCGACACCATACAAAATGACGTCATAATACCAAGTACGGTCCACAATAAATGACGCCGATGGGCCTGCAGGTTGGGTTGGGACAACAAGCCCACTACTTTTAATGAAAATACAGGAAACACACAGGGCATTAAAAGTAATAAGACCCCGCCAGCTATCGCACCCAACATGGCCATTGCCCATTTTAACCAATTGGATGTGATGGGCAAAACCGTTGTGAGCTCTCCGGTGCCATCTGGGTAGCGAATCAAAATCCGCTGATCTTGTGGGGTCTCGGTGAGCTTAAATCGCCACTTTGAGTCATCACCGATCCAAATGACCCGAGGATCCATGGGGATGGGGGTGCCGTGGGGTGGGT
>Ga0172372_10011946_pt1 | contig 10963 bp, 8 predicted proteins | sample LakKiv5m_2_FD_114544 | JGI IMG/M metagenome (GOLD analysis project Ga0172372, IMG submission 114544) | Freshwater microbial communities from Kabuno Bay, South-Kivu, Congo - kab_092012_9.5m | ecosystem: Environmental > Aquatic > Freshwater > Lake | place: Democratic Republic of the Congo... | reverse complement strand
GTGTGGTTGTCGGGTCATACCGACGACGTCTTCGAACCGGGTCTCGGAGGCGCGTCGGCCGGTCAACTCGACGCACTGTTGGTTCTGTACGACGAGCAGGCCGAGATGTCGTATGCGACATTCGGTCAGTTCGGAACCCCGGAGGCCGATGCGTTCCTGGGCGTTGCCACCACCCCCGACGGTGGAGCAGTGGCGGTGGGCTACAGCAAGGGCGACTTCGCCGGGGCGAACTACGGCATCAACGACATCATCGCGGTGTCGGTGGGGCCCGACGGCCGTGAACGTTGGCGCGTGCAGATGGGCGGTCCCGATTGGGATCGCGGGTACTCGGTGGTGGCCAATCCCGACGGCTCGGTGTTTCTCGGTGGTTACCCCTTCGGTAGAATGGCCAAGAACTTCGGATCCACCGGAGCGGGTGGACACGACGCGGTCGTCGCCAAGGTGTCGGTCGACGGCGACATCGAGTGGGTGCGTTCGATCGGCAGCGACGATGTCGATTGGGGACAATCGATGGTGGCCGACGGCGAGGGCGGCGTGGTGATGGTCGGTTACACGCAGGGTTCGTGGGGGACCGACGTGGTGGGGGCCCGCGACTCGTTCGTGGTTCGCGTGGACGCCGACGGCGAGGTCGTTTGGGTGCGACAGATCGGGTCCGACAAGGACGATTGGCTGCAGGGGGTTTCGGCCCTCGACGACGGTTCGTTCGTCGGGGTCGGTTTCACCGCGGGCGCCCTCGGTTACGCGAGTGGTGCCTCCGACATCCTGCTGGTGCACGTCTCGAGCGACGGAGAACTGTTGGGAATGAAGCAATTGGGTTCGGCGGGTGACGACCGGGCCTTCGGTGTGCTTCGGCACGAATCCGGTGAATTGATCGTCTCGGGAACGGTGTCCGGGGCATGGGCAGCCGACAGCACCTGGGCCGACGGGAAGAAGGACGTGTTCGTGGCCGGGCTCGACGCGAGCCTCGATCTGCGGTGGGTCAGTCAGTTCGGCAGTTACGACGACGCCGACGAGGACGGATACGGCATCGCGATGTCCGGCTCGTTGCTGTGGTTCGTCGGTGTGACGGCCGGAGACATCGGGGGGAGCCCGGTGAGTGGTGCGACCGACGCCTGGGTGACGAACTACCAGTGTTCGGGCGAGGCCGGATCCTGCGGATTCATGACACTCGGTGAGTGATCGGGTTCACTCGACCAGACTCGCGCACAACCGCCAGGGTCGACCGTCCACCAGATCGGTGTTGCGACTGATGCGCCGGTTCAGCGAACGGGCCGGGTGTACGCGACCGATCGCGACACGATGATCGCGGACGATGTCGGGAAGATTGATCGTTCCGTCGAAGGGGCGGGTTCGCTCGGGGGCCCACAAGGTGAAGTCCGGTGGCAGGTCGACGATCATCGCGGCCGGCCCGGCGGCCACCAGGTTCACGCGATTCTCGGCCGCTCGTTCGGGTAGACAGAGTTCCACGTCCCAAGGCTCGCCACCTTCGGCCCATGGAACGGCGATCACGTCGGCCGAAGCCAGGGTGGCCAGACGCGGAACCTCGGGGTAGAGAACGTCGTCACCCACCACGATGGCGACCCGACCCCACGGACGGTCGACGGTGACCACCGCGTCGCCGAGGTGGTCGACCCATGGGTGACGCTCGACGCGGTGGATCTGCGGCGCGTGCGCCACCACGCCCGTCGAATCGATGGCGACCCCGCAATGACTGGAGCCGTGCGGGCCCCGGTGTCGGCGACTCGAGACGACGAGACAGTCACGACCGCTCAGGAGTCGCATGGTGGCGGCGATCCCGTCGTCGTCGAGGGAGAGCTCGGGAAGCACCACGAGACGCGCGCCGGACTCGACCAGTCGTGCGAGGTCGGGCCAGGTTCCCGCCGCCACGGGCACCTCGTCGGCGCGAGCGTGGTCGCTCTGGGTGGGGGTGGGCTCGGCGAGGGCCCGGTACACGTGGGGCCGTCGTCGGGCCCAGAGGTCGGTGCCGTCGGGTCGGGGTAGCCCGACGAGTGTCAGGTCGGCGTCGGCCACCACCACTTCCTCGTCGTCGCGACCGGCTTTGGCGACCACCACGCCGTCGGGTCGCACGATCTGGCTCTCGCCGGCGCCGCGCAACATCGACTCCGGCACCCCCATCGCCGAGGAGAACTCCTTCGATCGGTCGGGTGGAAGCAATGGACCGGTCTTGCAGCACGCCACGAGCCAGGCGCGGTTCTCGGCCGCACGCACGGGAATGTGGACCGACGCCTCGTCGAGGGCGAACGAGTTGAGCGAGTTGAGCAGAAGTCGGGCCCCGCGAACGGCGAGGGCTCGCGGCACCTCGGGCACCACGCCATCCATGCAGGCGTACGTACCGATGCTCAGCATTCCGCCGTGGATCTCGGCGGCCACGAGTTCGGCGGCCCGGTCGGCCGGTGACAGGTGGATTCCTTCGGCACCCATCAGCACGGTCTTGTCGTTGGCGGCGCGAAGATCTCCCCGGGGATCGAACAGAAGATTGGTGTTGGTGATGCGGTCGGGCCCGCGGCGCACGGTGCAGTTGCTCTGGATCCAGATGCCGTGCCGTTCGGCGGCCGCACCGACCCGGTCGACCCAGGTGCCGTCGAGGTCGATGGCCACCGAATGGGCGTGCTCGAACGAGTCGTACACCGAGAGGTGATTCCCGAACTCGGGGAGCACCAGAACGTCGGGTCGCTCGCGCGCGGCGAGATCGATCATCCGCAGGGTCGTGTCCAGGTTCTGTTCGACGTCGCAACCCGTTGCGTGCTGCGCGGCGGCGAGACGCACGATCATCGCCGGGGAAAGTTCCCGGCTCGCGACACGAGAGCCGGAGTGTCGTGTCCGATCACCGATCGCAACCACGGGACGATGGCGATGATCGCATCGAGGTCGATGCCGGTGTCGACCCCCATGCGGTGGAGCAGGTAGAGCAGGTCCTCGGTCGGCACGTTGCCGGTGGCGTCGGGTGCGAACGGACAACCACCGATGCCTCCCAGCGATGCGTCGAAGGTGTGCACTCCGCGACGGAGGGCGGCGACCACGTTGGCGATACCGGTGTTGCGCGTGTTGTGGAAGTGGCAACGCAGCGCGATGTCGTCGTCGACCGAGCGAACGACATCGACACCACGTTCGACGTCGGTCGGAGCGGCGACACCGATCGAATCGGCGAGAGCGAACTCGTCGGGTCGCACTTCCAGAACGTGGCGCACGACCGTCTCGAGTCGGTGGTCGGGCAATTCGCCCTCGAAGGGGCAACCGAACGCCGCGGCGAGCGTGACCGTGGTGCGCAGACCGTGGGAGCGGGCTCGCTCGCCGATCTGGTGCCAGGTGTCGATCAGCTCGCTCGTGGTGCGGTTCTGGTTGCGGGTGGCGTAGGTGTCGGTGCAGACGACGACCACGTTGATCTCGTCGACACCGGTTTCGATCGCATCGTCGAGACCGCGGGCGTTCAGCACGAGTCCGGCCAACGACATCGATGCCCGATCGGGGAGGACGCCCGGGGTCGACAGCGCCGTCATCACCTCGCGGGAGTCGGCCATCTGGGGAACCCGCGATGGATTGACGAAACTCACGACTTCGGCGCGTCGCACACCTGCCGCCGCGAGTCGGCGCACGAGTTCGACCTTGTCGGCCGTCGACACCACGACGTCCTCGGACTGGAGACCATCGCGTGGGGCCACGTCGACGAGCGTCACCCTCGACGGACGGTCGATGGCGGAGTCGGTGGGTGCGGTCACGGGATCGATTCTTGCCCCGGGTCGTGGCGAGGGGGCTACGATGTGCATGGTAACGCTGTTCCGCTCAGCGAAACAATGAGTGCGGACGCGATCGAGGAGGGGAAACAGCCAGATGGCGGCCTTGGACGACATCCGGGTGGTCGAGATGGGCCAGTTGCTGGCCGGACCGTTCTGTGGTCAGTTGCTGGCCGACTTCGGCGCCGACGTCATCAAGATCGAACCCCCCAAGGTGGGCGACCCGATGCGGGAGTGGGGTCGCGAGAAGGCCGACGGCTACTCGCTGTGGTGGCCGGTGGTCGCTCGGGGAAAGCGTTCGGTGACGCTCGATCTGCGTACCGCGGAGGGTCAGCGAGTGGCTCGCGAACTCATCGCCAAGGCCGATGTGCTGATCGAGAATTTCCGGCCCGGGACCATCGAGAAGTGGGGTCTCGGGCCCGACGAGCTGCGTCGCGAGAACCCGCGTCTCATCGTTGTTCGGGTGTCGGGATACGGACAGACCGGTCCCTACGCCGACCGGCCGGGGTACGGCGCCATCGGTGAGGCCATGGGTGGCATCCGGGCGGTGATCGGCGAACCGGATCGTCCACCGGCACGGGCCGGCATTTCGCTGGGGGACACGATGGCAGCGACGTTCGCCTGCGTCGGAACTCTGGTTGCTCTCCACTCGCGCGAACGCACCGGACGCGGTCAGGTGGTCGACTCGGCGTTGTACGAGGCGGTGCTCGGCATCATGGAGTCGTTGGTGCCCGAATACGTGATCGCCGGTTACGTGCGACCACGAACCGGATCGCTGATCCCGAACGTCGCGCCGGCCAATGCGTATCCAACCAGGGACGGCAAGGAGCACCTGATCTCGGGAAATCAGGACACCGTGTGGCGTCGCCTCGCGACCGCCATGGGCCGGCCCGAGTGGGGTGAGGACGAACGCTTCGCAACCCACGGTGCCCGCGGGCGCAATCAACTCGAACTCGATCGTTTGATCACCGAGTGGTCGCGCACGCTCGACGCCGTCGAACTGGAAGCGGTGCTGAACGAGCACGCCGTGCCGAACGGACGCATCTACACCGCTCCCGACATGCTCGCCGACGCGCACTTCAAGGCTCGCGAGGCGATCGTCACGCTCATGCATCCGAAACTCGGCGAGTTTCCGATGCAGAACGTCGTGCCCAAACTGAGCGAGACGCCCGGATCGGTGCGGTGGGTCGGGCCCGAACTGGGTGAGCACACCGACGAAGTGCTGAGCGAGGTTCTCGGTCTCGATGCGGCGGCCATCGATGGGTTGCGCGGGCGGGGAGTGATCTGACGTGACCGAATCGGAATCGACGTCGGGGTTCACGTCGGATTCGGCGCGCCACTGGCCCGATCCGCACGTGGTGGGTCCGCGGGCCCGATTCGGCGTGATCATTCCGTCCACCAACACCACCGTCGAACAGGACCTCACCTGGGTTCGTCCGGAAGGAGCGAGCTTCCACTACGGGCGCATGTACATCGAGAATCCGGCGATCGGTTCGAACGAGAAATTCGGGGAACTGATCCTGCAGATTCGGGCCTCGATCACGGCCGCGGTGCGCGACGTCATCACCTGCCAGCCGACGTACATGCTCATGGGAATGTCGGCCGAGACGTTCTGGGGTGGAGTTTCCGGCAACGCCGCGTTCGAGCAGCGCATCGCCGATCAAACCGGCGGACTGCGGGTGAGCACCGGGGCCGCGTCGTGTCGCGCGGCGCTCGAACGTTTCGGCGCCCGTCGAATCGCCGTGTTCTCGCCCTATCAGCCGATCGCCGACGAACAGGTCGGTGGCTACTTCCGGGAGGCGGGCTTCGACGTTCGGGCCATCACCGGACTGCGTTGCCAGACCGCGACCGCCATCGCCGAGGTCGGACCCACCCAGATCGCCGAGACCGTGGCCGCGATCGACTCGCCCGAGGTCGACGCGATCGTGCAGGTGGGCACCAATTTGTCGTTCGTGCATCAGGCCGCCGCACTCGAGCGCGAACTCGGCAAGCCCGTCGTCGCCATCAACATGGCCACCCTGTGGCACGCGTTGCGCGCCAACGGCATCGACGATCGGTTCGAGGGCTTCGGCCGGATTCTGAGCGAGTTCTGATGACGTCGTCTCTCGGTCGTCTCGACACTCCGATCGAGTCAGTCGAGAGTCGCGGGCATCGTTCCGAGAATCGGGTGCTGATCGCCGGGGGTGGACCCTCGGGACTGGCGGCGGCCCTCACTCTGGCGCGGGCCGGTGTCCCGGTGACCGTGCTCGAGAAGGGGGCCGAGTTGGCCGCCGAGTCGCGGGCCTCCACGCTGCATCCGGCCACGCTGGAGTTGTTGGCCGAACTCGGAGTGATCGAACCGGTGCTCGATCGGGGACTCCGCGCGCCGCGAACGCAATTCCGCGATCGCCGTTCGGGTCCGGTCGCCACCTTCGACCTCGGATGCCTCGCCGCCGAGACGCGGTACCCGTTCAGGGTGCAACTCGAGCAGAACAAGGTCGCGGCGATCATGGCCGCTCACCTGGAGGCGGGTGCGCGGCGCGGTGATTGGGACGCGCGACTTTTGATGAACCACCGCGTGCACGGTGTGCGCCGCCACGACGACTCGTCGGCCACCGTCGTGATCGGAACAGCCGACGGGTTCGTCGACCTCGAGGTGCCGTGGCTGGTGGCCGCCGACGGTGCGCACTCCGCGGTCCGGCGCACCGCCGGCATCGCACTGCGCGAGGAGGTCTACCCGGAGAAGTATCTGGTGGTGAGCATGGCCGACGATCTCGACGAGTTGATCGACGACCTCGAGAACGTGAACTACGTGGCCGACCCGGAGCAATGGTTGGTGCTTCTTCGGACCCCCGATCACTGGCGGGTCCTCTTCCCGCTCGACCCCGACGATCCGGCGCCGGAAGGGGAGGCGACCCCCGAACTCGTCGACCGTTGCATGGCCGGTGTGACGACCCGTGACGGACGAACCGACCGGCGGTGGAACGTGATCGCCTCGTCGGTGTACACGGTGCGCAAGGCGGTGGTGGAGACCATGCGACTGGGTCGGATCCTCGTGATCGGCGACGCCGCCCACCAGAACTCTCCCCTCGGAGGAATGGGCATGAATTCCGGCGTTCAGGACGCGGTGTCGCTCGGACGGCGACTGGCCAAGGTGTGGCACGGCGCCGACGAGTTCGAACTCGATGAATTCGATGCGCTTCGACGTCGGGTGGCGATCGAATACGTCCAGGCCGACAGCCACGCCAATTGGCTCGTGTTGCGCGAGGCCGACCCCGAGAAGCGGGCCGGCCTGCACGCCGACTTGCGGGCGGCGGCGGCCGATCCGACTCGGCATCTCGAACGCTCCCGCCGAACGGCCATGCTGGATGCGGTGAGGAGCAGCCTGTGAGTCGCGAAGAGTTCTCCGATTCGGCGTTGCGACGGGACTACCTCGACGCCGGATTCGGTGTGCGTCTGGGTTGGGGGAGATCGCCGGCGTTGCTGGTGGTCGACATGTGCCGGGCCTACGTCGATCCTGATTCACCCCTGTACGCCGCCCCGGCGACCGAGGCGTACCGGGTGGCCGGGCGGCTCGCCACCTCGGCTCGGTCGGCCGGTCGACCGGTGGTGTTCACGCGGGTCGAATACTCCGAGGGTGGTGCGGAGGGTGGACTCTTCTTCCGCAAGGTTCCGGCCCTGCGCAGTTTCGTGGCCGGGAATCCGTTGGCCGACTTCACGGATCTGGTGGCCCCCCGTCCCGGTGACATCGTCGTCACCAAGCAGTACGCGTCGTCGTTCTTCGGCACGTCGCTGGCATCGACGTTGCGTGCGCTGGACGTCGACACGGTCGCGATCTGCGGAGTCTCGACGAGTGGTTGCGTCCGTGCATCGGCGCTCGATGCGTTGCAGAACGGGTTCGCGCCGATGGTGGTGGCCGAGGGTTGCGCCGATCGCGATCCCCGACCGCACGACGCCAACCTCTTCGATCTGGGCGCCAAGTACGCCGACATCGTCGACGAAGCCGACGCCGCGCGGCACCTGTCGTCGACGGTGGACGGTCGCACCGTGGAGGACGAGCGATGACGACTCTGACGGCCGAGAGACTCTTCGATCATCTGGATGTCGGCGAGCGCGCGCGAGCGTCGATCGTGGAGTCGGTGTTGCCCGAACTGGCGTCCCGCGCGGTGGAGGCCGATCGCACCGCGGAGTTCCCGATGTCGCACGTCGGACTGTTGGCCGAGTCGGGTCTGCTCGGTCTCGTGGTGCCCGAGTCGCACGGCGGTCTCGGTGGAGGCCTGCGCGATCTGGTCGCCGCGACCTTCGCCATGGGAACGGCGTGTCCGTCCACCGCACTGTCGTTCTTCTTCCACTGCAGTTCCGCGTCGCGAGGTCTTCTGGGGCTCGAGGCCATCGAAGCCGGTCTCTTCCCGGCCGACGAGGCGCCGATCGTTCGCTCCTTCGCCGACAAGGTGCTCGGACTCATGGGTCGCGAGCGGGTGTGGTTGGCCAACTTCGCCTCCGAGTCGGCGAAGTCGTCGAGCGCGAACATCACGATTTCCACGCGCGCCGAACCGGTCGAACGCGGCGGTCGACGGGGCTGGACCCTGACGGGGGTGAAGTCCTTCGGCTGCGCCACGGGTGTGGCGGGGCGTTATCTGGTCACGGCCTCGTTGCCGGGGGGATCGACGGCCGAGAACCTGGCTCTGTTCGTGGTCGACCCGACAGCGCAAGGAGTGTCCGAGCGGACCAGGTGGGACGCCATCGGGATGCGAGCCACGGCGACCCACGGCATCGTTCTGGACGACGTGTTCGTGGCCGAGGACGATGCTCTCACGTTGCCGGGGGCATTCGTCCGCATGATGCAGATGAGTCGGGGCAGCTTCGTTGGAAGTCAGGTGGCGGGCACGGCGGTGTACCTCGGCGCGGCGCACGCCGTGTACGACTGGACGCTCGGACACCTGGTCGGCACGCGATTCTCGGACACCGGAGAGTCCATCGGCTCGGCTCCCTTCCAACAGCAGTTGATCGGCGAGATGCGCATGCACCTTGACACCGCGACGCTCTGGTTGCGGCGTCAGGTCGACCTCGAGACGAGCGAGCCGCCGATCCTGCCGAAAGCCGACGTCGTGCGCCAGTGGCGCATCGCCAAGGGAACCGTGACCGACGAGGCTTTCGCGGTCGCGATGTGCGCGATGAAGGCCGCCGGCACCTCGAACACCGGCAACGCCGGGCCGGTGGCGCGTGGTCTGCGCGATCTGTCGATGGGATTGGTGCAGGCGTTCCCCTCCGAGAAAGGACGACTCGAGGCCGCCTCGCTCATCGTGTCGGGAGCCGAAAGCACCCAGTTCGGGGCCAAGGCGTGAGCGAATCGTCGGCTCTCGCGGCCACGCTCCTCGACCTGCGCGGCGTGTGGCGCGATCGACTCACCGCGGTCGACGGTTCGGGGCGAGAGGTGACCCACGATCCGCATGGGGGAGTGCCGGGCGCTTTTCCCTACGAGAACCTGGTGTACATCGACTTCGACGGGGAGCACTTCGTGCAGACCAGCGTCGTGTCGTCGGGGCGTGATCCCGCGGTGCGAACCTTCGAGGCGCGCCGCAACGGCGAGACCCTGGTGTTCACGAGGCTCGGTCCGGGAGCACCGAACATCGTCGGAATCTCGCCGATGCGCGGACACCTGTGGTTCGTGACCGACGACATCGTGCACGACGGGATCTCGCGGTACGCCGAGCCCGATCACGTGCACGTCGAGGGCGACCGTCGGTGGCGCCACACCGTGCTCTGGCGTCATGGGTCGCTGGTGCGCGTGATGCACGTGGCCGGTTCGTTGTTGGGGCGCGACACGAGCCGTCGCCGGAGCGACGACCCGCGCGGGGCCGATGGGCCGGTGCACGACACGAGGTCGGAAGTGGAGATGTACGAAGCGGGAAGGAACGTTCGATGAGTGAGGCGGTCTCGCGGGTGGCGCTGCCCGAACAGCAGGATCTGGTCGCCGATCGTTGGGAACCCGCCGGTGTCGAACGATCCGAATGGATCGAACATTCCGCCGACGGGCGGGCCGAGCAGCGCCAACGCGAGGCATCGGCCGGTGCCGTGGAGAAGGCTCTGGCCGCCGCGTGGAACACGCACGAATCGGCGACCTGGTGGTCACTCGACGACAACGAACGGGCCGATGTGCTGGAGGCGGCCGCCGAGCGGCTGGCGCTCCGGGTTCCGGAGATCGCCGCTCTCGAATCGGCGACGACCGGAGTGGTGAACGGAATGACGAGCATGCTCGGGTTCATCGTGCACGGTGCGTTCCGGCTGGCGGCCGATCAACTTCGTGGGGGCGTGCTCGATTCCCGATTCGACGGGCCGGCGGGAAGTCCGGTGGAAGTGCGTCGCCTTCCTTTCGGTCCGGCGTTGCTGTTGTGCCCATGGAACGCTCCCGCCCCGATGGCCGCCCACAAGATGGCATCGGCACTGGCCGCCGGCTGTCCGGTGATCGTGAAGCCCCCGGAACGCGCGCCGCACGGAACGGCCGTCATGGTTGGGGCGATCCACGAACTCTTCCCCACCGGGACGGTGCAGTTGTTGCACGGCGGTCCGGCGACGGCAACGGCGCTGATGACGGATCGACGGGTGCGATCGGTTTCGTTCACCGGAGGCATCGTGGGTGGTCGGGCGGTGGCTCGGGCGTGCGCGGAGGATTTGAAGCCGGCCCAATTGGAGTTGGGCGGGCATTCGCCGTTGTTGGTGCTCGAGGACGCTCCGATCGCCCACGCGGTGGAGGCGGTGCTCGGGTTGTTGACGACCCTGAACGGCCAGTGGTGTCGCGCACTCGGTCGACTGCTTCTGCCCGCCGCGCGAGCCGGCGAGATCCTGGACGCGGTGACGGCTGCTCTGTCGGAGGTGTGCGTCGGCGACCCGATGCATTCCGCCACGCAGATGGGGCCGATGGTGCATTCGGCGCATCGTCGGCATCTGGTCGAGCGAGTGCACTCTCTCGTGTCGGAGGGTGGACGAGCGATCTCGTCGACTTCCCTTCCCGACGGACCGGGGAACTGGTTCGCGCCGACCCTGATCGACGGCCTCGATCCGTCGACGACGACCGAGGAGATCTTCGGACCAGTGGCGGCGGTTCATCGGTGGGAATCGCTCGAGGAGGCCGTGAAACTCGCCAACGGCACCGAGTACGGCCTCGAGGCCTACGTGGTGGGCGGTGACCCGGACCGCTCGATGGCGGTGGCGAGGCGCATCCGTGCCGGAGG